>Ga0315899_10001670_pt1 | contig 25232 bp, 29 predicted proteins | sample LakEriMetagenome_2_FD_203518 | JGI IMG/M metagenome (GOLD analysis project Ga0315899, IMG submission 203518) | Freshwater fungal communities from buoy surface, Lake Erie, Ohio, United States - Buoy 4 MA112 | ecosystem: Environmental > Aquatic > Freshwater > Lake | place: USA: Lake Erie, Ohio... | reverse complement strand
CCCGCCCGCTTTGGTGGGTCGGCGTTTGCATCAGGCATTCTCCGCACATGTGGCCGTGATTGTGCATGCGCTCTGCCAGCAGGCTCTGCAATCGGACCAGGCCATGGCCTGCGGTGAGATCGCTGAACCCTCAGGAGCCAACGCTGAGGAGCGTCGATCCCGCCTCCGTGTGGTGCGGGTGGGGGACGTGCTGAGCTGCTGCTGGGAAGGAGTGGAAGCCGGAAAGCTCCGGTGTCAGAAGATTCCGCCACCCCTGGAGTTGGTGAGCCCCACGCAACTGATCGAGACGCTGTCGCGACGACATCCTCCAGGTAGTCGCCAGACGCGGCCGCTGGCCTTTGCCCTCTGCGACCTCCGCAACTTCAGGGTGATTCACGAGAGCCACGGAGCCGAGAGCGCCGCGCGAGTGCTGGAGGTCATCGAGTCACGAGTGCGTCAGATTCTGCAGGAAGACGCCATCGTGGTACGCATCAGAGAAGATCAACTGCTTATTGCTTTCGATGGCATGGACAACCAGGAGCAGGCCGCGGTTGTAGCTGAATCGATCCGTGTTGTCATCAGTTTGCCCCTGCCGATTCCCGAGGGATCACCCAGGATTGTTCCCTCGGTGTCCATCCGGTTGCAGCAGCCTGGGGAGTGCATGAAGGCTTTGCTCCGCAGGGTCGTGGAGGACGGGATACCCGTTCGTCGCGTCAATCGCTCTTGATCCGACAGCCCATGGCCGCACGTGAAAGCCAGCGTGATCTCCTTGCCAATCAACCAACTGCTCGGCAACCACGGCTTCTGCCTTCTGACGAAGATTGCCACCTATGGAAACCAGAAACATCAGGAGCGTCTGACGACTGAAGCCCAATCCCAGGGGTAATTGCCGACCCGGCTCGATCAGAACCAGGCCAGCTGCGCCTCCTCGCGGCTGTTCACGCGCGCCACGGGGGTTTGGCGCCTGAACTCCATTCGGATCGAGCGCTGCTGCTCGCCGGCGGCCGCTGGCTGGCCTACAGGCCGGCAGCGGAGGCGTTGAGCAGGCCCGCCTGATCCTGGTTGAAGTGGTGCTCAGGCAGCACCTCCCAACCCATGCGGCGGCTAAGGGAGCTACCGCCGATGGCCAGCTGATGCATCCGTTCATGCTCCACACCGCCTCAGGCTGGGGCGGCGGGATGGGTATGGGTGGCGGGATGGGTATGGGCTGGGGCAGGCCTGGCTTCTCCACCAGCCTCGAGGCCCTGCGCAACGCTCCCGACTGCAATCGGGCTTTCCTGGAGCAGATGACCGCCCACCAACGCATGGGCGTGATGATGGCCTCCCATGCCCGGTGGGAAACCATCCATCCCGAGTTGCGGGAGCTGGAGGCGGCGATGATGCGGGTGCAGAGCGAGGAGATCGAGCAGATGGCCAGCTGGTAGCAGCTGTGGTGTGGCACAACGAGCCATTGAGGCCCCCAGGGCCGCGCCAGAGATGGAGTCGACTGGTTCCAATGGCCTTGCTCAGGAATCTGCTCAGCAGCCGGCGGCGACCAGCACGGCACGGGCAGGATCCGGAGCGCGACCCCCGCAGGCCTCCCAGCTGTCGAGCATCTTGAACAGCTCGGCCTGCAGACCCTGCAGCGCCACGATTCTCTCCCCGATTTCACCGGCCTTGCTGCGGATCCGCGTGTTCAGCTCCCTGCAGGTGCAGACGCCCGAACGCCGCGCTTCCAGGATCTGGCGAACGTCCTGCAGCGGGATTTCCATGGCCCGCAGGGTGCGGATCAGGGTGAGCTCTGAGAACACCGCCTCATCGAACAGGCGGTAGCCACCCTCGCTGCGGCTGCTCGGCTGGATCAGGCCTTCATCGCAGTAAAAGCGGATTGTCTTGACGGTGAGGCCCGAGCGGCGCGCCACCGCGCCGATCTTCTGAGGCGGCATCAAGGCAGGGGCAGACACCACTTGACTCTCCACCAAGGGGAGAGTGCATTGTAGGGCTGGCCTGCTCCCCGCGTCCCCACGATGCGCTCTGTTTCCGCCGCCCTGGTGCTGCTCGGCCTGCTGGCGGCCACGGTCCCGGCCCGGGCCCAGATGGATCCGCATCTGCACCATCAGATGGTGATGCCCGCCCCAGCCGCAGGGCCGGCGCCGGCCGCCACGTCAGCGCCCATGCCGATGGATCACAGCGCCCACAACCACGATGGGGGCCCGGCCGGCCGCACCTACGACCTGCGCTGGATCGACGCCATGGTCCAGCACCACACCGGTGCATTGCGCATGAGCGAGTTCGTGTTCGACATCGGCGTACCGGGTGTGGGCTCGCTCGCCAAGGAGATCTGGCGCGATCAGGCCCAGGAGATCAAGGCGATGGGCCAGTGGCGCAAGGCCTGGTACCCCCAGGCGCCCGTCTACCCCGTGACCCTCAGACCGGGCGGCGATCCGAATGCGATGGCCGATCTGGTGCGCATGAGCTCCGCACAGATCCAGGCCATGCAGATGATGGCCTCCACCCCCACGCCCGAAAACCGGGTGACCTGGTTCCTCGAGGGGATGCTCCATCACCACGGCGGTGCGCTGATCATGGCCCACGATGCCCTGGAGAAATCCAGCAATCCAACGATTCAGCGCCTGGCGCACGCCATCATCGTCGCCCAGCGCCGCGAGATCATTCAGCTGCGCAATATGCTGCAGCACGATGGTCTGAACAAGCCGGAGTACCACCGCTACGATACCTTCTTTTCGTTGAACTGACCCTCTCTGAATTGCTTCTCTCTGAATTGCTTTTCTCTGAATCGGTTGTCTCTGATCGATGAACTCTTCGTTGAGTCTCAATCCACGGATTCCCATGAAACTCTTCTTGGCACCCCAGGCCTTTCTCACTGCCTCCCTGCTGATCGGGGCCGGTTCGACCATCCCTGTTCCGGCTCAAGCCAACGACATGTTCCCCACCAAAGCCGCTGCCCAGCAGCGCGCCAAGGAGCTCAAGTGCTCCGGCGCCTTCCCGATGGGCAAGGAGTGGATGCCCTGCAAGGATTTTGCCACCTATGCACAGGCGGTCAGCAAGGAACCGTGACGACTGGTCTGCAACCCCGTGGAGTCATCGGATGGCACTGTCTGCTGCCGATCGCCACGCTGGTCCCGGTGGGCCTGCCCTCGTGCACAGGCGTCTTTGCGATGGGCAGCCTCTGGATGCCCTGTGCCAATGAGCGGGCGCTTCATGACGCGCTGCGGAGGGCCCGGGGATGAAGCCAGGCCGCCGCTCCCGCATGCTTCATCGTCTGCTGGTGCCGATCGCCGCCGCACCCCTGGCGCTCACCTCGTTATCGGGTGCCGTCTAGGGGACGATGCTGTACTTCAACATCGATGCTCCCTGGCTGCTGCGGTTGCACACCGGCAACTTCGGGGTGATCAATCTTCAGAACTTTTCTTCGCCGTTGATCGGCATCCTCACGTTGGTGCTGGTGATCTCGCGACTCTCCCTGTTGCTGAGAACCCCCGGAGGCCGGCCGCCGGTGGAGAAGCTGCTGTAGCCAGCACCGATCCCCATGGTGCTCGCTCCGCGATGGTCGGAGGCTCGGGTGATCCCGGCTTGCGGGGCTTGGTGGATACCCGGGATAGCTGCGCTGGAGCAGCGCTTCAGATGCTGAGGCCGCCGGCTCAGCGGATCACCATCACCGCTCCCATCAGGGCCATGATCAGGTTCTCCGCGAAACTCACCACTCCGAGGGGTGTTTTGGAGTTGCCGCCCACACAGGCGCAGTTGAGGGCGAGGTGATCGATGAACACCGCCTTGCCCACCAATACCATGCCCATGGCTCCGAGCCACAGGGCCACAGCTCCCACCAGCGGCGCCAGATTGGTGGGTTGTGGAGGCAGCAGGATCCCGAGACCCACCAGCAGTTCGAGGCCGGGATAGAGGCATCCCCAGGCCCGCCAGCGCTGGCTGATCAGGTCGTACTTGCGGAAGCTCGCCGCGAAGGCCTCCACATCCATCAGCTTGAGCATCGCCAGCAGGCAGATCGCGAGGCCCATGAAGCCGCTGATCCCGGCACTCAGCACCAGTGCCATCAGTCCAGCGCTGCCAAAGACCGCCACGACCGGTGCGTAGGAGATCTCTGCCGTTTCCGGCCTGATGCCCAGCCGTGCAGCCAGCTCGGTGTAGCCGCCGATCCGCTCCGGGCCGGCGAAGATCTGAGGGGTGCTTGCCACCCCCTGGGCCGCCTTGAAGGCCTCCACCTCCTCGCTGCAGGTGAGGCGATGATCCTCAAAGGGGATGTGCCGCTCCTGCAGTAGGCGAAGGGCCCGCAGGCCCCAGGGGCAGGGATGGTCCGGCAGATCCATCCGGTAGAGCCGGACGTCGCGAAGAGTGGCAGAGGCCATGGGTGGCTGTGAGGAACGGGATCCTTCCAGCCTCATCCCTCCAGCAGCTGGAGAGTCAAGGGATCTGTCGCGATTCCTTTCGCGTCAGGACGTGCAGAGCTCAGCAGACTTTGCTCGGGTGAGGCCCCAGCCATGCACGCTGCAGCGACGACATCAAGCCCGATGGCCAAGGATCCGATCTGCGGCATGGTGGTGCCCACGGCCTCGGCCCTCTCGGCCCAGCGGGGCAGCCGCACCTACTACTTCTGCAGCCAGGGCTGCCGGCAGACTTTCCTGGCGCCCGAGCAGGAACTGGGGCGGATGCGCCGCCGGGTCGGTATTGCCCTCACGGGGGTCCTGGCCCTGGCGGTGCTGCGGGCCGCCGCCTTCATCGCCCTGGCGGCCGGGGTCAGCCTGCTGAGCTGGGCCCCCGTTCCCCAGTTGCCCTGGCTCACCTGGGGCGTGTGGCTGTTCCTGCTGGCCACCCCCGTGCAGGTGATCGGCGGCTGGGGCTTCTACACCGGCGCCTGGGCCGCCCTGCGGCGCCGGGCCCTGAACATGGACGTGCTGATCGCGCTGGGCACCTCGGTCGCCTACCTCTACAGCGTGGTCGTCGTGTTCGCACCGCAGCTGTTGCCGGTGGGCATCGATGAGCGGGGCGTGTATTTCGAGGTGTCGGCGGTGGTGATCGCCTTCGTCCTGATGGGCAAGTACATGGAGGAGATCATCAAGCAGCGATCCTCAGCGGCCGTGCGGCGGCTGCTGGATCTCCAGCCCGCTACGGCCACCGTGATCCGCGATGGCCAGGAGATGAGCGTGCCCGCCGAGGCGGTGCAGCAGGGTGATCTGGTGCTGGTGCGCCCGGGCGAGAAGGTGCCGGCTGACGGCGTGGTGATTGAGGGGCAATCAGCCGTGGATGAGGCGCTGATCACCGGCGAATCCCTACCGGTGAGCAAGCAGGTGGGCGCTGAGCTGATCGGCGGCACGATCAATGGAGCCGGTCTGCTGCGCTTTACGGCCACCCGGGTGGGTGCCGACACCGCCCTGGCCCAGATCATCCGCATCGTCGAAGAGGCTCAGGCCAGCTCGGCGCCGGTGCAGCGGCTGGCCGATCGCGTCACCGCCTGGTTCGTGCCGGTGGTGGTGGGTGTGGCCTTTGCGGCCTTTGCCCTCTGGACCCTGGCCGGCAGCTTCAGCCAGGGGCTGCTGGCCTTCATCGCCGTGCTGGTGATCTCCTGCCCCTGCGCCCTGGGCATCGCCACCCCGGCGGCGCTGATGGTGGGCGTGGGCAAGGGGGCCGAGCTGGGCATCCTGATCCGCAGCGGCGAGGTGCTCGAACGCGTCGAGCGGCTCACCACCGTGGTGTTCGACAAGACGGGAACCCTCACCCGCGGCAGGCCCTCCCTCACCCGGGTGGTGCCCCTGGGTGCAGCCACCCGGGAGCAGGTGTTGCAGCGGGCCGCTGCGTTGGAGCACGGTTCCGAGCACCCCCTGGCTGCCGCCGTGCTGAATGCCGCGTCAGAGCAGGGGCTGGAGCTGCTGCCGGTCACGCAGTTCCAGGCCCAGGTGGGCGAGGGAGTGCAGGCAGTGGTCGCTGGCCAGAGCCTGTGGCTGGGCAACCGCAGCCTGGCGGGCCGGATGGTGCCCCAGCTCAGCGAGGCGGTGCGGCACCCCCTGCAGCAGCTGGAGGCCGCCGGCAACACGGTGATGCTTCTGGGCCAGGGAGCCGAGGTGCTGGGCTTGCTGGCGGTGGCCGATACGGTGCGCCCCGAGGCCCACCAGGCGGTGGAGCTGCTGCGGCGGCGGCGGATTCAGGTGGTGATGCTCAGCGGCGACAACCGCACCACGGCCCAGGCCATCGCCGCCCAGGTGGGCATCCGCGAGGTGATTGCCGAGGTTCGCCCCGCCGATAAGGCCACCACCATCCGCGCCCTGCAGCAGGCCGGTCAGGTGGTGGCCATGGTGGGCGATGGCGTCAACGACGCCCCGGCCCTGGCCATGGCCGACATCGGCATCGCCATCGGCACCGGCTCCGATGTGGCCAAGGAGGCGGGCGACCTGCTGCTGCTCAGAAACGACCTGCGCGATGTGGTGACGGCGATTGGCCTCTCGCGAGCCACGATGCGCAAGATCCGCCAGAACCTGTTCTGGGCCTTCATCTACAACAGCCTCGGCGTGCCGATCGCTGCCCTGGGCTGGCTCAACCCGATGATCGCTGGTGCGGCCATGGCTCTGAGCTCGCTGTCGGTGATCGTCAATTCCTCGCTGCTTCGCCGGTACGGGCGGGCACCGGTGTGAGCGTGGCTTCTTTGCCTTGCTCGCTCAGGTGGGTCATTACTCCAACAGCCTGGGCGTGGCCATGGCCCAGAGCACCTACGCCACCGATGCCGGCGGTGAGAGTGAAGCTCTGCGCCAGCTACGCAATCGCGTCGAGCTTGAGGGACTGCTGGTGCAGGCGGGTGCGTTGCATGCCAACCGCCCTTTTCCCTCTACCCCGAGCAGCGGGGCGCCGATTTCCTGATCGCCAGGAAACACAGTCGCCGTAAAGGGTTTCCGGTGATCCGAGATCGGCTGACCTACGGGCGGAAGGCGCTCTGGCAAGCCAATCTGACGTGAGCGCAAACGGGGGCGCAACCTCACCTGGACCCTGCGAGACCTGCCCGCTCCAGGGTGGCTGATCGAGAACTGGCCGGGGAGCGCCACGATCCTGGCGGAGCGCGGCAAGGGCGTCCGCGAGGGCAAGCCCATCGATGAGACCCGCCACCACCTCACAAGTCTGCGAACCAGTGCCAGAGCATTGCTGCAGCATCAGGGGATTGCCGGCATTGCTGGGCTGGCGAGAACCAACCCAGGAACTGAGCTCTGCTCAACCTTTGACCCAGGCGCTGAGCTCCGCCTGACTTCCCATGAGCTCTGGGCTCTTGCCAGGTTCGCCCCTGGGGCGTGGGGGCGCAGGAACTGGCGCTCTGGCGCAACCGTAGGCAGGTCCCCCGGAGCCCACTGCGGCCATTCATGTTCCGCATCCGCTGGTGTGGCTCCGGTGGCCGACGGGCCCCAGTGCGGCCCCGATCGTTAGGGTTGAACCCTTCTCGCTGCCCGCAGTGACCGCCACCCCCGAGGCCCCCGCTCCGATCACCCCCGGTAGCGATTGCACCGTCGCCTTCCGGGCTGCGTACAACAACCGCTACACCTGGGAACCGAGCTTCGGCGGCTACCGGGGCCGCTGCATCTGGGAGCAGCCCGGGCCCATCGGCGAACCCGACCGCCGCGTGGAGGGCGCCTTCCGGGTGGGGGCCGACCTCAAGGCCACCGTGGAGGGCATCAGCGATGAGGAGATCCACAAGGCGATCGCCTCCCAGCTTTGGGAGGTGGCGATCCACCGGGTGCGGCGCAGCTTCGAGCAGACCCACGGCGCCAACACCTTCACCGCCGGCGACACCGATGCGGTGGGCACCGAGGTGATCGTGGGCGGCAGAAATGCCGGTGACCGCTATCGCATCAAGGGCGATGTGGTGACGATGGTGCACCGCCACATCCACGGCACGGTGGTGACAATCTTCACCGAGAGCACCACCGACACCGGCCACGGCTACCTCAGCCACACCTACACCAGCCAGTACGCCGACCCCGTCAGCGGCACGGCCCGCGGGGGCCTCAGCCGTTTCAGCGACACCTTCGTGCCCCTCGCAGGCACCGGCCCCTGGGTGCTCCAGCGGCGGCTGGTGGAAACCGAGGCCTGGGGGGATCAGCCCGCCGGCCGCCAGCTGTTCCGGTTCGAGGATCTCGTCCCGCTCCCGGCCTGACGGCCCTGCAGCTGCGATCAGGGCAGGGGAGTGATGCTCTTGAGCTTCTCGTTCAGCTGGATCGCCATCGACTGGCGGCCCACCGCCAGGACCTTGAGGGTGTCCTCGTGCATGCGCAGCTGGGCATCGGCCACCTGCAGACCGCGCACCAGCTCCTTCACGTCATCGGGAAGGCCGTTGAGATCGTAGCGCTTGCCCTCGAAGGTGAGAACAGGGGCCTGATTCTCCGGCTGGAGGGCTGAGTCCACGGAACGGTTGATCGCGCACGCTCACCCTAGGGATCCATGGATGGGGCGCGGTCCGGGCGGGGTCGCTTGAAGAAGAACATCAGCAGCGGCCCCACCTGGGCGGCCTCCACCATCTCCCAGTTCTCCTTGCCGAGGGCGTTGAGGAAGAACTGCAGCTGCTCGGCTGGATGGCGGGGCCGGCGGGCCTCGGCGCCGTACTGCTGGGGGAACTCTCGCTTCAGGAAGTCGGGGCTCAGGGCTCCCCCCAGCCGCTCGCTGTCGGCGCGGGGATCGGGGGGCCCGGGTGGGGTGCCGCTCTCCACATTGATGTGGATCACCCGGTATTCCCATGCCATCGGTCGGTCGTTGCAGCGGTGCGGGCCCTGGGGGGCAGGGGTGGGGGGTCAGGGGCTGGTGTGGATCAGCTGGCGCTCGCACAGCTCGCGGTAGCGACCGCCCTGGGCGATCAGCTGATTGTGGCTGCCCCGTTCGACGATCCGCCCTCCCTCCAGCACCAGGATCTGATCCGCCTCCTGAACGGTGGCCAGGCGATGGGCGATCACAAGCACGGTGCGCTCGGCCATCGCCTGGCGCAGGCCCTGCTGCACCGCCTCCTCGGCTTCAGCATCGAGGGCGCTGGTGGCCTCATCCAGCAGGAGCACGGCGGGGTTGCCCAGAACGGCGCGGGCGATCGCCAGCCGCTGCAGCTGGCCGCCGGAGAAATTGCTGCCCCGCTCGTCCAGGCGGCTGTCGTAGCCGGCGGGCAGGGCCTCGATGAAGCCGGCCGCGTTGGCGAGCTGGGCGGCTTCACGGATCTGCTGCGGAGTGGCGGCACGGCCGAAGGCGATCGCCTCCGCCAGCGTGCCGGAGAACACGTTCGAGCGCTGGGGCACCAGGGCCACGGCCCGGCGCAGGTCGCGGGCGCGCAGGTCGGCCAGGTCGTGGCCATCGAGCAGAACGCGGCCCTGCTGGGCGGTGTTGAAGCGCAGCAGCAGGGAGAACAGGGTGCTCTTGCCGGCGCCGGAGGGCCCCACCAGGGCCACCATCTGACCCGGCTCCACCCGCAGGCTGAGGTTTTCGAGCACCGGCCGGTTCGGGACGTAGCCGAAGCTCACGCCCTCCAGCACCAGTTCGCCGCGCACCGGCCCGAGCGGCCCCGCCCGGGGGGAATCGGGGGGTTCCACGGGCTCCTGCTCGATCTGGCGGAGGCGGCGCAGCGAGGCCTGGCCCTGCTGGAACTCGTTGAAGTTGGTGGTGAGGTGGCTGATCGGGTCGATCAGCATCAGCAGGGCCGCCACATAGCTGCTGAACCCCTGGCTGTCCAGGCCACCCGCCTGGATCCGGGCGGCCCCGATCAACAGCACCGACAGGATGCCGGCCGCCTCGATGAAGCCCACCACGGGGTGCTGCAACGCCAGCAGGCGCAGGGTGCGGTAGCGGGCGATGCGGTGCAGGTCGATCTCCTCGTCGAAGCGCTGCTGCAGCCAGGGCTCGGCGGCGAAGGCCCGCACCAGGGGCAGGCCGGCGATCGCCTCGCCAAGCAGCCCCGCCAGTTCGCTCACCTGCATCTGACTGCGTTCAGCCGCCCCCATCACCCGCGCCCCGAAGCCGCTCACCAGCAGCACCACCAGCGGCGCCAGCAGCAGGGTCCCCAGAGCGAGGATCCAGTCGAGCCACACCATGTAGCCGAGCACCACCACCAGCTGCAGCGCCGACGGGGTGGTGTCCTGGATGGTCTTGTAGATCACCTCCCCCACCCGGTCGGCGTCTTCGGTGAGCCGGTAGGTGAGGTCGCCGGCCGAGAGCTTCTCGAGGGCCCCGAACTCGATCCGCTGCAGGCGGGCGAACAGCTGGCGGCGCAGCTCCTGGCTCACCTGCAACGCCGGACCGGCCAGCAGGGTGTCCTGGCCGAACTGGGCCAGCTTCTGCACCAGGAACACCGCCAGGGCCGCGGCGATGGTGCGCAGCACGGTGGTGAAATCGCCGGCGCCGATGGCCGGGATCAGCCGTCCGGCCAGCCAGGCCAGCAGCGGCCAGCACGCCACGAACACCAGCATGCAGGCGCCTCCGGCGATCAGCCGGCGGCGGTGGGGCCTCAGCAGCGGCCAGAGTCTGCGGAAGCCGGCCGGCGAGGGTGCGAGCATGGCGGCACCCTATCAGTGCCGTTTGAAGCTCGATCAGTTCCTCAAATGGCATGCTCTGGCAGCTTCCGGCGGCGAAGCCAAGCAGCGCATCCAGCGCGGTGACGTGCGTGTGAACGGGGTGATCGAAACCCGCCGAGGCCGCCAGCTCGCCCTGGGCGACGCGGTGAGCCTGGATGGCCGCGAGCTGCTGGTCACGCCCTTGGCCCGCCAGGAAGCGGATCGGCGGCCGCCGGAAGCACGCCCGGACCGGCCCGCGGCAGAGCCCAGCTCGGTGGCCGATTAGCGTCGGCAGCAGTGGTGATGAGGTGAAACCGGTGGGCAAGACCGTGATCGCGGGCAACTGGAAGATGCACATGACCTGCGCGGAGACACGGGCCTTCGCCGCCGCCTTCCGACCCCTGATCGCCGATCTCCCGGCAGACCGCCAGGTGGTGATCGCTCCGCCCTTCACCTCCATCCCCACCCTCTGCCGCCACCTGGAGGGTGCCGGCGTGGCCATCGCTGGCCAGAACGTGCACTGGGAAGACCAAGGCGCCTACACCGGCATGATCTCGGCGCCGATGTTGCTGGAGCATGGGGTGAGCCACGCGATCGTTGGCCACAGCGAGCCCCGCAAGTACTACAGCGAGAGCGACGAACAGATCAATCTGCGCGCCCGCAACGCCCAGCGCCACGGCCTGATCCCGATCCTGTGCGTGGGTGAGAGCCTCGATCAGCGCGAGTCCGGCGAAACCGAGCGCGTGATCCACCGCCAGATCGAGCAGGGCCTGGAGGATGTTGATCCCGCCCGCCTGATCGTGGCCTACGAACCGATCTGGGCGATCGGCACCGGCAAGACCTGCGCCGCAGCCGAGGCCAACCGGATCTGCGGTCTGATCCGCGGCTGGGTGGGCAACCCGGAGGTCACGGTGCAGTACGGCGGCTCGGTGAATCCCGCCACCATCGACGACCTGATGGCCCAGAGCGAGATCGACGGCGTGCTTGTGGGTGGCGCCTCCCTCCAGGCCGAGAGCTTCGCCCGCATCGCCAACTACCAGGCGGCTGTGCCGGCCTGATGCTCCGCTGGGGAGCGCGCACGCTGGTGATGGGGGTGATCAACCTCACCCCCGATTCCTTCAGCGATGGCGGTCGCTTCAACCGGGTGGACCAGGCCCTGCGCCAGGCAGCCCGGCTGCTGGCCCAAGGGGCGGATCTCCTCGACCTCGGCGCCCAGAGCACCCGGCCGGGCGCGCAACCGCTGGGGCCCGCCCGGGAGCTCGGGCGCCTGATGCCGGCGCTCATGGCGATCCGGGCCGCCCATCCGGCGGCGCTGCTCTCCGTGGACACGTTCCACGCCGCCGTCGCCGCCGAGGCCCTGGCGGCGGGGGCTGACTGGATCAACGATGTGCGGGGGGCGAACGTCACGGCGGCGGCGCCAGGAGGCAGCCTGCGCGATCCGGCGATGGCGCCCCTGATCGCGGGCTCGGGCTGCCCGTACGTGCTGATGCACAGCCGCGGCGACAGCCGCAGCATGGATGAGCTCAGCACCTATCGCGACGTGGTGGCGGAGGTGCACGCCGAACTGCTGGCAGCCACAGCAGGGCTTCTGGCGGCCGGGGTGAGGGCGGCGCAGATCGTGTGGGATCCGGGCCTCGGTTTCGCCAAGGGCACGGCCCAGAACCTGGAGATCCTGCGCCGCCTGGAGGAACTCAGGGCCAGCGGCTACCCCCTGCTGGTGGGGCCGTCGCGCAAGCGCTTCATCGGTGCCGTGCTGGCCGAGCCAAGCCCCCGGGCCAGGATCTGGGGTACAGCCGCCGCCTGCGCCCTGGCTGTCGGTGCGGGGGCCGCCGTGGTGCGGGTCCACGACGTGGGCCCGATGGTCCAGGTGACGCGGATGGCCGAGGCGATCCGCGGCGGCGCCGGCTGGAGCGGTACCGGAAGGGGCAACCGGAACAACGTGCGAACGGCTCGGTGACACCGCCCGGCCGTCCGTGGACCCGGCGCTGCTCGCGCACGAACGGGAGCACCCCCGAGCCGCGCGCTGAATGGTGGCTGCGGGGGGCGCCGCGGTCGTCGACGGCAGCGAAGCCGCAGGGCTTCTGAGCAGCAAGTGGGCGGCGAGCACTTCGGTGCGGACCCCTTCGCGACACGTGCGGCCATGCATCCGCAGTGGCACCGGCTGGGCCCAGGGCAGGGGGTGCAGCCGATAACCGGCCTGATCGGCGAGGAGCTTCAGCAGCTGGCCCAGCTCGTCGCGCCAGGGGGCCACGGCCCAGAGCAGCGCCAACGCCTCGCTCCGTGGCACCCTGTGGCGGCCCATGCCCGGCAGCTGGGCGAAGAGCCTGGTCCACTGGCGCCGCTCGCGCTCGCCCAGGGCCTCGGGATCGGGGGGCGCGGCGGCGGCGAGGGATGCGGCTGCATGACCATCTCCGAGGGCACCGACATCCCCTCAGGCGGCGGCGTGATCCTGATGCGCCCCACCGATTCCCTGAGCCTGTACCTGCAGACGGTCGGCCGCGCTCTGCGTCCCGCACCTGGGAAGCAGGAGGCGGTGATCCTCGATCACGTCGGCAATGCCCACCGCCATGGCCTGCCCACCGATGAGCGCGAGTGGAACCTGGCCGGCCGCCGCCGCGGTGGGAGTCTCGATTCCGATCAAGGAATGCCCGGTCTGCTTCTGCAGCTGCCCCAGTGCTGCGCAGGTCTGCCCCGACTGCGGCCACCTGTTCCTGGCCGAGGAACGCGATGAGCAGCGCCGCTGGCTCCAGCAACTGGAGGGCGAGCTGGTTGAAGTCACGGGCGCAGAGCGCCACCGGCCTAAACCCAATCAACAGCAGAGGCCCCGGCGCACGCACCCGGCAGCCGGCTGCCGCACCTTCGAGCAGCTGCTGGAGCGCGAGCAGGAGCGCGGCTACAAACCTGGCTGGGCCAGGCATGTGTGGGCGGCCCGCCAGCGCAGCGCTTAATGCCTGACTGGCTTGCCGCCTGCTCCCAGAAGTTCAGCCTCCAGGCCCAGCTGTTGGGCCGCGGCCACAAACGGAGCATCCAGGCTGCAGAGGGTGGCGCCACGGCCGCTGGCGATGGCCAGATGCAGGGCATCGGCCGCTCGCAGGGTCGTGCTCCAGCCGCGCAAGCAGGCGTTGGCATTGCGGAAGTCCTGCGGCTCCAGTTCCAGCATCAGCAGGCCCGGCGCCAGGCTGCGCTCGAAACCCTCCAGCACCGCCTCGGCTTGCTCCTGGCTCAGGGCCTTGGTACGCACCTTCAGGCCCAGAGCGGAATGGAGCTCGGTGACACTCCAGGAGCTGATCGCCAGCGGTGCACTGGCCTCAGCCAGAAACGCCGTCGCCGCGGCGGAATGCACCTCCGGCGTCAGCACCGCCAGCAGCACACAGGTGTCGATGTAGAGCATCAGGAGCCGGGCTCATCCCGCAACGCCCGCATGGTCTCCACGCCGCTGATCGGTTGCTCGGGCAACGAGGCGCGCAGGGCCTCGAGCTGGGGCAGCAGATCACGCACATGGATACGCGGCACCAGCTCGGCGATGGCTTTGCCGCGGCGCGTGATCACCACCGCCTGTCCTGCCTCCACCGCATCCAGAAGGCTGGAGAGCTGGGTCTTGGCTTCCGCCACTGTCACCTGCACCATGGCCGTTGACCATCTGGATGACCAACTCTAGGGCGGGCTCATAGCCCGGCAACAGGAGGCATGGCCTCCTCCCCCAGCGAACACGAGATCCAGCAGCGCATCCGTCTGGCCTGCGGCCGGGGGCCGGTGCGGCTCTGGCGCAACAACACCGGCGCCCTGGTCGACCAGCAGGGGCGCTTCGTGCGCTTTGGGCTGTGCAAAGGCAGCAGCGACCTGATCGGCCTGCGCGCGCTGGAGATCACTCCAGAGATGGTCGGCCAGCGGCTCGCCCAGTTCGTCGCCCTGGAGGTCAAGACAGCCCAGGGCGTGCTCAGCCCAGAGCAGCGCGCGTTCCTGCGCCTCGTGCAGCAGCTCGGTGGCGTGGCAGCGGTCTGTCGCTCTGTGGAGGAGGCCGAGCAGCTGCTTGGCAGCCCGAGGCAAGTGCTGCTGGGACACTGATGGATCCGGCAGAACTGCAGCAGCGGCGGAGGCGTCTCGCCAAGGCCCACCCGGACGAGCACCCGACACCCTTGCTCTGAGATTGCAGGTAGAGACAGGAAAGGTGATCACTGGGCAGCTTGCCAAGCAGATCCTGCAGAAGTTCGGACAGGATCAGACCTGATCTGCCAGGACGTGTCAGGACGTGACTAGGAATGCCAAGCTTGCCGTATGGTTCGGGACATCCCATTCAGGAACCTGAAGGTGGCCATCACCTACAAGGAGCTGCTGGAGCGCCAGGAGGAGAACCGCGGAGCGTTCGGTCGGATGCTGCTGAACTGGCGAAGAACCAACGACTGGACCCAGTACACCGCCTGCAGCTGGGCGGAAGAGGCCGGCTTTGATGCGATCTCCTACGGCAACCTCTCGGTGATCGAGCAGGGCAAGGCCGGTGAGCTTCGTCAGAAGGCCTTCTGGCAGCTGGGCGAGCTGAACCGCCGCATCGCCGAGAAGGACTGGGGCCCGCTCAAGAGCCAGGCGATCAAGGACAAGCTCGAGAACGCCATCCCGCTGGGCGACGACGAGTGCCCGGCCTGGACGCCCCTGGAGCTCTGGGCCTGCTACTGCGGCCTGCGTGACGTGCCGGAAGCGTTCCGCACGACGCCGGCCCCGAACGTTGGCCAGCGCAAAGCGACGGAGCTCTCGGCCAAGTGGCGCAATCAGATGCGCCGGGTTGTCGATGAATGCGGCCTTGAGCCCAGCGATGCTCTCAACTCCCTGGCGATCGAGGCCAGCGAAGAGCACCGCAAGCGCTTCTTTGCCGTGCTCACGGGCTTCGGCGACTACAAGCCGGAAGAGCTGGCGACGCTGTGGGTCGAGGACGACCTCTACCTGCCCAAGCGCTGGCTCGACCAGTGGGAGACGGCAAACAGGAAGAGCAGCAAGCCGAGTGGCCGCAAAGGCAAGAAGCCGGTCATGGCCTGACGGCTAGGAATTAACAGCCGCTATGAGTGCGGCTATCAGCAAAGAGTCCTAAGATCCGGATCAACGGGCAACCGCCCGATCCGACCCGTCATGGCTCCACCCCCCCCAGGCCTCCAGAGGCCGGCATTGAGGCGCCCCCGGCCGTCCCGGCCGACGCCACCCCCGAGCAACAGCTCACCCATGCTCTGGCCCGCTCACCTGCGCGGGCAGCAAGGGCGCTCCAGGCTGCAGGTCACGGGGATGCACGTCGCCGGGGCCCAGCTCTGCAGCGAGTCCTGAGCTGATGAGGCCAGCGATCTGGCCGAAACCACCGGCCTGATGTTGGCCATGCTGCTGGGCATTCCGGTGTCCGCACAGGCTTGGGCTGTATAGCCCAATGCAAATGCAGAAGAGCAGACGACTGAAAAGCCTGATGTGGATCACCCGCAGCAGGCTTGCCCCGATCAGCTGGTCGAAGGTCCGTCGGCTGAGGAGCCCGTCACCCTGGCTGGCTCCAGCGATGACGGCACTTCTGCAGAGAGTGATCCAGCCCTGGCGCCCCTCACCCCTGAGGAGGTCAGCGAGGTTCTCTGCCGTGTGCTCGAGCTGCCCAGTCCGCTCGTCAGGAGCTGACCAGGGCCTTCCGCGAGCACTTCCAGGTGCCGCGCAATGCCCGCTCCATCGGTGATCGCATCACCCAGCGCCAGCACAGCGACTTCATCGCACTCTTCCTCGAAGAAGCGCGGGGCCAGATGCAGGCGGAAGCTCCTGCGGAGCCAGGCCCATGAGCGAGAGCCATCGCCACGCCTCGTTGATGACAGCAATCACCCCCGTAGCCGTGGGCCTCAAGCACAGCTGGTTGTGCTGAACACCTCTGTAGTAGGAAGCCTGTCATAGACCAGCTGTCCAGCCAGCTTTGATCCAGACCAATCGAGGCAACATTCCATGAGCGTTCACGGTGGCAGTCGGCAGATCCTGATTCATGGAATGGCCCTCATCCTTGCTGGATTGGTCTGGGGCCTTGTCATACCCGGAACACCCTTTCCAAGGCTCGCGCTGGGAGCTCATATTCAGTTCGTGACCAATGGCCTCCTGTTCATAGTCCTGGCCACCGTGCTGCTGGCGCTGCCTCACCGGGTTGGGATCAGATCGATCTGGGCCATGGTTGTCGCTGCCTGGCTGACATGGGGCATGGCCGTTTCGGAGGTGGCCAATGCGTGGTGGGGAACCACGCAGATGCTGCCGATTTCTGCCAGCCAGGCCGGTGCGGTGGGCGCCGATTCATGGCAAGAAATGATCGTTGCCCTAACGCACATCAGTGCAGGCCTTGGACTGATTGTCGCGTGGGCACTTCTGCTCATCGGTTTTGTGAGGCACCTGCCGGCCCTGGAGAGCGAGCAGGGCTGAGCCAGGCGAGCATCAATTGGGCGGGATCTGTTGGATCAACACATCCCGCGTCCGCCGCGGCATGTGACCACTGCGTCCTCGCTCCAAGTGTTCGCTCCCGGGCTTCGCATCACGGCTCACTCCAACCAACCCTGCACAGCGACCAGACGCACGGCCTCCTGCACAGCCGTGATGCAGCGCTGGGCGCGGCGTTTGGCATCGTCCTGGCCCTGGGCCCGCAGCAGGTAGGACTCCATTGCTTCCGGGGTTTCGATCAGCGCCAATAGGCCTGTGGTGCGTACACCGAGAGAACCATCGGCGAGCAGGCGGCTCACCAGGCCGTGCTCCCACAGCTGCTCCCCTGTGGAGCCTGGAGCGAACAGCTGCTGGCGCAGTACGCCCAGCAGCGACTGCTTGAGGGCATCGAGCTGGCCCGGCCGCAACCGGCGGCTGTTGGGCAGGCCCGCCGCAGGACCAGCCGGGATCGCTGCAGGGCGATCGGGGGTGTGCTCCACGCTCCAGCTCAGGCCGGTACCGGGCAGCCCCACGGTGGTGCGGGGCCCACCGCTTCTATTCACCGGGATGTTGAAGGAGGACCCGCGGCCACCGACGGAGATCGAGCTCAGTCCCCCGCTGGAGAAATTGAACCTCAGCGGGCCCAGGCGGGCGGAGCGGCGGAGACGGAAGCCCATGGCAATCAGCAGTTGGCTCGCAAGGATGGCCCGAGCAGTCTTCAGGTTGCCGCGTGGATGCAGCAGTCCGCAACTCCATGCCCCCAGCGCACCAAACTGCCGGTGCTGCAGACTCCAGAGGAGGAGAGGAGCGCCTCAGAAGTATTGCGCTGACTTGGTTTCTGCAGGTACGGGAACAGGAACCCCACAGACCCACCGCCACTGGCCAGAAGGTCTACTTTGTGATTGAGGGGAGGCCCGGGAGCCAACCCCGACCCTCACCCTCCACCAGAGTCCGGCCAGGGATCACCCGAGCCGGTGCGCACGACGGAGGTGCGAGTGATTGATCGAAGTGAACTCGGTGGCGCAGCGCGAACGTCATCCCGTATCAGCACAGAGCGATACGCCAGTTCTGTTTCCCGCGTGTTGAACCTCAGGGCTGCATAACCCGAGCCGGGATCACAGCTGAGAAGGTCAAGCCCCGAGCATCTCTTCCCAGAGACGTGATCCCCATTCCTCTCCTGTCAGGCACAAGGCAGGCCATGCGTGAATACAAAGACACCCGACCCGATCGAGCCCCAGATGCCAAGGCAGTGATCCGCGACCGGTGCTGAGGCGCCCCCCCACGGGGCGCCTTCCTGTTGCAGTGATCGAAGAATCGATGCGCATTCTGCATCGATAGCCAGAGCTCAGGTGGCCAGTGCCAGGCTGAGCTGTTGCCGGTATTCGCCCTTGATTCATCTCCCCCAGCGCACGCTGGTCCTGTTCGTCCTGACGCTGGCGGCCTCCGCGTCACTCTCCGCTCGCCGAGCAGCTCTCGCTGCTCCAGTCGCCAGCTACCGAGCCACGGTGCTCTCGGTGGGAGACGGCGACACCCTGCGGGTTCAGGCCGTCGGCCGGACCATCACCATCCGCCTGGCCTGCATCGATGCCCCAGAGACAGCCCAGTCCCCCTGGGGTCAGGAGTCCCGCGCCTATCTGATCCAGCGCCTGCCGCGGGGGCGCCAGGTCAGCATCCAGCCCCACACCACCGACCGCTACGGCCGCACGGTGGCGGAGGTGATCAGCGACATCAACGTCAACATGGAGCTGCTGCGGCTCTCCTACCGGGCCCACCGCCTGATGGATGGGCAGCTGCGCGTGGCCACCGACAGCTGCCAGGACGTGCCGTCCTGGCTCAAGCGGATGCGTGACCGTCAGCTGGCCTTGCCCCAGGGCCCGGGCCTGCTGGATCCCGGCTGGCTCGAAGCGCAGGGCCTGGAGCTCCATCCCGACCAGCCGCCGCTACTGGAGCAGCTGTGGCTGCTGCTGCCGGAGGGGCGGGTGCGCAGCAGCCGGGAGGCCCGGCATCTGATCCGCACCCTGCGGCTGCGGCTGGCGAAGGTGGGGGAGGAGCTGCTGGGCGCAGGTGAGCTGCCTGAGGACGAGGACGACCCGGTCAACCGGGAGACCTGCCAGGCAGTTCCTATGGGAGCTGGCTCCCAAAACTATGCACCCAGTGCATAGGTACCCATTCATGGTGATGGAGATCGACCGGCATTTGCTGCCCTCCGGCTGTAGAACGACGCAGACTGGGGCGGAACGACATCAGCGGATGGTCAACGGGAGGGGTGTTGCTGCTCTGGCGTGGCCCACCTGGCTGCTGGGCGTGAAGCCCCAACGCTTGCTCTCGGGTTCTTGCCCGGCTGGAGTGCAGGTCGGCTCGCATTGGAGGTCTGCTGATGCCTGAAGCCGTCCTCGCCCCCGGAGCCCGCATCGAGTGCCGCAGCGCCGAATGGCTGGTGCGCAGCCTCGGCCGCAGCTCCGATGGCCAGCAGGTGGTTGACGTGGTGGGGGTCTCGCCGTTCCTGCGCGAGAAGGAGGCCCGCTTCCTGGTCGAGGTGGAGAAGGCCGCCGGCAGTTTCAAGGTGCTGCAGCCGGAAGAGACGGCGCTGGTCCCCGACCACTCGCCCCGCTACCGCGACAGCCTGCTGTTCCTGGAGGCGCATCTGCGCCGGTCGGTGCCCACCGACAACGCCCTGGTGGTGGGGCATCGGGCAGCAATGGATGCCCTGCCCTACCAGCTGGAGCCGGCCGCCAAGGCCCTGGCAATGCCGCGGCAGCGGCTGCTGATCGCTGATGCGGTGGGCTTGGGCAAGACGCTGGAATGCGGCATTCTCTGCAGCGAGATGATCCGACGTGGGCGCGGTCGGCGGCTGCTGGTGGTGACCACCAAGAGCATGCTGGTGCAGTTTCAGAAGGAGTTCTGGACGCGCTTCTCGATCCCCGCTGGTGCGGCTGGATTCCGTGGGCATTCAGCGGATCCGCGAGCAGATTCCCACCAATCAGAATCCCTTTCACTATTACGACAAGGCGATTGTCTCGGTTGACACGCTCAAAAACGACCGCGACTATCGCTTTTGTCTTGATCACGCCAGCTGGGACATCATCGTGATCGATGAGTGCCAGAACGTGGCCGAGCGGGCGCGGGGTGCCCAGAAGAGCCAACGGGCCCGGCTTGCCGAACGGTTGGCGACGCGCTCGGAAACGTTGCTCCTGTTGTCGGCCACGCCGCACGACGGCAAGCCGGAGAGTTTCGCCAGCCTGATGAACATGCTCGATCCCACGGCGATCGCCGATCCGAGCCAGTACACCAAGGACGACATCAAGGATCTGTATGTGCGTCGCTTCCGCAAAGATGTGATCGCTGATCTGCGCAACAGCGTCAAGGAGCGCGACACCGCCGATGTGGAGTGCCCGGCGAGTGAGAAGGAGGAGCGGGTGTTCGCCCTGCTCAAGGATCTCAAGCTCCCCGACAGCGACGCCAAAGCAAAGGCGGGCCAGCTGTTCAAGACCACCCTGGCCAAGAGCCTGCTCTCCAGTCCAATGGCGGCGCTGGAAACGGTTCGCAACCGGCTCAAACGCCTGGCATCTTCCACGACACCGGCCCCTGCTGATCAAGCAGCCCTGCAGGAACTGGAGCCCTTGCTGGCCGCTATCGGCGCGTCCGACTTCTCCAAATACCAGCGCCTGCTGCAGCTGATCCGCAGCGACTGGAACTGGAGCGGCAAGGATCCCCGCGACCGGATCGTGCTGTTCACCGGCCGCCGCGAAACCCAGCGCTTCCTGGTGGAGCATCTCGCCGCCGACCTGGGCCTGCCGAAAGCCGCCGTGGTGGGCCTCGATGGCGCCATGCCCGATGTGGAGCAGACGCGGGTGGTGGAGCAGTTCGCCCAGGAGAAGGAGGCGGTGCGGATCCTCGTCGCCACCGAGGTGGCATCAGAAGGCCTGAACCTGCACTACCTCAGCCACCGGCTGGTGCATGTGGATATCCCCTGGTCGCTGATGACGCTGCAACAGCGCAATGGCCGCATCGATCGCTACGGCCAGAGCCAGCAGCCCCAGATCCGCTACCTGCTCAGCTGCTCGCGCAGCGAGGGCATGGGCGATGCCGAGAAGGTGCTGCGGCTGCTCAAACGCAAGGACGAGCAGGCCCAGCAGAACATCGGCGACCCGGCGGTGTTCCTCGGCATCTACGACGCCGTGGGTGAGGAGGAGGAGATCAGCAGGGCCTTTGAACGTGGCACCGTGGAGGCGCTGGAGCAGCGCATGGAGGCCAACGCCCAGCCCTATCTGGAGCAGAGCAGCGGAGACGGTCTGTTCGAGGAACTGTTCGGCAGCGCGGATTCCGATGCTGCTCCAGCGCCTCAGACAGAGGTCAACCAGCGCTTGCCCTTCAGCCTCTTCCCCAGTCTCTGGAGCTATGTGGACTCGGCCCTGGAGGCTGTGGCGGAGCTGATGGAACGCCGCGGCGAGCAGCTCGATCTGCGGGCTTTCCCCGAGCAGCAGCGCCTGGAGATCACACCGCCCAGTGACCTGCAGCGCCGCTACGACCGCTACCCGCGCGAACTGCAGCCGCCCCGAGGTGAGCGCCTGGCGCTTTCCACCGAGGTAGCGGCGCTGCAGCGGGCCCTGGAGCAGAGCCGCCGGCAAGACAACAGCCGCCCCGAGCTGGAATACCTCTGGGACCTGCACCCCCTGGTGGACTGGCTGGCGGATCGTGGTCAGATCGCCTTCCCGCGCCACTGCGCACCGGTGCTGCAGCTCAGTGACGGGCTCGATCCGGGTGAGGTGGTGATGGTGTTTCAGGGCACGATCCCCAATCAGAAGGGGGTGCCGGTGGTGCAGGAGTGGGTGGCGGTGCGCTTCGCCGGCTCGGGCCTGAACGTGATGGATGTCGAGCGGTTTGAGGCGGTGGCCGAGCGCTTGCAGCTGGGCCAGAAGCCCTACGCCAACCCCAATGCCCTGATCCCGGAGCACCTCCGCAAGCAGTTGCCCTACGCGGTGGAAAAGGCGCAGGCCTTCCTGCGCGCGTGCGGCGAGCGCTGGACCGCCCGCATGCAGCCGGAGCTCGAAGCCCAGCGCGAACGTCTGAAGCGCCTGCGCGGCCGTCAGGTGCAGCAGCTGCAGCTGAGCTACGAAGCTGATCAGCGCCCGCTGCAGATCAAGGAGAAACGGCGCCTGGCCCAGCAGAAGGCGATCGACGTGCGCTTCGACGACCACGAGCGCTTTGTGAATGAAGTGATGACGATCGAACCGGCCCCCTACCTGAAGGTGGTGGCGGTGCTGCACCGGGAGGCCTGAGATGGAGCGCCGATCAGCCAGCGCCGCGCAGCTGTTCCCAGCAGCCCCGGGGGTTGAACAACGGCAAGGGTGGGTTGTTGCACGCAAGCACGCCCTGGTCGCCGGTCACGAACAGATCGCCCTGGGCGAGTACGGCACTGGCCAGCACCCACTCGTCGTCGGCATCCACCAGCCCCAGCTCAAGGGTCTGGGTAGGCCTTGGGGCCACGGGCTGCTCGCGCAGGAACGTCTCGATGGCGTCGACTTGCTGGGTGGGCAGTCGACCCTTGCGGCTGAGCACGTCGCGCAACTCAGCCAGCACCACCTCGCTGGTGACCAGGGTGTGCTCCGTCAGCACCAGTCGCAGCAGATCGGCGCACAGTCCGCGCGCCAGAAAGGCACTCACCAGCACGTTGGTGTCGAAGAAAACGCGCACGCTGCTCAGGAAACAGCCGCGAACACGTCCTCATCCGTAAGCCAGCCGGCTGCTTCCCCAAAGGGCAGGGCCTGGCGGCGCAGGCGCTCAAAGCGCATCAGCTGCAGCTGGCGCCTGAGGGCATCACGCACGATCTCGCCACGGGAGCGACCGGTTTCGGCGCAGGCAGCTTCCAGACCCTGCTCAAGCTCCTCGTCGAGGCGGATGGTGAGCGAACGGTTGTTCATGCACCACATTGTAGTGCGCTTGCCGGCCCCGCAGCTCCATCAGAGCGGCACCGCCTCGGCTTCCACGATCGCCTGCAGTTCCGGCCGGAGATTGCGACGGCGGATCAGATCAACGCTGTGGTTCAGCAGCTCTTCAAGAGCGAGTTTCAGATCGGCGCGATCGAACAGGCTGGCCTGCTCCGGCAGATCCACCAGCAGATCAATGTCGCTGTCCGGCCTGGCCTGGTCGCGGGCCACCGAGCCGAACACGGCCAGGTTGCTGGCGCCATACCGCTCGATCAGTTGGTGGAGCTGGGGCGCGAGCGCCTGGAGTTCAGCGAGCCGCATCAGCCATCCTCGAGCAGCATGGCGATCACCTCTTCCAGGTTGGACTGCAGCTCATCGAGGCTTTCGGCCTGGCTGTGAGCCCCTGGGAACCCCGGCACATAGCCCACCAACAGGCCCGTGTCCGGGCAGCGCTCGATCACCGCTGAAAACGTCCGCATGGGGTCAGCTCCGCTCATCCCATTCTGTCGCCTGCTCGCTTTCGACGCCCGCCACCCCCTGACCATGGCCCTCCCCGGCATCAGCAACGCCAACGAGTTCTATTCCGCCCACTACCTCGAGAGCGTTCTGACGAACGACATCAAGAAGGTGCGCGAACGCTGGGCCGCGGAAGCCAGGGCGCAGGTGGAAGCCGATCCCACGGCGGATATCTCCACGCCGGAGGTGCTGTTCAAGGCGCTGCGCAAACCCTGGCAACAAGCGAGGGAAGCGGAGCTGGGCATCACGGCGGATCCCGCCGAACGCCTGCGGTTGCAACGGGAGCTGTTCTTTCAGCCGCTGTGCGAGGCCCTGGGTTACCCCTACGCCCCCAAGGCCGAGCCCGTGCTGATCGGCGGCGAGGCCTATCAGATTCCGCTGCTGGGGGAGATCACGAACGCCAAGGGCGAACCCTGGCTGTGGGTGGTGGAGTGCTTCAACCCAGACGATGAGGCCGCCGATCCGCTGGCGCTCACGATCGCCACCAGCTGGGCCTGCCAGATCGACAACCCCGCCCTGGGCACGGTGCTCACCGGTGCCGATGGCCAGGGCAGCGAAACCTGGGAAGAGCTGATCAGCGAGCGGATCTTCGCGAAGGAGATCCCACCGCGCTGGGTGCTGGCGGTGAGCCGCGACCAGCTGCTGCTGATCGACCGCCAGAAGTGGGCGGCCTCACGGCTGCTGCGCTTTGAGCTCAACGAATTGCTGGGCGAGAACAACCCCGATGCGCTGCTCGCAGCCGCCACCCTGTTGCACCGCGAGCACACCTGCCCCACGGGCGGCGGCACGCCATTGCTGGATGAGCTGGATGAGAACAGCCACAAGCACGCCTATGAGGTGAGCGGCGACCTGAAGTACGCGCTTCGCCGCTCGATCGAGCTGCTCGGCAACGAGGTGGTGGCGTTCATCAAGGGGCAGAAGAAGGGTGTGTTTGAGGAGCGGCTGAATCCAGAGGATCTGACGCTGGAGCTGCTGCGCTTCATGTACCGGCTGCTGTTTCTGTTCTTCATCGAGAGCCGCCACCAGGAGCTGGGCTATGCGCCCATGGGCAACGACGTGTTCCGGCTGGGCTACAGCCTCGAGAGCCTGCGCGATCTCGACACGGCGGAGCTGGCCACGGAGGAAGATCGCGAGGGCACCTACATCAGTGAGTCGCTGGATCGGCTGTTCCAGATGATCTGGGAGGGCTACCCGAAGAAGGGTGATCAGGAGGCGACCCAGCCCGATCTGACGGGCACCAGCGAAGTGATCCACGAAACCTTCCGGATCGTGCCGCTGCGCTCCCACCTGTTCGATCCGGAGCGGCTGCCGATCCTCAACGGCCTGCTCACAAACGAGAAGGGCGAGAAACGCTGGCCCAAGGTGCGCTTCCGCAACATGGTGTTGCGCGAGGTGATCGAGCTGATGTCGCTCACCCGGGAAGGCAAGGGCAAGCGGCGGGGCCGGGTGAGCTACTCGCAGCTGGGCATCAACCAGCTGGGGGCGGTGTATGAGGCGCTGCTGAGCTTCACCGGGTTCTTCGCCGAGCAGGACCGCTACGAGGTGCAGCCCGCCCCCAGGAAGGCCAAGGCTGCCGCCGCTGACGACGAGGAGGAGGGCACCGGCGATGACGAGGACAGCGTTGAGGGGGACGACCAGGCCGCCACGAAAGCCAGCGGCCAGCAGCACGATGAACTGGAGGTGGGCCACTTCGTGACCGCCGAGCAGCTCAAGGCCTACAAGGCTGAGGAGATCGTGCCCGATCCGGCCAGCGGCAAGCCGAAGTGCTACCCGAGGGGCAGCTACATCTACCGCCTGGCCGGCCGCAACCGCCGGAAGAGCGCCAGCTACTACACGCCGGAGGTGCTCACCAGCTGCCAGATCAAGTACACGCTCAAGGAGGCGCTGG
>Ga0315899_10001669_pt1 | contig 25238 bp, 6 predicted proteins | sample LakEriMetagenome_2_FD_203518 | JGI IMG/M metagenome (GOLD analysis project Ga0315899, IMG submission 203518) | Freshwater fungal communities from buoy surface, Lake Erie, Ohio, United States - Buoy 4 MA112 | ecosystem: Environmental > Aquatic > Freshwater > Lake | place: USA: Lake Erie, Ohio... | reverse complement strand
CCACGGTAAATGCGTTACCAACATTGACCTCAACCACAGGAGCTTCTATTTGCGGAACTGGTACGGCAACGTTGCAAGCCACTGCAGCAGCGGGAACCATCAATTGGTATGCAGCGTCAACAGGTGGAGCTTCTTTAGGCACCGGAACGAGTTACACGACACCAAGCATCGCAACAAACACTACATATTATGCAGCGGTAACCAATAATGGGTGTACATCCACACCGAGAACTGCCGTTGTGGCTACAGTAAATTCCTTGCCACAAGCGGCAAGCAATTCAGGTGCAGTTATTGACTATTTGGTTGTTGGCGGCGGCGGCGGCGGCGGCGATACTGGAGGTGGCGGCGGCGGCGGCGGACAAGTAAAAACAGGATCTGTATCCTTGTTAAGTGGGTCATTTGGAGTTACTATAGGTAACGGCGGTACAGGCGGTACAAGCGCAGGCACGCCAGCTTCTAATGGAGGAACAACCACCTTATCACTACCTACTCCAGTTGTCTCCATTGGTGGCGGGGGCGGGGGAATGGGTTTATCTCCGAATGGTTCATCGGGAGGAAATGGAGGTGGAGGCGGACACCTTAATAATGGTAATCCTCCAGGCGTAGGAGGAACAGGCGCTGCTGGAGGATTCGCTGGCGGTAATGGTAACAATAACAGTGGTGGCGGAGGCGCAGGCGCAGGAGGCGCAGGGATTTCAGCACCAGGTGCCGGTGGCGGAATTGGCGTTTCAAGTTCAATTTCTGGAAGCGCAACTTTTTATGGCGGCGGTGGCGGCGGTGGAAGTTGGCAAACAACAAGTACTTCAAATGGTATTGGGGGTGCTGGAGGCGGTGGTCTAGGAGGAATTACTACTACTACCTTAGCTACATCTGGAGCCGCAAATACTGGCGGTGGCGGCGGTGGCGGCGGAAATTCACAAGCAACTCCTGTAGCAAAAAATGGAGGTTCTGGAATTGTAATCGTCAGGTATCTGGGAAGTCCATCAGGAACAGGCGGTACAATAACACAAGTTGGTGGCTACACCATTCACACTTTTAATAGTAATGGAACGTTTGCTTTCAATAATCCCTCCAGTGCAGTCGTTCCAAATGTGACCGTGTGCGGTTCAACCTCTGCAACTTTCACAGGTACAGTGGCCGCTGGATTAACCTTGGATTGGTACAACGCAGCAAGTGGTGGAACCTTACTTTCCCAAGGAACATTAACTTATACGACCCCAGCGTTGGCATCAACTACAACCTATTACGTTGCGGTAAGGAATGTATCGACAGGCTGTGTTTCTGCAGCGCGAACCGCGGTTACTGCTACGATTATCACCGGAGGTACGGCAAGTTCCAATCAAACAGTTTGTCCAGGATTATTGCCAAGTGCAATTACCTTGACCAATTATAGCGGTACCCTTCAATGGCAAACAAGTAATGACAATGTAAATTTCACCAACATAGCAAGTCAAACCGCGGCAACCTTAGCGGCTAATTCTATTGGAATCATGTCAGGCACGAAATACATTCGGGCCATGGTAACGAATGGAGCTTGTGTCACCCCTTCGAATGTGGTTACCCTCTCCCCTGCTTCTGTGAATGTCTTGACCGCATTAACAGCAAATTCTTATGTGTGGAATGGACAAAGTTCTAACAATTGGGGGACCCTTAGTAATTGGTATTCCTACAATGGAACAAGCTTAGTTCCTGCAGCCGCGTTGCCAGGCAGTACAGCCAATACGATTATACCTGCGAACACCGGGTGTATTTTGACACAGCCTACGCTATCGTCAGGTGCGATAATTATTAATAGCTTGATTTTGGAAACCGGATCTCAACTTACGCAATCTGGAGGAAGTCTTTTGCTGTATACCAATTTTGTAAAAAATGGCAGCTTAATTTCAACCGGTGGACTTATGAACTTTTATGGTCCAAGCTCAGCTACGATTAGCGGAAGTGGAGCGGTTCAATTTGCCAAAATGCGCGTAAATAAATTGGCCGGTGCCACCTTAACCCTACAAATTCCAGTATCGGTGTCCGATTCACTTTCCATGATCGCAGGCAATATTTATACCACCACGAATAACCTACTCACGCTCGGACTGAACAGCGCCACTCCGGGTAAATTGGCATATACCAACGGTACGATTGTTGGTCCATTCAAACGTTTCTTTGCGAATGCGGCGATTTCTGGATTAGCCGGTAGGTTCCCTGTGGGTACAGCAACCTATAATCGCTATGCTGAATTTAGTTTTTCAAGTTCTCCTGGCATTGACCAAGCGCTCACGGTGAACTATGCCAGTGGAGCTCCGGTATCGGGAGGTAATGTGTTGTATAATGGACTGCCACATTGGGCATCTGGCTCATTAATGCAGAACTATTCAGCAGATGGGTATTGGAATGTTATTCCAACAAATAACGATTACACATCAACGATAAATACGGTTCCCTATGAAGTAACATTGTTTGCCAATAATTTAACGGGGATGCAAACGCCTCAGGTATGTAGAATTATTAAAAGCGGTGGATCGAATACGGCGGCTCAGCATCACGTGGCATGGCAAGCTTGTGGAACGCATACCCCAATCAACGGCGGTGCGAGTCCGTTATCCTTCTTGATTTCAAGTACGGCTTCTCAAGGATTTAGCTGGTTTAATATCGGAACGCCTAATTCGCAAGCCTTACCAGTAGAATTTGCCGGTATGACGACCACCTGTGTAAATGAAGCCGTTAACATTAAATGGTCGACTGAATCGGAACACAACAACGACTATTTTAGAATTGAAAAATCTACGGATGGCAGTACATGGGATATCCTTGGATACGTTGACGCTGTTGGAAACAGTAGCGTACTCAACGGATACGAATACCTCGATCTTGAGTCCCGATCAAACACCTATTATCGATTATATCAGGTGGATCAAGACGGTAGCGAAGAATTGCTAAGTACCTTGTATAGCGACTGTGATGCGGAAACAAGTGAAATCGCTTCATTCCCGAACCCAAGCCATGAAACGTTCTCCATCTACTGGAAGCAATTCAATACGAGTGGAGATGGAACCATAACGATTCGAGACATCAATGGAAAAACAATGCATCGAGAAACCGTAGCATTGAGTCTTGGCGCAAACCTCTTTATGATCAAAGCGCATTTAGCACCGGGAGTTTATATGATCGAATTGATTGATGATAATTACGAACGAAGGTTAATAAAACACGTAGTGAAGTAAATCAAAAAAGGGGGCCTCTGCCCCCTTTTTTATTGGATAACAAACTCATTAAAAACGGAACACGAGGACAAAATTAAGACACGGTTGAATTTAGATTTTTTTCTTTATTTGAGCTGATACTTCACTAGGCCCCACCCCCATTTCCGCTTTAAACGCGGCATAAAATGGGTTATACGAAGAGAACCCACATTCACGTGCAAGTGCATCCATGGTATTTTTGCTTAAGTAATCTTCCTTCATCTTAGAAAGTGCATGAAAAACACGTATTCTTGAACGGTAGGTTACAAAAGTAAAATCCGCATAGTATTTAAACACATACTGCAGATGGCTTTTAGGTATGTTCAATTTCTCAGAGAGAGAATCTAAATTAATATTTGGATCCTTAACAATATGTCTCAACGCTGTTTTAGACTCTAACTTTTTAATGATCTCAGGTAGTTGTCGGTCTAATTTTACCGAAAGTTGAATATCCATTTTGTTCTGCTTTGCTTTGGATATTGTTCTCCATTTAAAATCAGGCTTAAATACTGGTTCGCTATCAACAAGCGCATTTGACATCACCAGATTGACCCGTTGTAACCCATAAAGAATCTCAGGATGGATAAAAAACACGATATAAATAAAAATCCACAATAAGGAATGGATGGGCTGAAATGCTTGGTTAATAAATACTTTTTGGGTAAATAATTCATAGGAGTAGGAAACCAATAAACGAATTGCCAACAAGAAGAAAAGAATAAATAACGCATTCAACCAAGTCCGCACAAGCTTGAAGTTAGAAAACCGAAGCTCAAGTTTTGTGACAGACCATAGTCCTTTAGACAGTTGTAAATAGGCATTAAACACATAGAAAAGGATATAACCTATTACAATAGGGTAGTTAATCCCCCTTAAAATAACTTGATACGTCGATTCTTTCGGCATTAACAAATTAACGATGAACAATAAAGTTGGAATAAGCAAAGGCACAAAAAATATGCGCACATCGAACTTAACATCATGCAACATGGACTTTACGTATTGATAAAAGAAAAACGTATTTAACAAAAAGAAAATATTAAATGGTTTTGGGACATCTGTATATTGAACTTGCCAACCCAACGCATAGGTTAAGTAAAATGGTATTCGAACCAAATTAGACAGAATGATAAGTAAAATAAAGGCATTTATGTAGGGATTTCGCCTAATATTCACAAGTAAAATCAAGGTCACAAGGACCGCAAAAACCAAGGAAACAGAGTGAATTATTACGCTTATACCCATAGAAAATATTACTTATTTCAGTTACTAAATTATGCAAATTATTACTATAAATAAAGAATGAGTTTTTTAAGTTAGAATAAGCTATGTATGATAAATATCTTTGGGTAAAATCATTTCCATGAAATTTATCTACTTACTAATTTTATCGACTTTACTTTTTGTTTGCCCTGTAAATTTTGCGCAAAACGGCAGTATAAACCAACCATTCACCTCCATTGGGCAGGCTCAAAATGTAACTATTGATGGAATTTACTACTTCAACCTCACTGGTACCACCTTTAGTACCCATGTACTGTCAGGTGGATGGGTTCAAGTAGCTATTGATTTTGGGGGCAACCTTGGGTCCTTACCTCAGCTCACCGACTTGAATATAGCCACTAGAGGTATACTTAATCCTTCGATTCTTCTTAAACTCGGTTCTGCGAACAAAGCAAGAATTCGAGTTAGCACAGGTGTTCTTGACGTTCAAAATACAAATGCTACCATTTTATCGAGAATTGTAAATAACCAAGCACTGCACAAAGGAGGGAATGACAACGGACTACAAACTTGGACTGGGACAAATACAACCGGAGCAACATTTTCTGCAGGCGGATGCAATGCAACAACAAACATTGCGCTTCATCAACGAATTATTCACGCTGCATGCATGGGAGCTGGTGTGCATTGGATTCCATTTGATAATTCACAACAAGTGCAAAGTAATTTAGGAAATATAGCTTCAAACCAATATTTTCAACTTTTTGTACAAGCTCCTTTTGCGGCAGTAATAACAGGCCCGGTTTTCAACACACAACCATCAAATACTGCACAAAACTTATGCATCAACGCAACACCTACTACCCTTTCTGTAACTGCCTCTAGTCCAACAAGCACTCCAATTTCTTACCAGTGGTATAGCAATACAACCACTTCAACCTCAACTGGTACCGCAATTCCGGGAGAGACAAACAGTACTTATATACCAACAACAAATGTTGCCGGTACGACATATTATTATGTAATTTGTACAGACGGACAAGGTCCAACTACAAGTAACATTAGCGGAGCGGTTACGGTTTCTAACCCATCCGTAGCTGGAACAGCCTCAACCAATCAAACCAATTGTGCAGGTTCAACACCATCGAATCTAACACTTACAGGGCATACAGGCTCTGTACAATGGCAATGGTCTTCCGATAATATTTCCTTCACAAACATAGCCGGAGCAACCTCTTCCACCCTAACTTCTGGCCAGATGGGCGCTTTAAGCGCAACGCGTTATTACCAAGCAGTGGTTACAAGCGGAGGATGTGCCCCTGTAACTAGTAATTTTGTAACAATATCTGTAACACCCCTACCTGTCATTACCTCGACAACAGGTGCTTCGAATTGTGGCCCGGGCACAATGACACTTCAAGCAAATGCAGCCTCAGGAACTTTGAGCTGGTATTCTGCGTTAAGCGGTGGAGCCAGTTTAGCAAATGGAGCCAGTTTTACTACACCAAATTTAAACTCAACAACCACGTACTATGTTGACTTAACAGACAATGGTTGTACATCAAATCCAAGAACTGCAGTTACTGCTACCATCAACACCATTCCAACCCCAACCATAAATCAATCAGGTTGCGGAACCCCAAAATATGTCTCAACCAATGCGGGTGGTAACGCTCTTAATCTTGGGGCAAATAACACCTCCAAATACGTTACAGTTCCAAGTTCCTTAAATGCTTCCTTTACGGGTAACCAAGTTACTTTAGAAGGTTGGTTTAATCTTTCAACAGCCGGTGGTGGCAACCCAATGCTTATCGGCGAAGCATTTAACGGAGATGGAAAAATCACGTTCTGCATGTACCGAAACGGGCAAAATATTATCGCTGGATTTTTTAATGGCGCCTGGGTTCAAGCTACTTCTGCAGCTACCATCCCCCTTAACTCATGGACTCACATCGCCGCAACCTATGACCAAACGGCGATAAAAATCTATCTAAACGGGGTATTGAATGCTTCATTTAACACAACCCAAGCCCTACCTACTGGATCTGAAGTTTGGTATCTCGGAAAGCGTTGGGATGGAACGACAGAAATGTTCAGTGGCATTATGGATGAGCTTCGAATTTGGAATGTGGCTCGTACCCAAGCTCAGATTCAAGAAACGATGAACTCAACCGTGCCAACTAATTCTGCAGGATTACGTGCATATTATAAGCTAGACGAAACCACAGGAGCCATTGCATCGGATGCTACCGGCAACAATTTCACTGGAACAGTCATTGGATCTCCTGCTTGGCAAGTCCCTTCAACTTCTGTGCTGGGTGGACCCCTTGGAAGTACGTTCCTTTGGTCACCAAATGGTGAAACAACCCCAACCATTAATGCTACAACTAGCGGAACCTATTCGGTTGTCGTTACTAGTTCGGCGGGATGTCAGTCAAGTGCTGTTTCTGCCAATGTCACTGTTTCTGCTGCCCCTAATGCAGGTACATTAAGTGGAAATCAAGCGATTTGCGTTGCAGGAACAACTACCTTTACAAGTAACGGCGATGCCGGGGGAACTTGGAGCTCCGGAAATACAGGCATTGCTACAGTTAATGCTTCTACTGGGGTCATATCCGGTGTTGCTGCAGGAACTGCAACAATAACATATACCATTCCTGCCTCAGGCTCATGCGTTGCGGTGTCAACTACAAGAACTGTTACTGTTACGGCCATGCCAAACCCAGGAACACTGGCAGGAACACAAGCCATTTGCTTAAGCGGTACGGGTACGTTTACAACCAATGGAGCAGCAGGTGGAACCTGGTCGACAAGTGATGCGAATGTTGCAACAATTAATGCCAGCACAGGTGCAATAACCCCTGTTTCCGCAGGTTCAGCAACAATGACTTATACAGTTACCGGATCCGGTGGTTGTAATAATGCTTCTGCAACACGTACAGTTACCATCACCAACCCTTCGAACGCGGGAACAGTAAGCGGAAATCAAATCATTTGTTCGGGTCAAACCACCGCATTTACATCAAACGGTGATGCCGGTGGTACATGGAGTTCTAATTCCACAGGTATTGCGACGGTTAATGCAAGCACGGGTATAGTTACCGGTGTAAATGGCGGTACGGCCACCATTACCTACACCAAAGCTGCAATCGGTGGTTGTCCTGCCGTTAATGCAACTCGAACCGTAACCGTTACTACAGCGCCAAATGCAGGTACCTTAGCGGGTACACAAGCCATTTGTTTAACGGGTTCAGTCACTTTTACGTCAAATGGAAATGCAGGTGGAACATGGACTTCCAGCGATGTCAATATTGCTACAGTAAATGCAAGTACAGGAGCAATAAGCCCTGTTGCAGCTGGCACGGCTACCATCACCTATACGATTACAGGAACAGGTGGCTGTAATAATACTTCGTCAACAAGAACAGTAACGATCACGACACCACCAAATGCAGGTGCGGTATCGGGTAATCAAGCAATTTGCTCCAACGGAACAACTCAATTTACATCAAGCGGATCGTCAGGTGGGTCATGGAGTTCAAACGCTACAGCCATTGCTACTGTGAATTCATCTACCGGCATGGTGACTGCTGTGGCCAATGCATCAGGAACTGCAACTATAACATATACCGTTGTGGGAACGGGTGGATGCCCAAATGCCACGGCTACTCAAACCGTTACCGTAACAGCTATCCCATTAATTACCACACAACTAAGTACCGCTGTACAAAACGTGTGTCAGAATGGAACACCAACTACATTGTCTATTGTAGCTGTAGGTGGTGGTATTAGCTACCAGTGGTATGAAAATACAACAAACAACAACACTACAGGTACAGCAATTATCGGTGCAAATTCAGCCACGTATACGCCATTAAGTACCACTGTAGGGACAACGTATTACTATTGTATTGTTAGTGGTTCATGTAGTCCAGATGCCAAATCAAACATTTCAGGAGCGATTAACATTAATGCTCCTACCACGGTTTCAAATGCAGGACCTGACCAAACAGGAAATCCAACATGTGGTTTAACATCCGTTACCCTAGCTGCAAATACGCCATCCGTTGGTACAGGTGCATGGAGCATCATTTCTGGAATTGGAGGATCCGTTGTAAGCGTTTCAAATCCAACATCCACGTTCAATGGTGTTAGCGGAAATACATATACATTACGTTGGACAATCACCAACGGTGGGTGTACTTCAATCGATGAAGTAATTATCTCGCTAAGTGCCATACCCGCAGTTGCAGCAAACGCTCCGGCTCAGCTAAACGCGCAAGTTTTGGTAGTTGCAGGAGGTGGATCAGGGGGCTTAAGACATGCCGGAGGCGGTGGCGCTGGTGGTGTAATTTATAACAGCTCATTTAATATTAACCAAGGTACCTATCCCGTAACTATTGGTGCAGGTGGGGTTGGCAATAGCGTCAGCGGAGCAAACAGTGTATTTTCCTCATTAACCGCTGTTGGAGGTGGTGGCGGTGGAAACAATGGCCAAGTTGGTAAACCTGGAGGTTCAGGAGGCGGTGGATCGAACGGAACCAATGGTGGTAACGGAACTGCCGGACAGGGAAATAAAGGAGGAAATCAAAATAATGGTGCCGGATGTTGTTATGGAAATGGTGCTGGTGGTGGTGGTGCAGCAGCAGCAGGTGCAAATACAACCGGAGGCGTTTCATCGGCTGGAGGCGATGGCTTAGCCTTTAATATTAGTGGAAGCACCGTTTATTATGGCGGTGGTGGTGGTGGTGGAACAGGTAGTTCAGCTGTTTCTTTAGCTGGAGGAATCGGAGGAGGTGGTGCCGGAGGAAATAATTCAAGTGGTGTTCATGGGGTAGCAGGAACACCAAATACCGGCGGCGGTGGCGGTGGTGGCGGTGCCAGCAACATTGATGGTAACGGAGGAGCTGGCGGATCTGGAGTTGTAATCATTTCTTATCCTGGGGCTCAAATAGCTACGGGTGGCACCATAACACAAGTGGGTGGAAATACCATACATACATTCAATAGCTCAGGAACTTTTGCATTTTCTGGGTCACCAACTGCGAGCATTCCTAATGTTTATTCGTGTTCCCCAACAGTGTTTACGATTGTAGGTACTCCCGCAGCAGGATTCACGTTGGATTGGTATGATGCTGCAAATGGTGGTAATTTGTTAGCTAGTGGAACGAACAGCTATACTACCCCATTATTATCTGCTTCCAATACATATTATGTAACGGTTCGAAACACCACAACGGGCTGTATCTCAGCGACTAGATGTGCAGTTAATGCGGACATTTATGGGACACCTACAATAAGTTCAAATCAAACCATTTGTTCTGGAAGTTCACCTACCAATTTAACATTAACAGGAAGTTCAGGCACCATTCAATGGCAAGTTTCCACAGATAGCGTGAACTTCATCAATATCGCAGGGGCAACCTCAACAACATTAACCAGTGTGCAAATGGGGGTATTAACAGCAAAGCGATTTTATCGCGCTTCGCTAAGTGGTGGTCTGTGTGGTAATATGAATACAAACATCATTACGGTTACCGTAATTTATGCCCCTTCTGTAACAGCTACCTCAAGTACCACGAATTGCGGTCCGGGAACAATAACATTATCAGCAACCAGTGCAGGTACAATTAATTGGTATGCGGCAATCAGCGGCGGAACTTCACTTGGAACTGGCGCTTCGTTCACGACTCCTAGTATTAGTAGCACAACAACGTATTATTATGACGTTACGGGAAATGGCTGTACCTCTACTCCACGATCAAGTTTAGTAGCTACGATTAATCCTATTCCACCTACTGCGGTTCTTGGTAATGGCTTGGTTGAGTATTTGGTTGTTGGTGGTGGTGGTGGTGGCGGTCACGACGGTGCTGGCGGCGGCGGCGGCGGCCAAGTCAAAACAGGTAATGTTAGTTTGGCTGCTGGAACCTATTCAATAACTATTGGAGCAGGAGGCGCCAATTCAACTACCACAGGCGGACAAGCCGGTGATGGTGGAACAACGACTTTGAATTTTCCGACAGCTATCTCGTCAATCGGTGGCGGGGGCGGTGGTTCGAAGCAAGCCAATGGACGTCCTGGTGCTAATGGTGGTGGTGGTGGTCACAATGCCTCGGCCATTAACACAGGTGGAGCAGGAACAACAGGTGGATTTAGTGGAGGAACAAATGGGGCAACTGGAAATACAAGCGGCGGTGGCGGCGGTGGCGGCGGTGCTGCAGGCGCAGGAACGAATGGTCCCGCAGGTAATGGAGGCCCAGGGGTTGCTTCTAATATATCTGGAGCTACAGCACACTACGGTGGTGGTGGTGGTGGTGGTAGTCACAATGCGGCTGGCACAGGTATCGGTGGAATCGGAGGCGGTGGAACGGGTGGACGCGGATTAGGGTCAAATGTTTTGGCTACAGCAGGGACAGCCAATACAGGTGGTGGAGGTGGAGGTGCCGGAGAAGCAGGTAGTAACCCCGGAAAAGCAGGGGGTTCCGGTGTAGTTTTTGTTCGATACCTAGGTACACCAAATGGTTCTGGAGGAACTATAACTCAAGTAAACGGTTACACGATTCATCGATTCAACAGTAATGGAACCTTTGTATTTAATGGATCAAATGTTGCTGTAGCTGATGCCGCATCTTGTGGACCTGCCTCATTAACATTAACAGGTACCTTAACTGGAAACTATACCATTGACTGGTATGATGCAGCAACGGGTGGAAACTTACTCGCTTCTGGTCAAGCAAATTACACTACCCCTGTTTTAAACTCAACAACTACCTATTATGCAGAGGTTCGTGATTTAGTTACTGGATGTATATCAAGTGCTAGATTAGCTGTGAATGCAACTATAAATAATCCACCAACTGTTTCAGCAAATCAATCCATTTGTGCTGGAACTAGTCCTTCGAACATTACAATAACCGGTGCACTTGGTAACATTCAATGGCAAGTCTCTTCAGACAGTGTCAACTTTACAAATATTGCTGGAGCAACGAGTGCAACACTTACCAGTGCTCAAATGGGTGTATTAACCGTAAAACAATTCTATCGTGCAGCGCTTTCAGGAGGAGCCTGTGGAAACATGAACGGTCCAGTGGTAACAGTAAATGTTATCAATGCACCAGCCATATCTAACGTAACTGCGACTTCAATTTGCGGATCCGGTACAAGCACCTTATCCGGAACATCCACAGGAACGATATCATGGTATGCAGTTGCTACTGGAGGTTCAGCGCTAGCAACTGGCGGCACATACACTACTCCATCGCTTAACACGACAACAACCTATTATTATGACGTAACTGGAAATGGCTGTACCTCGACACCAAGGGGGTCTGTAACGGTTACTGTTAATGCACTTCCAAGTGCATCAAGTGGTTCATTAAATGTTCAGCTTCTTGTTGTTGGAGGAGGCGGTGGCGCAGGTTACTTCCGCGGTGGCGGAGGAGGTGGCGGAGGTTACATTGCCGTCCCATCTTACACAGTAACAGGTGGTTCAGCTATTCCGATTACCGTAGGTATCGGAGGTTCACCGGGTACCGACAATGCAGGTACCGGAGTGCATGCTACCAGTGGTACCAATTCCTCTTTTGGTAGCACACACATTGCCATCGGTGGTGGCGGTGGTGGAAGCTATGGTGGTGGTCCACAAAATGGATACAATGGAGGATCTGGCGGCGGTGGCGCGAACCAATCAAGTTCTGCAAATACGGGGTACGGTGGCACAGGAACTGCAGGACAAGGATTCAGCGGAGGCAATTCTCGCTGCGGTGGAGGTGGTGAAGTTTCTGGAGGTGGCGGCGGTGGAGCCGGAGGTGCAGGGTCGAATGGATCTTCTAGCGGGTGCGGTAGTTCTGCCTATAGGCCATTTTACCCAGGAAATGGCGGTAACGGAATTCAAAACTCAATCACGGGAACTGCAGTTTGGTACGCTGGCGGTGGTGCCGGTGGTGGCCTTGGTACTAATGCAAACATTCAAGGCACCAATGGCTTAGGAGGAGGACAAGCCTCATTTGGTGGCGGTGGGCAATGTAAAGTGGTTTCGAACAATTTTGTTGCTGAAAGCGGTGGTCCGGGAATCGTAGTAGTGAAATATGCTGGTACTCCAGTGGCAACGGGTGGAACGATTACTCAAGTTGGTGGATTTACCATACATACCTTTACCTCAAACGGAACGTTCACCGTTCCTGCTGCGGCTGTTGCTAATAACACCTCACGTTGCGGACCTGGTACTGTAACCTTTACCGGTTCATCGTCAAGCGGATATTCCTTAAATTGGTACGATGCATCAACTGGAGGAAATTTGTTAGCATCGAATACGATTGGTTATACCACCCCATCTATAAATGCGACAACAACATACTACACAAGCATAGTAAATACGGTTACCGGATGTGAATCCGCTACACGTAATGCTGTTACAGCAACAGTGATAACCGGTGGAACAGCAAGTTCGAATCAAACCGTATGCCCTGGACTCTTACCAAATCCGATCCAATTGACAGGAAATAGTGGTACCATCCAATGGCAAACAAGTAATGACAACATAACATTTACAAACATAGCAGGACAAACCACTGCAACCTTGGCTGCAAATGCCATCGGAGTAATGACAGGGGTTAAGTACATTCGCGCCATGGTTACCGGAGCTTGTGTAACCCCTTCGAACGTGGTGACCCTCTCCCCTGCTTCTGTGAATATTCTCACGCCGTTAACTGCAACTTCTTTTGTATGGAATGGCCAGAGTTCTACGCAATGGGGAACACTTGCGAATTGGTATGCATATAATGGCACTAATTTAATACCCGCAGCATCCTTACCAAGTGCAGTGAATACTACAATTGTTCCAGCTAATGGAAGCTGTATCTTAAGTCAGCCAACCTTTGCAAGTGGTACATCTACCATTGATGACATCATTCTAGAGACAGGCTCACAATTTACCCAAACAGGAGGGACAATTACCGTCAATGGTGATTTTGTTAACAATGGTACACTTAGTGCCTCAGGCGGTATAATTCATTTCATTGGAACAAGTGCTGCGACAATTAGCGGAACTGGTTCAATTCAATTCGCCAAAATGAGTGTGAATAAAACTGCGGGCGGTACATTAACCTTACAAGCTCCGGTTATCGTATCAGACTCTCTGTATATGCAGCAAGGAAATATATATACAAGTGCTAATCACCTACTAACACTCGGAATAAGCAGTGTGTTATCCGGTAAATTAGTATGGAATAACGGTACGATTGTAGGTCCGTTCAGGCGTTACTTTGCCAATGCAGCAACGTCCGGTACAGGTGGAATGTTCCCCGTTGGAACCGCTTCATATAACCGATATGCAGACATAAGTTTTAGTGCAAGCCCAGGAGCAAATCAATACTTAACGGTACAATATAATGCTGGTGCACCTATGGTAAGTGGGCTACCACTTTACAATGGACTTCCACTTTGGGCATCTGGCTCATTAATTCAAAACTATTCAGCGGATGGGTATTGGAACGTCATTCCTACAAACAATGATTATACGTCAAGCATCAACAGTGCTGCTTACAACATCACCTTATCTGCTAACAATCTTACTGGAATGCAAACGCCTCAGGTATGTAGAATTATTAAAAGCGGTGGATCGAATACGGCGGCTCAGCATCACGTGGCATGGCAAGCTTGTGGAACGCATACCCCAATCAACGGCGGTGCGAGTCCGTTATCCTTCTTGATTTCAAGTACGGCTTCTCAAGGATTTAGCTGGTTTAATATCGGAACGCCTAATTCGCAAGCCTTACCAGTAGAATTTGCAGGCATGACAACCACCTGTGTGGAGGAAGCCGTTTCTATTCGATGGTCTACGGAATCGGAACACAACAACGACTATTTTCGAATTGAAAAATCAACCGATGGTAGTGCGTGGGATATCCTTGGGTATGTGGATGCTGTTGGAAACAGTAGCGTACTCAACGGATACGAATACCTTGATCTTGAGTTCCGTTCAAATACCTATTATCGATTATATCAAGTGGATCAAGACGGTAGCGAAGAAATGCTAAGTACCTTGTTTAGCGACTGTGATACGGAAACAAGTGAAATCGCTTCATTCCCGAACCCAAGCCATGAAACGTTCTCCATCTACTGGAAGCAATTCAATACGAGTGGAGATGGAACCATAACGATTCGAGACATCAATGGTAAAACAATGCATCGGGAAACCGTGGCATTGAGTCTAGGCGCAAACCTCTTTATGATCAAAGCGCATCTAGCACCGGGAGTTTATATGATCGAATTGATGGATGATAATTACGAACGAAGGTTAATAAAACACGTAGTTAACTAAATAAAAAAAGGGGGCCTTGGCCCCTTTTTTTATTGGATAAAAAACTCATTAAAAACGGAACACGAGGTCATAAGGCATACGCATTTGAATTCCCATTTTTGATTCAATTGCTTTTATACGCTCATACTGTTCAAGTAATTCATTTGGTAAGGAAGATTTCTTGAGACTCAAACGGCTCTCTTCATCTTCATTCTCTTGTTCAATCATTTTAATAATCGCGCCAAACTTATCCTCTTTAACTTTTGGATAATAAATAACCTTGGCTTCTTTATCCTTAATCTCACGCTTCGCAAAATCAATCACATCGGTTAAGGAACCTATTTCATCTACCAAACCAATGGCTAGTGCATCTTTGCCTGTCCATACCCTTCCACGTGCGATTTGATTCACTCTTGCCACAGATAGCGACCTGCCTTTTGCCACACGATCCATAAATTGGCTATAAATTCCATTCACCTCATTTTGCAGCATTGCTAGTTCTTCTGGGCTTAATTTACGGTTTGTAGACATCACGGAATGGTTATGGGTTTGCACCCGATCGAAGGTGATTCCTAATTTATTTTCAAGCATCTTCCCGGTATATGGAATCATCCCAAACACACCTATGGAACCGGTAATGGTTGTTGCTTCAGCAAAGATCCGATCGGCTGGCGTTGCGATATAATAGCCACCTGATGCGGCCACATCCCCCATGGAAACATAAACTTTCTTCTTTTTTTGCGTCAACATTACTTCACGCCAAATTTCTTCACTAGCTAAGGCACTTCCTCCGGGACTATTAATTCGAAACACTACGGCTTTGATGTCATCGTCGTTACGCACTTTTTCAAAGAGGCGGCACAACTTTTTGCTGCTTACGCCATCTCCATCCACAGCAACTTCACCTTCAGCAAGAATAACAGCAACGCTTGCAGTTTCTGCTTGAATTAGCACTTGACTTTCGTAAAATGCATTCTGCGCATAGTCGTTTAATTCAGCCCATTTGATGTCGTTACTTTCAGAAACACCCGCTTTTTTTGCCAGTTTATCCATTAATTCATCTTTGTATAATAAGCCATCAACCAGCTTATGGGAGAGTGCTTGCTCCGGATTTACCACTTCCATGTTATTAATCCACGCATTAAAGTCTGACGTTTTAATTTTTCGAGTAGCGGAAATGTCAGCAGCCAATTCGTTCCAAATCCCATTCATAAGGACTTGATTTTGCATGCGCGCTGAATCACTTAATCCAGTTAAGAAAAAAGGTTCTACGGCACTTTTAAAATCATTGTTTTGTCCTCGGATTACTTGAACTTCCACCTCAAGCTTATCCAATAACTTCTTGAAAAACACGGCTTCAGAACCTAAGCCCGTAAGCATAAAGGAAGAGGTTGGAAAGGCATAACATTGATCAGCAACCGAACCGATATAGTATTCTTTTTGAGATATTCCTTCACCTTGGAAATAAGCAATTACAAATTTATCTGATGACTTTTTAAAATCATCTAAGGCCTGACGAATCGTTCTGGCTGTAGAAATCCCACAATTCAACTCGTCGATGTCGATATAAATTCCTTTAATTTGATCATCAGATTTGGCTTGATCTAAAGCAAATAAAATATCGGATAAGCCAACGGATTCATTAAACTGAAACGCACTTGGATCAAATTCTGAATTGGTTTTCTCTTGAATGGTCCCCTTAAGTGTTACATGCAAGATCGATTTATTTTCAATCGTATAGGGTTCTGGACCAAATTCCGAGAACGAACCAATTATTCCTCCTAGAATTAAAAAGAAAAATACCAAGCCTAGCGATAACGCAATGCCTATAGCCACTAAGGTTGGCCAAAAAATACGGGAAAAAGGGATTTTTGAATCAGTCATGATTTCTTAAATTTTATTTGTTAAGTATTGAACTCAGTTTAAACGGTAAATTGAACGGATTGAAGCGCAGGGTAAGTCGAATGGATGATTTATAATTCAAATACAAATCTCCCATATTATTGGATTGAATCAATGGGAAATATACCCCAACTACATCTCCTAAATTAATTCCTAACCCGGCATTATACAAGGTGGATACTCCTACCCCATTGTCATAAACTCCGAAATCAGCAAATGCTACAAACATATTTGGTTGAATCGGAAGTTGAACGGTTGCATTTACCGCGCTTGCCCAATAGTTTGACATTCTCAAATTGTTACTCCCTGTTCTAAATCCGCCCATATCATCCGCATACTGCGCACCGGAAACCGTTTCTCTATTAAAGTAATAATGCTCAGCAAACAGGTCTTGGTATCCTGCAGCACCAAACATCGAAATGGAATAGCGTCCCATGGCGTTGTAGTAAGACGAACCGGGATTGTATGTTAAATTGAGTCCGCCATACATTCTGATATTCAATTTACGAGTCATCTTTCGATCCAAATACGTAAGCGTTAGCTGTTGTGTTGTAGAAGCTCGAGTGAAATTCGCAGGATCAAATACTTGGTCCTGATACCCCATTACTCCTTCAAGTTGGAGTTGACTTTCGTACGAAACGCGTCGTTTACTCCATTGAATGGTGTGATTGATTTTTGCTCCATATTCAGTGCTCATATCGTTACTAAATACATCACGTCGCACCAAGCCTTTTATCGTTAAGTCATGCCTAAATCCCTTGGGAGTTCTATCTGGAACTAAATTCATTCTAACATAGGGTGTAGCAGCGATATAAAACGATTGACGTTGACCGTTTGGATCATCCCCAATTCCGAAAGATTTTACACTAAGTCCTGTTTTGATCGATCGCATTCCAGATGATGGGAAACACGTTTTACTCAATTCAGCAAACCCTCCAACTGTTTTCCTACCAAAGGAGAACATCGGCGCGATCACATACTGAACCGGTTTGAATGGTAACCCGAAATTATGAATCGCTACGCCTAGCATAGCTCGATCAGAATGATTAAAGGCCATCATCGGGGTCCAAAATACATTTCGCTTGTTGGCTTCATGGTCACCGAACATAAATTCAAGCGTTAGCGGTTCATACCTTTTCAGTATGGACTTATTGACTAATACCCGATTATTTGATCGATTGATTTCAGGGATATTTCGATTTGGGTCGATGGCAAATTCAGTTATAGAAGGATTACCTTTAAAAATTAAGGTTGAACGTTTATCGGAAGGGTTTGTCCATTGTGTTTCCAAAACCGCTCCTGTCTTATCCAGCGATGAAACTCCAATCGGACCTGACACGCCTCCTTTATTCTTGACCTTAATTGCGTAGGTATTCATTGGCTCAAAATACTTAGCATTACTTATTTTATAATCAATTACGTTTGTAGTTTGGATTAAATCCCCAAATAACCAATCGAGTTTACGACCGGACACTCCTTCAACCACGCGCTGCATATCTTCAGGGTACGGATGTTTAAATTGATATAGCTCATAGTAGCGATGCATGCATTGATCATAGAGTTCATCTCCTAGATAACTCCTTAAATACTGAAAAATCAAGCCTGTTTTCTGATACATAATGGCGCCATAATTTGCAGAACTGAAGTCCGCTGAATGCGTTTCGATGGGTTGATCTGCATCCACTACTGCTAAAAACCGATAAAAGATATCTCCCATGTCGTGATGATCGAGGTCGTTTAAATGGAGTTTACCACCTAACACCATGTCTGAAAGGTCTTGATTATCTGGATATTTAGTAGCAACATACCGCATTTCATTTGCAGTGTTCATTCCTTCATCCATCCACCCGTGTTGCCGCTCATTGGATCCTAAGATTCCATAAAACCAGTTATGTCCAACCTCATGAACGATAACCACTTCTAATTCTCTCGCAGAACTTGCGTTTCCAATTACCGTAATCATCGGATATTCCATTCCACCGCCCGCGCTTATGGTCCCATCTACGGCAGTAACCGCTGCATACGGATAATCACCATTCCATTTTGAATAGTAGTAGGTCCCATCATTAATGTATTCAATTGCATTTTGCCAAGTTAAAGCATTAGCAGGTGTAAACAAGGCCCATGTAGTAACGTTTCGTCCCGATTCCGGCAATTTGACTGAGCCTTTTAAGACCTTATATCGTTTGTCTGTAAACCAAGCAAAATCATGAACCTTATCTTGGACATAGCGAAGCGTTTTCCATTCGGAAGCAGAGGGTGGAAATGAATCCCTCAAATTCCCTCCTGGTAGGGCTATAATTTCCGAGATTCGTGTTTTTGTATCTTGCGCCAAGGAATCTAAAAAAGAAGCCTCGGCCGCATTCTGAAGCACTCCGGTAGCACCAACGACATAGTTCTTAGGAACGGTAATCGACACATCGAATGAACCGAATTCAGAATAGAACTCTCCTTGATTTAAGTATGGGATTGGATGCCATCCTTTGTGATCGAATACTGCAGGTTTCGGATACCATTGGGTAATTTGATAGGATTGACCTATGTGACCCAAACGAGAAATAGAACCCGACGGGATTTTAACGATAAATGGTGTGGTCAGGGTGAGTTGTTTTCCCGGTGCTAAGGGTTGGGCCAATTTAATGCGTACGATGTCTTCATGTTTCGGATGAAAGGACCATGATACTGCACTGCCATTGATTTTAAAATCCAAGGCAGACATTCCTCCTAATTTAGCGGTATCCATCATGGATAATTTCTTACCTTCTCCTTCAAGCTGTTCGGCCAAGGCACTGTTTCCATTTTTATAGGCATTCGGCCATACGTGGATATACAAGGAATCCAAGGAGCTCGGAGAATTGTTCAGATAGTCAAAGGCTATTTCGCCGTAAAGCCGATGGGTTTTATCGTCTAGTTTAACCGAAATCCGATAATCTACTTGCTGTTGCCAATACTGTGCATGTGCGGAATATAATGCACCTAAGAGAAAGAGAAAAAGAATGTTTTTACGCATAATAAGGATATAATTTAATGACGAACTAGTGAATACAGAGTTACAATCTGATATAAAATTAATGAATTCCCAACGGGTTTCATAAAACAAAAAAAAGCCGTCTTAGGACGGCTTTAAAAAAAGTAACTATTGAGCTTCTTATTTCACCATTAATTTTGAAATAACTTGGTTGTTATCTTGTGACAAGGTCACAAAATATGTACCAGGAGCCCATGCGCTTGTTGCGATCGTTGTTCCGTTTGACACATTGTTTAATGTTACTACTAACTTACCCGTAACATCACGAATTTCAAGATCAACGTTCTCTGTTGTTGAAACAGAAAGTGTTACATCCCCTGCGGTAGGATTTGGAATTAATGACAGGGAAAGCGTTGATGCATCCGTTAAACCGGCATAGTTATCAAAACCATCACAGTTTTCATCGATGCCGTTATCAATAACTTCCGTTGCCCCAGGATAAACTTGGTCGTTGGCATCATTACAATCTCCTGCTACTAAAGAATATCCTAATCCAAGGCTATCGCAAGAAACCAAAGAAACATTTGAACCAAAACCATCTTCATCAAGGTCTTCGTAATAGGTAATTGAAGGCAATCCCTCATCGGTATTCCCATCGCAGTTATTATCTTCATTATCGCAAATTTCAACCGCACCTGGATAAATTTGATCATTTAAATCATCGCAATCTCCACCAACAGTCACCGTATTTGCGGGTTGCGCACATGTTTCAACCCCTGTTGCATCATCGCCAAAGCCGTCACCGTCCGCATCCACGTAATACATATCTACCAAATTCAACTGGTTATTCGTGTCATCGCAATCATCTCCGTTTAGTACTGCTCCCGGAGGAGTAAGGCATGAGGTAACTGTATTGTTTGGATTTCCGAACCCGTCCTGATCCCCGTCAATAAACCAAATGGTGTTCGGGTTGATCTGTGCATTTGAATCATCGCAATCCGTATTGTTTGTAGAATATCCAGCTGGTAAGGTACATGAAAGCAAGGTATTGGCTGCATCACCAAACCCGTCACCGTCCGTATCCGCATAAAACGTTTGCGGTTGAACCGAATTAATGAATCCCCAAAGGCTCACATTGTCGTTTCTCCACGTAGCTCCGACTGTCGATATACCCGTGATGTAGAATCTGAATGTGACTTGATTTACGTTGGCAAACGCAGCACCAAGCAAGACCGTATCATTTAATACAGCATTCGTGGTAATAGAATCTGAAGCAATATCTGCTGCAAAATTATCTAAACTGGATCGCAAATGCCATGTAGGAATGGTATTAACATTACTCACTTTATGAGTAAACGTCAATTTAGTTAATGTTAAGCCAAAGCAACTGTCAGCTTGTATGGAAAATTCGTTATAATTTGCCGGATCTACTACAGCCCCTGTATTCCACGTATTGTTATTAAACACATTTGCGGCTGCGGTACAAGTTCCTCCAGTGTTGGTGTAAATTGAGAAAGAGGCATTTGCCGGTTGAGTGGTTACTGTATTAGCCAATACTGGACATCCAGAAGCTTGAGTAAATTCATATATACCTAACTGTGCTGCAACAATGGGGGCGTCTAAGCCACTGCAATCTTCATCAATACCATTTCCAGGAATGTCTTGTGCAGCTGGATTAATGGCGCTGTTTTGATCGTTACAATCGGTGCTATTTAACACATAACCTTGCGGTGTGCTGCACGCGGAAAGGGTTACTGCAAGATTACCAAACGTATCTCCATCTGAATCTTGAAAATAGGTTAGGAAAATTAAGCCTTCATCAATAGATGCATCGCAATCGTTATCTAGGTTATCACACGTTTCCGTGTTACCCGGATACATTGCTGCGCTGTTGTCGTTACAATCGCCGGTAGTTAAGACATAATTGGGTCCTGGGGAGTTAATTCCCACCACAAAGGTATTCCCTCCAACACCGTCTCCATCATTATCTAAGTAGTAGTTTACCGGGGTAAATCCTTCATCTACCGAATTATTACAGTTATCATCAATCCCGTTATATACTTCTGTTGCGCCTGGATTTACCGCAGCTGATGCATCATTGCAATCGGTACTGTTAGCTACATAACCTGCGGGCTGTCCACAATTTTGAATTGAAGTTGAAGCGTTTCCATACCCATCACCGTCTGTATCCGCATACCATGTAGTTACCACGTTTGCCAAGGCATTGTTATCATTACAATCCGTATTGTTGGTAACATACCCATTCGGTTGAACACAAGCATTTTGTGTTACAGCCGCATTACCAAAGCCATCACCATCTGCATCTGCATACCACACCGTATTTGGATTGATTGCGGCGTTGTTGTCGTTACAGTCTTGGTTGTTTAAAACCAAACCTGCCATGGGCATACACGCAGAAACTGGAGCGTTTGTATTACCAAAAGTATCACCATCTAAATCTTGATAATAGGTAGTTGGTGAAGCACAAGGGGTAACGTCATTCCAAGTGGTTCCAACCCGAATTTCATCAACCTCTAAAAAAGGTGCAGGAACTGTTACCGCTGGTTGCCTGAGCATAAACCTTCCAATACCAGCTGCAGATAAATCAGTTCCTCCCAATGAAGTAGCAGAAACTATTGGTTCCAATCCTCCAAATTGAACTGGATTGAACCAAATAGAAGAAACATCATTGGCCGCTCCAGCAATTATTTCATAAGAAAACACAATAAAATAAGAAGTTCCAGGATCCAAATCATTTACCAAATAAGTAACTGGCGAATTGCTTCTATTTGAAATCCCGATGTTATATTTACCTGCAACTGCACTTGTTTTCAACCATATACAAGCACCAAAGGCTGACGTAGAATTCGCCTCCAACAAGGTTAAAACGTAAGTGCCCGTTGCGTTCATTGTACCTAATGAAGATACATTTATAATGCAGGACGCATAAGTTTCTCCCGTTGTTTGGGTATTAAAAATGCGATAATTATCAACACCTGCTCCATCAAAGATTATCTTTTCACCCTGAGAAACAGCCAAACCTGGATAGGAAAGGCTATTGGCAGCAACAAAAATTGAGTCACCCGTATTTACATTTTTCCAATTGGCATTAGACTGAACGAATAAACCATTTACATTACTAGGGACATACGAAAAAGGTTCATGAAATAGCGGTTGTGCAAGTAGATTCGCAATAGACAATGCGAAACTAAAGAGTAAAATATTCTTCATTGTTTTTTTTTACAAAAGTAAGTGAGTAAAATGAATATACGATTAAATAGAATAAAAAAAGGGAGAAAAGATTCTCCCTTTTATTGATTTTAGTTCATTTCTGGTTTTGGAAGTAACACCTTACGTGACAACTTCCATTTTTTAGTTTTTGGATCTTTACCCATCACTTTGAACGTTAGGATTTCCCCTTCTTTACACACATCTTCCATTTTACCTACCTTTTCCCAAGAGAATTCAGAGATATGAATTAATCCATCCGTTCCAGGTATGATTTCCACGAAACATCCAAACTCTTTTATGGACTTGATTTTACCTTCATAGGTAGCACCATCTTCCACTTGTGGTGGGAAGGCAATTAATTTAACTCTTCTAAGTGCTTCTTCCATGCTCGGTCCGTCATTAGAAAGAATTTGAACTGATCCTTCTCCGTTTGGTAATTCCTCAATCGTAATGGTAGTTCCGGTTTCTTTTTGAAGTCCTTGAATTATTTTACCACCAGGTCCGATTACCGCACCAATCATTTCATTTGGAATAATGATTCCCTCGATGCGAGGCGTAGACGCTTTGTAATTATCGCGTGGCTCAGCAATGGTTTCTGTAATCTTGTTTAAGATATGTAAACGTCCTGCTCTTGCTTGATGCAAGGCCTGAATTAATACTTCATACGGTAAACCGTCCACTTTAATATCCATTTGACATGCAGTGATTCCTTTTGCGGTACCCGTTACTTTAAAGTCCATATCTCCTAAGTGGTCTTCATCTCCTAGGATATCAGATAATACAGCGAATTTACCTTCATCAGCTACAAGGCCCATCGCAATTCCGGAAACGGGTGCAGTAATTTTAACTCCACCGTCCATAAGCGCTAGTGTTCCAGCACAAACCGTTGCCATTGAAGAAGAACCATTAGACTCAAGGATATCAGAAACGATACGAATGGTATACGGATTATCTGCAGGAAGTACAGGCTTCAAGGCACGAAGCGCAAGGTTTCCGTGACCAATCTCGCGACGAGAAGTTCCACGAAGTGGTTTTGCTTCACCCGTTGAGAATGGAGGAAAGTTATAATGAAGCATGAATTTCTCCGTACCACGGAAAGTAGCCCCATCAATTAATTGCTCGTCCATTTTACCACCTAGCGTAAGGGTAGTAAGGGATTGTGTCTCACCTCGTGTAAAGACGGCAGAACCGTGAACGTTTGGTAAGTAATCAATTTCAGACCAAATCGGACGAATTTCATCGAATCCTCGACCGTCTAATCGTTTGCGCTCGTTAAGCATTACCCAACGAACTGCTTTCTTTTTAACTTCAGAAAAATATACCCCGATGAATTTTCCTATTTCTGCTAATTCTTCATCGGAATAAGATGCCTTAATCTCGGCTTTAATCGCATCGAATAATTCGGTACGCTTTGCCTTATTTGCCAAGCCCATTCGTGCAACATCTTTACATTTCTCCATCCCTAATTCATACACACGCGCTTTTACATCGTCGTTATGTACCTCATGCGAATAAACTCGTTTTGGATGAGCGCTGGCTATTTCAGCACCAAGTGCCACTTGAAATGCACATTGTTCCTTAATGGCAGCATGAGCAATTTTAATGACTTCTACTAAGTCTTCTTCGGATACTTCTTTCATCTCGCCTTCCAGCATGTTGATGTCTTTTTCAGTACCTGCGATCATTACATCCATATCAGCACCTTCCATTTCCTCTTTAGTAGGATTTATGATGTACTCACCATTCACTCGAGCTACGCGAACTTCTGACATTGGTCCGTTAAACGGAATGTTAGATACCGCAATTGCCGCTGATGCAGCAAAACCGCACAAGGCATCTGGGTTATTTTGACCGTCGTATGACAACAACTGAATCATCAATTGAACTTCTGCATGATAATCATCTGGGAAAAGTGGACGTAAGGCACGGTCTACTAGGCGCATTACTAAAATCTCACTTTCTGATGGACGCGCTTCGCGACGAAAGAATCCACCTGGAAATCTACCCGCTGCCGCATATTTTTCACGATAATCTACCGTTAGCGGAAGGAAATCTACCCCTTCTTTTGCTTCAGCAGCTGCAACAACTGTTGCTAGGAGCATCGTGTCACCCATTCTAACTACAACAGAACCGTCTGCTTGTTTTGCTAATTTACCAGTTTCTACACTGATTTCTTTACCACCCGTATTGATGGTTTTTTTTAAACCTATATTCATGTTTATTTATTTACTTTTTTAGACTTTTAGACATTAGGACTTTAGGATATAAAGACATTAGGACTTTAGGATATAAAGACATTAGGACTTTAGGATATAAAGACATTTGGACTTTAGGATATAAAGACATTTGGACTTTAGGATATAAAGACATTTGGACTTTAGGA
>Ga0315899_10001667_pt1 | contig 25247 bp, 20 predicted proteins | sample LakEriMetagenome_2_FD_203518 | JGI IMG/M metagenome (GOLD analysis project Ga0315899, IMG submission 203518) | Freshwater fungal communities from buoy surface, Lake Erie, Ohio, United States - Buoy 4 MA112 | ecosystem: Environmental > Aquatic > Freshwater > Lake | place: USA: Lake Erie, Ohio... | reverse complement strand
CGACAGATCGCGAAATACGTCTACGAACGTCGCAAGGACGACCCACAATTCACTTGGAAAGACCTCTGCAGTGAAGCGGCCAGCGGCAGTGAAGCTTCGAAAATGCTTCGACTGCGGCGAGAGAAAGAAGCCATCGAAGATCGCGCGACAGAGAAACTGCGGGTTCTCGAGGATCTCTTCCGATTGCATCTCGGCAACTCAATGCTGATCTTCACTGGTTCGAATGCCATGGCTCGAGCGGTGAGCACAAGATTTCTTATCCCATGCTTGCTTAGCCATTGCGGAAAAAACGAACGGCTCGATTATCTGGAGGGTCTGCGAGATGGCGTTTATCCCGCACTAGTAGCCAATCAAGTCCTAGATGAAGGAGTTGATCTTCCTGAGGTCAAGGTCGCAGTTGTCTTGGGGGGAAAAAGTTCGGTGCGACAAGCCAAGCAACGACTTGGCCGCATCCTTCGAAAACGTGGTGAGAGCCGCGCGATCCTGTATGAAATCGTCGCAGCCGAAACTAAAGAAGTAAACCGATCGCGCAAAAGGAGAAATAACGATGCTTACGAAGGAACTCGCCATCGTCAGCTTCGAAAACGGCCAGGCCCATCCTGACCGACTCGTGCGCAGCAAACACCACGCTTATGTCGAACTCGCTTCGCGAATGTGCTCGGTATACCGCGTTGGTATTGGCAAGATGCGTAAAAGCCTCCATTACGAAATCCAAAAGATTCTCGAAGACGATCCCGAATGCCCAGTCCGCAGAATCGGTGCGTTCTGCAAACTGCTTGATGAATGGTCCGAATACGACGCTGGTAAACCCAAGCAAACCGCTGCTTTGAGGAAACGCGTGTTTCGCCAGGCAGCTCAATTCCATCCACTCGTCAGAAGCATCGAGTCCATTCTCGATCATGATGAACAAACCATCAAAGACAAGATCGCAACTTCGGAACAAACAACTTGGCTTGAACTCGAAGAAAAACTCTTTGCCGATATCATCGAACATCAGAAACTCATCCAATTCAACGCGCCAAAAGATCCGATTGAACTGTTGGCAAGATACAACGTTGCACAGACCCAAGTGGCGTTGATGGATGCAACGCAAGTCATCATCGATGCTCGAGAGGATTGGAAATCCATCTTGCGATTCGCAAAGTTGGCAAACTTGATGCATCGCATCGAACCCAGGACGCAAGGTTACCGAATCATGCTCGATGGCCCCGCCTCCGTTCTGCGCAGTACCCATCGATACGGAGTCCAGATGGCTAAATTCCTACCTGGTCTTCTGGCTTGCAAAGGATGGAAACTCACAGCGCAACTCAATCCGAAAAAACTAGCAAGTTCCCCGTCGCACCAATGGGCAAAAAAACGAGCTTGGAAACTGACCCTCGATGATGCGGCTGGATTGCAATCCGATGCAACCGCTCCCAACCTTACCGACTCGCAACTCGAATCGGATCTCATGGAGGAGTGGCAAGTGATGCTCGCCATCGAATCAGGAAGTCCAGTTTCCTCGGCACCGAATCCACCTGATTCTCTGGAGGCACCTTCTCTAGAGACATCAGCGTTAGAGGCATCAGGTTTGGAGGCTTCAGGTTTAGCGGCTTCAATGCAACAATGGCAATTGATCCGTGAGGGAGACATTCTCGTGCGCGGGCAGCGCGTTTTCTTTCCCGATTTCACGGTGATTTCCCCTTCGGGATTCCGAGTTTTCCTTGAAATTGTCGGCTTTTGGACCCCGGAATACATTCGCCACAAAAAAGAGGTGCTCGAAGTCTTCGCCCCGACTCCGCTTTTACTGGCAATCCCTCAATCGCTTAAGAAGCAGTGGCAAAGCCACCGATTCTCACCGAATCACAAAGTCATCTATTACCAACAAAGCATATCACCCGGAGAAATCATCCAAGCGATCGAAGAAAACACCCCTTAAAATCCCTACAGGCTTGGCTTATGGCGGTTTATGTACCATACTACAGCTAGCTTTGGACCTTGCGCACTGGGTTTGTAAAAACTGGGTTGATGCAAACTAGGCCATTGCACCGCAACAAGACTGCAAGAAGACTGCAACCATGCAGTATCCCCTCCCCCACAACGAGTCCTCCAGTCTCCGAATCTTCGGCTCCGTCGAATTCCTATCATGTTATTCCGAAAAGCAAGACTAACGGTTCCAGCAATCCTGTTCCTCGTGTTACTGCGACTGGCGATTGGATGGCACTTTTTCCAGGAAGGGGCTGTGAAAGTCCGTGATGGATTCACGTCGACCCCATTCTTGGCGGGGGCTAAAGGGCCGTTTGCCAAGCATTTCCATGCGATGATTCCCGATTATGACGGGGCTATTCGGATCGATGCCAAGCGAATGTCGGACGCTGCAGAATCCTACGGGGAGCAGATCAAACGAGAATTTGCTTTGAGCGAAGACCAAAGCAAGGATGTCGATTCGATCCTGGCTGACTTTAAAGCCAAGCGGAAAGAAATCTACGACGAATGGAAGCCGCAAATCGAAGAGTACAAAAACGGCGTAGAGCGACTTGATAAACTCGACAACGATCCGTCCAGAAGCAAAGTCGCGTCGTTGCGAGGGCAACGGGAGGAAATCGAAAGCAAATGGCGAGCTCTGGGCAAACCTGTGCTTGCTGAAATCGATAATTCCGTATCTGAACTGGTCAAGAAACTCAACGCTGTAGCTAGCGATGAACAAGCCAATCCGGATCCGAAAAAACCGCTTGCAAAGGATGCCGACGGTAACCTGATTCGCAAGAAAGTCGAATTTAAGTACGAGGGCGAAGGCCCGATTTCCGTCCGTCTCGTCGATAAAATCATCCCGATTTTCGATATGTCGGTAGGAATTCTACTCCTCGTCGGGTTGCTTACCCCGCTGGCAGCTCTCGCGGCTGGCATTTTTTTGGCATCCGTGGTTGTTAGCCAGTTTCCAGGTTTTCCGGGTACTCTACCGACGTATTACCAAGCGATCGAAATGCTCGGATGCTTCGTCCTGGCCTTTGCTGACGCTGGGCGGTATGCCGGGCTTGATTTCATTCCTTGGAGCTTCTGGAATCGCAAATCCAAAGTTCCAACCGTTTAAAACCATGGCATTTACGTCCGAATCCTCGGTTTTACGGATTTGGAGGTACAGCCTTGAACATTCAGCTTGTTGACGAACATTATTCGTTGCTAAAATACCTAACGCACTCCATTTAGCCTTTTTTTATCGGTCATAGAGGTCATCGCATGCGTACTCTCAGTGCAGAAGACAAAGCAGTCGGACAAGACAATTACCACGAAGCGGTGGGTTTTACCCGTCGAGAGTTCCTTCAAGGCGTGATTGCTACCGGTGCGGTCAGTGGCGCCGGACTGGGTGCGATGTATTTTGGCTATGAAAAATATGCTGATCCGGTCCGTGTCGGTGTGATCGGAACGGGGGACGAAGGTAGCGTGCTGATTGGCGGTTGCACCCCTGAGTACGTCCAAGTCACCGCTGTTGCAGACATTCGTCCTTACAGCGTCTATCGGGCTTTTCACGGCGATTGGACAACTCCGACCCGACCGGGGCTTATCAAGCAATACAAGTACTCCAGCGAAGCCGAAGCGAAGAAGAACGTCAAAGTCTACGATGCTTCGAACGGCGGGATCGATGCGTTGCTTAACGACGACAGCATCGAAGCGATCATCATCGCCCTTCCTCTTCACCTGCACGCCCCAATCGCCATCAAGGCGATGCAAAAAGGGAAGCACGTGTTGACGGAAAAGCTCATGGCTCACAACGTGGCGCAATGCAAGGTGATGGCAAGGCTATCGAAGGAGTTCAAAAACTCCTCAGGTCAGCAACTTCACTTGGCCACCGGTCACCAACGACATTACAGCGTCTTGTACGACAACGCCGTCCACCTGATCCGCTGGGGGATGCTCGGGCAACTACACCACATCCGAGCCCAATGGCACCGAGGCAACTTGCCCGGCAATGATTCATGGCAGCCACCGATGGTTGGCGGAGATACCGAAACCAAAGTCGACAAAATCAAAGCCGACTACGACAAGTACGTCAAGGAACTTGAGAAAGCCAAGAACCCTGCTGAAATCGAACAGCTCAAGCGTAAGGTTGCCCAGCAGGAAGCTTGGATGCAGGACATCGTCGACGCCGCTCGTTTCGGATACGTCGAGAAGAACATCGGCACCCGAACCGTTTCCGCGATGGAAGAGTTGGTGCGTTGGCGACTGTTCGATCGCACCAGCGCGGGCTTGATGGGCGAGCTCGGCAGTCACCAACTTGATGCGGCTACCATTTTCTGCAGTGCACTTCGTTCCGATGGCAAGAAAGCCCACCCGCTGACAGTTCATGCGGTTGGTGGAAGACACATTTTCCCATCTGACCGCGATGCGGATGACCACGTTTACTGCATGTATGAGTTCCCTGGCCCTGAATACAACGAGAAATTCGACCTTGGATACCGACAAGCCGGTGGCGTAAAGGGAGTACCAAGCTACGACCAAGATCCCAACAAGAAGATCGTCGTAACCTATTCCTCGATCAACGGTAACGGGTACGGCGGGTACGGTGAGATCGTCATGGGCACCAAGGGAACTCTTGTTCTGGAGAAAGAGCAAGAAGTCATGCTGTATGCGAAGTCAGACACCAGTGCAGCGGCGGGAGTCAAAGCAGCAGGTAGCGGGTACGCACTCGACACCCAAGCTAGTGGCGGCGGTGCCGCACCGGTATCCAAAGCAGCAGCGACAGGTGGACCAGTGAGCCGCGGTTATACCGAGGAAATCGAACACTGGGCCTATTGCATTCGAAACAACGCACCTGAAAATCGTCCTCGATGCTACCCTGAAGTCGCCATGGCCGATGCGATCATTGCACTGACAACCAACGTCGCCCTCCGCCGCTCCGCTGCTGGGGACTCTGGCTACGTCAAGTTTGACGAAGCATGGTTTGACGTCGATAACGATGCGACGCCCGATGGCAGCAGCGTTGCTGACGAAATGCAACGACTCAAGGAATACAAGATCCCAACCTAATGAACCAAGGCGACAGCGAATCGGGAAATACTTCAAAACCACCTTTGGCCCAGAGCTTTGCCGCTCCTGTTCAGGGTGGTCGGATTTCTCCCAATTCACCCACCCTATCTGGGCGTGCTGCCGTGGTTCCATTTGTGATCATATTGGTCCTTGGGCTGGTATTCGTTTTGTCTATCGCTATTCAGTTCCAGCGAATCATGACCCAGCTCGACAGGTCTCGTTCTGTATGGCCGCGTGCTCAGTTAGCCCTTGCCGATCGTTACCGGAACGCAAATGACTTTCTAGATTCCAATCGATTTCTCGCCAATCCAATCAGCATCACCGACTGGAGAAATCAGCAAATCAAGTTCCGCGAGACTGTGCAGTTCGACCGCCAAGTAGAGTCTGCAATCGAACTCGAAAAGATGCTACAGTCCTTTGAAACGGACCCAAAAACGGCGGAGGAAGCGAAAATCACTCTCGCCACCTCGAACGAAGACTTGGATAAGCTTGTGGCAAGCGAACGCATACGAAATGACGTTCAGACAAGCTTTCTTGGGCGATGGACGATGTTTTTATTACGCCTAAAGACACCCCCAGTTTTCTTACAGTGAGTTTGCTAAGCTGCTTTTCTTAATTTGTAATTCCTAATCTGGGGCGAGCCATGCAATGGGAATCCTTTATCGGACATAAGCTGCAACGAAAGTGGTTCAACAATGCGCTGAAACACCATAGGCTTGCGAGCACGTTTCTGTTTGTAGGCCCTAATGGAATCGGCAAAAGGACGTTCGCTTATTTGGTTGCAAAGTCCTTGCTCTGCACTGAAACACCTGATGATGAGCTAACGTGTTGCAATCGTTGCGAAACCTGCGTTCAACTCGAAGCGCAAACACACCCTGATTTGATTTATCTTGCCAGAGACGAAGAAAAGACACGCGTCACAATGGATCAGATCGTCAATGAGCAATCAGGTCTGTGTTACGAACTTCGAATCAGACCCTATTCGGGTCGTCGAAAAATAGCCATCATCGATGATGCAGATACTCTTGAATCCGAGCAATCCAACAGCCTTCTGAAAACACTCGAAGAACCTCCTCCGGGCGCGATCATCTTTTTGATCGGCACTTCCGAGCACCTTCAACTCAGCACGATTCGCTCGCGTTCGCAGATCGTTCGTTTCGCACCTCTGCATTCTGCAGAACTTGCCGAATTGCTGGTAAGCAACAACATGGCTAATAGCTTGCAAGAAGCTGCTGTATTAGCAAATAATTCCCACGGCTCTCTGGAACTCGCGAAGCAGTTCCAAGACTCATCTTTCAACGACTTCCGTAACCAATTCGTGGCACGACTGATGCAACGCCCGATGAACTTTGTGGGGCTTTGCAAGTTCATTTCCGATCATGTGAAAAATGAAGTCGGCGACGGGCAACCAAGACGCAACCGCCTGCGGTGGATCTTCGACGAAACCACCGCGATTCTTCGCGTCGCTTTGCATCAACGCGTCAGAGCCTCACACGCCTCTACTGCATCGATGTCCCCCTTTGCGTTCCTCGATCTCAACACTTTGACCAAGCTCATCGAATTGACGATCAAAGCGCGTGAGGATATTTCTCGATTCATTGCGCCTGTTGCAATCATTGAAGCGTGGACGGCGGAATTCACCAATATTGCACAAGCTTAAAGTCACTTAGAAAAAACCCCAAGGCTATCGACTTCCATGACGAATCCAGAAAAACGAATCACCGAACTAGAATTCGTCGTGACTCACTTGCAAAAGACAATTCAGGATTTGAACGAAGTGATCATTGAGCAAGGCAAACGCATCGACACCATGCAACGGGAAGTTCGATTGCTCGCCTCCGACCTGCGACAAGTCCGGGATAGTTCCCGTGAGCCGCGTCGTGCCGAAGACGAGATCCCACCTCACTACTGATCTGTAGTACTGATCTGTATTACTGCTCTGGGCGGCTTAGGCCCAATACCGTCAAATCGAGATACAGATTGGTACCCGGAGATGTGGTTTTTGGGCAGCAATTTGCCCTCTTCGGTTCGAATCGTACTCAGCGAAGCGGTACTCGTACTCCGGGAAGCAGTACTCGTACTCGAACCCACCGCAAGCAACTTAGAGCGTCGTCCAGTGCTCTTCCACCCTCATCTCATCCCCCCGCACCTTGTTTCCGCCCAAGCGTGACTACAAGTCCTGTTCGTCATCCAGGCGCGTGGGCACATGTGAGTACTCATCCGGCCAACTTGCGACCTCCAAGCCCTGCTCCAGAGCAATTGGGCTTCTCAACCAAGGACGAATCCATCGTTTGGATGTCACTTTGGATAATTGCTCGAACATATAAGTCTGTGCATCAACATCCTCCCACTGCTCATGGCCGTTGGAAGATTGCACTCTTGCGCGAATCGGGCGTCGAACGTAGAGTCCGGTATCTGATTTTTTGCAATAGCCTTCTATCTCGTCTAGAACGGCCAGAGTTTCCTCAAGGTCTTCTGCTGCAATGCTCCAAAGTTCCCCTAAGCACCAATCGTGCCCGGGGGTTAATCCGGGGTAGTGCCCTAGATCCCAAAGCGTGCCTTGAACCATGGCTTTTCGCACGCAAATCGGTCCCCTTGGCCAAAGGGAACCTCTTAACTGGTCCTGCTTGAGGGTCCCATAAACAAATAGCTCTCCGCAGGTCTTCATCATAGTGCATTGAGTAAACGTTTGATTCAAAGGTTTATCGTTAAAGTGAACTTAGCTCTTCTTGTGGTTCGATGCGGGGGATAAACAAGTCGCAATTTCACGCGAGACACGCTGCAAATCCTCTGGATTCGAAGGTGCGGTAGCGAAGGCTTTCCTATCAAAAGCTTCGTCCTTGGACCGAATTGGAGTCGCGTTAGCGCTTGCCCAAGCCATATCGTAAATCGAGTAGGAGACGACCAAGCCTTTGGAGACCGAATTGACTTCTCGCTGCAAGTCATAAGCGGTGATCGCTGCATTAACGAAGCACGATGCGTTGATCAACAGTTCTCGGTAGTTCTTCTGCTTGCTGACCTTCGAACCATAGACTTCCTCCAACGCATCGGCCGAGCTTCGTACGCTGACCATAATACGGTCGATAAGGGTTCGAACGGGATGGCTGAAAGCTATGGTTGCGAAACTTGAAGGTGCCAAGTAGACATCGGTAGCAGCAGAGATTGCCCCGCAACCGGTATGCCCAAGCACGATAACGCTTCGCAACGATTCTCGCAAAGCAGTTGCTGCGTAATCGATGCTACCGATGCATTCGAGACCAAGCACGTTGCCGGCGACCCGTACGACGAATAAGTCGTTCGCGGAACAATCAAAAATATGCTCAATGGGCACTCGTGCATCTGCGCAACCCAGTGCGGCGGCGAACGGAGCATGCATCGGCTCCAATCCCCCCATCCATGGCACCCCTAACTGAACCGGATTGATTGGGAATACCATCGATTCAGGCTTCTCCCCCTCACTGATTTTCTGCAAATGCTCCACGGTCGACGCAAACCTTTGATTTCCTTGAACGAGCGTCTTCAAGGCTTCTTTATTTGTTTTCGGACGTTTGAAATCTAGGGGAGCGTACGGATCGAATCGGTAGATGAGGTCCATGATCTGCTTTCTTAATTCGCTTGAAAAACTCTATTGAAAGCACAGCCTAACACGCAGTCCTTGCGATGTGGATATGCAATCCATAACCCAAAGGGGCTTGGCACTGACTGAACACGTTGCGGGTTCCCCCCGTTCAGCTTGAAAAAGTATAGTAAACGCGAATTTCTTCTGTGGTAGCGGCCCGAGTAAATCTCCGCGATTTCCCGATTCTTCGCAAACCAAACGCGAACCTATTTCCCCCTCGATTGCTCTTATCATGCTATGAATGCACGACAATTAGAAAAACTTGGTATTCCCCGCGAATGCGTCCCGTTTGCGATTTCAGCGATTCAACGGATCCTTGCATCCAACTCTTCCCGAGAAGAGATAGAAGGAGGGGGGAAGAGCATCAAGAAATCCCTTCAGGCTATTTCAGATTCGCCTGAGGAATTCCAGTCTCACACTTACTGGGGGGAATTAGCAAAGGCCCTGATCGACTTCCGACTCGAGGATTCGAAGCTCCCTTTGCAAGCGATTGCTTACCCTACTTGGGGTGAGCAGATCGATCCCGGCGCACACGTGCAAATGCGTGTCGCCTGCGAACTTCCTATCGCACGCGCTGCGGCCCTGATGCCCGATGCACACGTAGGGTACGGTCTGCCGATCGGGGGTGTTCTAGCCGTGGAGAACGCAGTAATACCCTACGCTGTGGGAGTCGATATCGCTTGTCGCATGAAGCTGAGCGTCTTGGATATTTCACCCAATGAAATGCACAAACAACCGCATCGCTTCGAAGATGTCCTACAGAGAGGAACCCGATTCGGTATTGGATCGACGCATGAGAGGCCCCAAGACCATCCGGTGATGGAATTGGATTGGAGCGTTACACGAACCACGCGAGAGAAAAAGGATACTGCTCGAAAACAGCTTGGAACCAGCGGATCAGGAAATCACTTTGTTGAATTCGGTACTTTGACACTCTCCGAGCCTTCGCAGGATCTTGGACTCGAAACCGGAACCTACACAGCACTCCTTAGCCATAGCGGTAGTCGCGGAACAGGCGCATCGGTGTGTTCGGTCTACAGCAACATTGCCCGAGCCCTGATACCAACACGCCATTCTGAAAAATTCGGCTACCTTGGTTGGCTTTCGCTCGACACGCAAGCTGGCCAAGAGTACTGGGAGGCAATGTCGTTGATGGGACACTACGCGGCGGCAAACCATGACGTGATCCATCGATTGGTGACGAAGCTCCTCGGAGCGCGAATCGTCAGCACAGTGGAAAACCACCACAACTTCGCTTGGAAAGAAACGCATCAAGGCAAGCAATGGGTTGTTCACCGCAAAGGAGCCACACCCGCGGGTCGCGGCGTTCTAGGAGTGATCCCAGGTTCGATGTCGACCCCAGGCTTTGTCGTGCGAGGTAAAGGGAATGCTGCAAGCCTTCAATCCGCATCCCATGGTGCAGGAAGGTGCATGAGCCGAACACAAGCGAGGCAGAAGTACACGTGGAAGTCCGTCCGAAATCTCTTGAACGATCAAGGAATTCGAGTGATTTCCGCGGGAGCCGATGAAGCCCCTGGGGCGTACAAAGACATCCATTCGGTGATGGCTGCTCAGCACGACTTGGTGGATGTACTCGCGCGATTCGACCCGAAAATCGTCAAGATGTGCGAAGACGGCAGCCCTGCCGAAGACTAAGCTGGGCAATGAAAAAGCGGGCTCGATGAGCCCGCTTTTTTTGTTCGTACCTTTAACGATAGTTCAAGTATGAACTAAACGTTCTTCCACTGACGATCTTTCGCACTGTCCAGAACTGCGTCGCATACGCGCTGTGTTTCGAGGGCATCTCGGAAGGTCGGATGAGCAGCTTCGCCGGTCTCGAGTCCCTTCAAGAAGTCTGCAACTTGGTGCGTGAAGGAATGCTCGTATCCGATCTGCAAACCTGGAACCCACCAGTTACCCATGTACGGTTGGTTTCCGTCGGAGACGTGAATGGAGCGCCAGCCCCGCACGATCGAGTCATCGTTGTAGTCGAAATAACTCAAGCGATGAAGGTCATGCAGATCCCAAGCGATACTTGCGTGCTCGCCGTTGATTTCCAATGTATAGAGAGCTTTGTGACCGCGAGCATAGCGGGTCGACTCGAAGAGTCCAAGCGATCCATTTTTAAAGTGGCAGAAGAAGGAGCAAGCGTCATCGATGCCCACAGGCGTCTTCTTGCCGGTCTCTGCGTGAACGCGTTCTTTCACGAATGTTTCAGTCATCGCGCAGACGTCATTGATCGAACCGTTGATCCAAAGGGCGGTATCGATACAGTGAGCGAGCAAGTCACCGGTAACACCGCTACCGGCAGCCTCGACATCAAGACGCCAGGTTGCCGCACCACCTTGAGGTACATCTGCGTTGATGGTCCAGTCTTGCAAGAAATTTGCGCGATAGTGGAAGATACGTCCGAGTTTGCCGGAAGCGACAATTTGCTGTGCAAGGGAAACAGCGGGAACTCGCCGATAGTTGTACCAAACCATGTTTGGCACTCCAGCTTTCTCAACGGCCGCTACCATCTCCAAGCCCTCTGCGGTGTTCATCGCGAGAGGCTTTTCACAAAGGATCATCTTACCTGCTTTCGCAGCTTCGATTGCAATCTCTTTGTGAAGGTTGTTTGGCGTGCAGATATCGACGGCATCGATATCCGATCGTTTCAGCAGTTCACGCCAATCGGTTTCGATCGATTGATAGCCCCAGTTATCCGCGAACGATTTAGCTTTATCGGCGTTTCGAGCGCACAGAGCTTTGAGAACCGGTTGGTACTCGCTCTTGAAGAAGCGACCAGCTTGTAAGTAGGCATTCGTGTGGGCTTTACCCATAAAGCCGTAGCCAATCATTCCGATCCGAAGTTCTTTCATAATTTCCTTTACCTTGCTTTTAATATGATTGTATGTGGGTTTATATAAGTGTGGGAACGACTAGGCCGTTGCAGAATTCCAACCGGCGGCTTTGCGAACAGCGATCATCGACGAAAGAATGGTGTTCCAGGTGCTAGGTGATTCCAACGTCGCATTTGGGAACATGCAACCATCCCAACAGATATGTTCGATTCCTCGTGAGGAAGCATCCTTTAGCCAGTAGCTTGCACACTTAACGATATCCAACTTTCCGTTTGGATCATCCGCTGGACAGTGCTTCCCTGTCTTGTCGTGCGAACCTGCTCCGTGAACATGTCCATCATTTTGAGCGACGTGGAAATCGATGGTCCAGGGACGAAGCTTGTCCGTCATCTTTTCATAGGCGGCATAGAACTCTTCCTCGGAATAGGTTGAGCCCAACATCGAGTACTCAGGTGCGTTATACCCGAGGAGGTAAAGGTAGGTGTGTGCCAAGTCGGCTTGAAAACCGAAGGCTTCAGGCATTCCCACTCCTTCCAGAATATCGAGCATATCACGCCACGAATGCATTCCCGCCCAGCAGATCTCTCCTTCGGCAGCCAAGCGTTGGCCATGATCCTTCGCAATCACAGCAGCTTTCTTAAAGGTATCCACGATTCGAGCCGTGTTGAGTTTTGGATTCGCTCGCCACTTCTCGATCCCGAACTCAGCGCTGTCAACTCGGATCACACCGTACTTGCGGATCCCGTGATTCTCGAAGATGTTCGCAATGCGGCATGCCATTTCAACGGCCGACAAGAATTTCTTTTGTTGCTCGTCGTCACCCATCGCCGAGTCCCCGATGGTGCCCGGCCAGACCGGTGCTACGAGTGAACCAACGCTAAATCCATAGCTGGCGATTTGATCCGCGATCTTGATCAACTCTTCCTTCGAGGCATTCGGATCGGTATGTGGCAGGAACAAGAAGTAATCGATTCCGTCGAACTTCTCTCCCCCTACTTCCGCAGCCGCAGTAAGTTGAAGCATTCTCTCAAGCGAGATCGGTGGCTCTTGGCCTTCCCCATCCCCTTTACCGACTAGACCCGGCCACATCGCATTGTGGAGTTTTGGAAGTTTGTTCATGAGACATTCCTTAAGGATTCACAGAGGTTGAGTAACCGTTCAATCGGAAAATTGGGAAAGGAAGACGATTCCTAGGGTGTCATTCTCCAGTCGATCCCTGAGAGAATGGCACCGATAACTAATCGGGTTTTAAAGCGTGCCGCTGATCTGTAAAGTCACGGCACTGGCAAATAACGGCACTGGCAAAGTGACGGCACTAGTGTGACATCACTGGTTAAATAACCTAACTGGCAAATTAACGGTGCTTTTGCCATGCGCCGTTCGCTGGCAAGTTTGCGTGTGCGTCTGGACCGAAGTAACGCAGGCCAACGAGTGGCTCGCTACCGGTGTTCTCGATCGTAACCCCACGCGTCGCAGCGTCGTGCGAGATAAAGACTTCGTCTTCGGTGTTTTGACCGAAGCGAATCATCGCTGGGGTTTGCAGAGCCAGCTTACCGATCCGCCCCTTGCCCTGTACAGTGATCCAACCGCTTGCCGCACCATCTTTGAGGGTCGTTTTTGCACCTGGATCAATCGTCAGTTCCTTCGCACTGAACAATTGCTTCCCATCGATAGTGCCGTAAACAATCCACTTATCGGTTACACCTGCAGAGCTCTTATCGGCATCGACTACAGGTTCGATGTAGTTCGAGTCTTTGAAATGGGTATCGACGTTCTTTTCCCAATCAAGCTGCCCGATGATGAAGTCCAGGTCTTGGTGCTTGTCCTGTGGCATGTCCTTGACGAGCAACGACCAAGGAACGTAGCGTCCTTCGACGATCGACTGGAACATACCGAAAACATCGCTACCCCATTGCGGTTCGTAGGTGCACAAAGATCCGGGTGCGTGCAGAACGCCGGGAGGAATCAACCAGCCTGTTCCTCGCTTGAGCCGATAAGCTCGCGAAAGATCGAGGATACCGTTATCCCCTTTATTCCAGTTCTGCAAGCATCGACGCAGTTGGTCTTTTGTCGTTCCTGGTTCAAGCCCCATGAACGTGTATGCATAGTTATTGTCTACGTTGTTGTATTGGGGTGGGAAGTAGTAGCTCTCTGGTTTTCCTTCTTGGCCGACCAAAGCCGCATCTTCTGCGGATTGGTGCATGTGGTGAGGGATTGGCCCCATGTTATCGAAGAACTTCGAGTACACCGGCCAACGGTTGTATTTTCCGAAGATCGATCCGCCGACCAACTTGTTGCCTTGCTCGGCAACAGCATCCTTCAATAGGAACTTCTTTCCTTCGAAGAGGCAGAAGCTCAAACCTTCGTGCCAGACCCGTCCTTCGTTTGCAGCTTCGGTAGTACTTGCAAACCAGCGCTCGTCGATCCCCCCTCGGTTCGCTCCGAATGCGTAAAGATCGTCTGGGTGCAATTTAATGCGACGTCCTGGATGCAGAAAACTTCGGGGCACCCAAGTCGGTGTAAGTCGCAGGATCCCCTCCCCAGCATCGAGGGCATGTTCCAAAATGCTTGCCACGTTGTCCGATGGAACCAAACCTGCATCTAAACCGGTGCCAGACATGAAATCACTCGCAAATGAGTCAGAGATACGAATTAAGTGGGCGTTAGGGCAAAAGAGCCCTCATTCAACCGCCCCTACGGGTGCTTTGTTGTAAGATGCCGGCGAGCGAATCGCAAGCCCCACAGCGAGCATTCTACCCGACTTCATCTCTGTCTAGGCTTGCGATTTCCGTCAAGTTCGGGGACGATTTCCCGTGGAGGGCACCTCCCGTAGTCGAATGCATGACTTCACGATGCAATCGGCACGCTTTTCAACGTTTTTCGCCTCGGGCAAGCCCAGGATTCACAAGAGAATCTCTGCGAGCGAATCCCAGCCAGCGAAGCATCGTCCGCAAATATTGACTGGAAGCAAAGAGAATACCGTGAGCCAATCTGCACCCATCCGCCGGGCTTTAATCAGTGTGAGTGATAAGTCAGGACTTTTGGAGTTCGCGAAACGCCTAGTCGCCTTGGGCGTGGAAATTTACAGCACGGGTGGAACCCGGAAATTTCTGATCGATGGTGGAATTGCCGCCCAAGAAGTCGCACAGTACACGGGTTTCCCCGAAGTCATGGACGGCAGAGTTAAGACCCTTCATCCCAAAATTTTCGGTGGGATCTTGGCCCGACGCACCAACCCTACGGATGTTCAGTCATTAACAGATCATTCGATTCTTCAGTTCGATCTAGTCGCTGTGAACTTGTATCCATTCGAAGCGACGGTAGCGAAGGAAGGAGTTGCATTCGAGGAAGCGATCGAGCAGATCGATATTGGCGGCCCGAGTCTGATCCGTGCAGCATCGAAGAATCATGCTTTTGTCACCGTTGCGACTTCACCGAGTCAATACGAAGCGATTGCCACCGAACTCGAAAGCTTGGGTGGGACCTCTGAACAACTCCGTCGCCGATTAGCCCGCGAATGCTTCGAATCAACCGCCGCCTACGATGCGGCGATTGCGAAGTATCTTTTGGAGCAAGAGGCAAATCAGCGAACCATACCGCAAGGATCTGAGCAACAGAACAAGTTTGCACTCCCCGAAATATTGGAGATGAAACTGACAAAAGTACTCGATCTGCGATATGGCGAGAATCCACATCAGCTAGCGGCTCTCTACTCACGCCCATCGACGGGCTGCTCGTTGGTTCAAGCCAAGAAATTACACGGTAAGGAACTCTCGTATAACAACTTGCTCGATGCCGACGCGGCTTACGAGATCGTACGTTGTTTTGCCAAGCCATCTGCGGTTGTGATCAAACACAACAACCCTTGCGGAGCCGCATCCGGCCATAAGCTCTCCTTTGCTTGCCGCAAAGCACTTGAGGGAGATCCCCAAAGCGCCTTCGGAGGTATCCTCGGATTCAATAAAGCCGTTGACCTAGAGACCGCGGAAGTCTTGTGCCAACCCGGACTCTTTATCGAAGCGATCATTGCTCCGAGTTTCACCGATGAAGCAGTCGCCGTTCTATCGACGAAGCCAAAGTGGCGAGATAACGTACGACTGATTGCGATTGGAGCCGAAGGCCCACTCGAGCCAACACTTGACTACCGCTTTGTAAGTGGTGGAGTTCTCGTGCAACAAGCAGATGTCCTTCCACCAGCGAATTTGACATGGAAGACCGTCACAAGCGTACCCGTAGAGGATGCCTTGTGGGATGACATCGCTTTCGGCTGGGAAATGGTGCGGCACGTTAAGAGCAACGCGATCGTATTGGCTCGCGACGCAGCGCTCGTGGGCGTTGGTGCCGGACAAATGAGCCGCGTCGACAGTGTCGAAATCTCGATTTCAAAAGCTGGCGAGCGGTCTCGCGGTAGCATCCTGGCTTCTGATGCATTCTTCCCGTTCCCAGATTCCATTCACCGCGCCGCCCAAGCGGGCGTTGTAGCAATCATCCAACCCGGCGGGTCGAAAAAGGACGAAGATGTCATCGCTGCTTGCAACGAACACCGCATCCCGATGATCTTCACTGGACAACGCCACTTCCGACACTAAGTCTTACTAAAAGCTTATGTAAGACATGCGGCGCAAAAAACACAATAGCGATACGATTGTACAATGAGCATATTTCTCGTCGAAGATCCCAAAGTGGATCTGCTTCACCCCGTTACAACAGCACGACTATCCGCAGCTGTCACTTGCGGCGGACTGCGACTTGTCGATCTCATCGAGACCTTAAACATCCCTACCTTCAGTCTGGTAAGAACACACCTCCAAGCTATCCAACGCTTGGATCACCCCGTTCTCCAAGACCCTAAAAACGCACCCAAGGATTCGCAGCCGAAGTTAGTACTCAGTGCGCGATTGGCCCCCACGGTCGAAACGTTGGAAACACTTGAGAAACTTCTAAAGGAACCCAATGACACTCCAACGACGTGGCTAGTGGATCGCGGGATTCCCGTTGGTGTTCTTCATCCTAACGAGTCTTACGAAGCCATCTTGAATCAAGGTAGAGGCTATCTAGAAGCTCGCTTCCCAAAGAATCCACAACCGGAGAGCCCAACGCAAACTTTGGCCGTGAACTCCTTCCAATATCCGCATGATGTAATTCGCACGCACATGGCGAACTTCGCGGCAAACCTTCAGTGGCTCATTGCACGCCGAGAGTATCAACAGATTCGCGATGGAGTTTTTGTTGGCAAGGGTGTGAAAATTCCGGATTGGGTCTGCCTTGATGTCGACGCAGGCCCGATTGTTCTCGAAGATGGAGTGCAGGTAGGGCCTTTTTCACTGCTTCGTGGACCGCTATACCTCGGGCGCAAGTGTAAAGTTCTTGAGCATGCTTCACTCAAAGACGGAGTTTGTGCAGGTCATACGACGAAGATTGGCGGAGAGGTCGAAGCCTCCATCATCGAACCGTATACGAACAAACAACACCATGGATTCCTTGGACATTCTTACGTCGGCAGTTGGGTCAACCTCGGTGCAGGGACTTGTACAAGCGACCTGAAGAACACCTACGGACTGATCTCTATCGACTATCCCGCCGGTCGCGTTGCGACCGGGATGCAATTCTTGGGGTGCTTTATCGGGGACTACAGCAAGTCAGCGATCAACACCAGCATCTTCACAGGAAAATGGATCGGCGTGTGCAGTGCAATGTATGGCTTCGTGACCACCAATGTCCCAAGTTTTTCGAACTACGCCAAACTCTTTGGCCAAGTCGCACCATTGCCGTCCTCAGTCATGATCTCGACCCAGCAACGCATGTTCTCCCGCCGAAACGTCGAGCAACGGCAGTGTGACATCGACCTCATCCATGCACTTTTCGACTTGACCCGACCCGACCGAGAAGGATTAATTGGATTGGACTAACCCCCCAATGCAATTCTGAACGCCTTAAATATCTCCCTAACGGGCGACTGAGATCCCTCTCGCAACGATGCGTTTCGGCCTAGCAGTATTTGGAAAAAACACACCTAGAATCCTGCCTACCGATAAGTAAAATTCCGCAGACACAGTCCAGAGTCGACGCCGCTAAAACTGGATGCTTTTCTTTAAGGTTTGCAAGCTATGTGCGGAATTGTTGGTTATGTTGGCAAGTCGGATGCTACCAATTTTCTACTTCAGGGTCTCTATCGACTCGAGTATCGAGGCTACGATAGCGCCGGAGTCTCGCTGCTCCGCGACGACGGATCTCTAGAACGCCGCAGAAGCATCGGTCGAATCAGCAACCTTGATGGCCTACTTGCATCATCCCCAATTGCAAGCCGAATTGGGATTGGACACACCCGCTGGGCAACTCACGGCGCGGCTACCGTTCCGAATGCGCACCCACACTTTGGCGGGACTTCGGACCTGGCTCTTGTACACAATGGAGTTATCGAAAACTACGAGGAACTCAAGCAAGAGTTAATTGCATCGGGTTATCGATTCCAATCGGAAACCGACACCGAAGTCATCGCTCACTTGTTTCATCAATCCCTCGAAGCTCAGCGCGCAGCCGATACGACTTGGGAAGATTCTCCGGGCAACTTAGCAATCGTATTACGAACTGTCCTGCACAAGTTGCGAGGAACCTATGGATTGGTGGTGATGTTCCAGAGCAAACCGGATTTGCTTTTAGCCGCTCGTTGCGGAAGCCCATTGGTCATCGGGGTCGGACAAGGTGAACAATTCATCGCAAGCGACACCGCTCCGCTGTTCGGTCACACCGATCGGATTATCACCCTTGTCGATCATCAAATCGCTATCGTTACTTCTCGATCCATCCAAGTGATCCAGCGAGATTCAGGAACCATACAACCCAACATTCAAGTTCTAAGCAACAGCGAAGATGCTCATTCTTGCGACGGCTACGAACACTTCATGCACAAAGAGATCCACCAGCAACCTGACGCCGTTCGAAATGCTATTCGAGGTAGGCTGGACCGTGATAACGCCACCGCAAAACTCGGCGGACTGAACTTAACAGCCTCCCAGCTTAGAAACATCGAACGACTCATCCTGACAGGTTGCGGCACAAGCTGGCACTCGGCCTTGATCGGTGAGTACATGATCGAAGAAATCGCAAGGATGCCGGTAGAGGTTGAGTACGCGAGCGAATTAAGGTATCGCAATCCGCCAGTCGACAAGCAGACTCTCGTATTTGGAATCACTCAAAGTGGAGAAACTGCCGACACCCTTGCCGCTCTGCGCGAAATGCAGCGGAAAGGTCACCCAAGCCTAGCTATCTGCAACAACATCGGTAGCAGTATCGCACGAGAAGCCGACGGCGGAGTGTACTTGCATGCCGGCCCTGAAATCGGTGTCGCGTCCACCAAAGCCTTTACCTCTCAAGTAACAGTCCTTGCGCTATTGGCCCTCTACTTCGGACGCATGAGGCACCTAAGCTTTGAAGCCGGTCTTCGTTGGATCGATGCTCTTGAAAACCTTCCAGACCAAGTCGAACTGGCACTGAAGACCGAACCGCTTGTCAAGCAGATTGCATCAGAACTGCAACATGCAACCAACGTCCTGTACCTCGGACGAAACTACTTGTTCCCAACCGCTCTCGAAGGAGCATTGAAGCTAAAGGAAATCAGTTACATTCACGCGGAAGGCTATCCTGCCGCTGAAATGAAACACGGACCGATCGCCTTGGTCGATGAACATACACCCTCGGTTTTCGTGATCTCCAAAGGGCTCGTCTACGACAAAGTTATGAGCAACTTGCAAGAAGTCAAAGCCCGAGGAGGCCCCGTGATCGCGATCACCGACTTCGTCGACTCACAGTTGGAGAAACTCGCAGACCGGATCATCGAAGTCCCATCCGTTTGCGAACCGCTTCAACCGATCGTTTCTGTGGTTCCACTCCAACTACTCGCTTATCACGTTGCGGTGCTTCGCGGTTGTGATGTGGATAAACCACGCAACCTCGCAAAAAGCGTTACCGTCGAGTGATCTTTTCCGTATCCATCTAATCACCCTAATCGCATCCAATCGATCCTTCTCAAGCCTTCCTAAAACCTAATCGAGATATCATGAGCTATTCCGAGGATCTCCTCAGTCAAGACACACGTAAAGCACTGCGGCTACACCTCGGCGAAAAAGCCTCGAGTGAACTGCTCAGTGTGATCGATAAACTTGCAAATGAAGTCAAGCAATTGCAACGCACGAAAGTGTCGGTAACACCCATCGTCCCGTTCAGCACCATTGACGAAACCGTCATCATCAGCGATTAATTGCAGCGATTAGTTACTCTTTGCTAATTCTTCAAGCACATGCAAAACCCAAGCGTCACTTAGCAACAAATGCTTGACCAATTCCAATTGGTCAGCCGTTCGAACAAATTCACCGCGAACAAATTCACCGCTAGCATGTTTGTCAACAACAAGCTCTGTGCGAGATGATTCACCGGTCCCCACAGTATCCGGCTGCGAACCGCTTTGCTCCCCAAAGGTTTGCGGTGAGGGGCTTGTTCCCCTACAGAGATTTCTCCAAGTTCTTGACACTTCAAAACTGGCTAGTTTCTCGGGAATCCGATCCGCTACCTTATCGTTTGTATCCGCGCTCCCAATTCGCTTGCTCCATTCCTCTGCCGAAAGGACCAAGTTGCTCTCAAGGTTAGGTTTTAGATCACCCTGGAGCGATACATCTACTGTGCCCAAAAGACACGCTGGGAAAACATCGCGGGCACCTAACTCCACTAACCCGGTTGCGTTTGCAAGTACCGGTACCATCGCTTCGCTCTCTTGAATCGATTTCAAATTGCCAGCATAGTAAGCTCGACTCTCGCGTTGGTAACGCCATTGAGAATCATTGCGCTTTGCGTAATGCTCAATCCAAAAACGCTTCTCCACTCCGTCAAGGGACTCCCAGTCAGACTTGAGGAACGACTCCGTTAAGCCACGTAATTCGGGGATCGATAACCCAAGCCGATACACACTGGTATCCTGACACTCGATTCCAGTTGCAGACTTTTGGGTTATGCGCCAACGCGCCTTCTCACCACGAACAACCTCTTTCCACAAACGCTTCTGCGAAGCGCCACTCGAGGCTTCAGCGTCGTCGACTTGTAAGTCGAGTGGATTACCATCGACGACCAAGCGAACTGAACTAGGCCCCCCAAAGCCTTCGTTGACAACTGCGATTTGCCGAGTCCCGTTCGAGATCGTTTGTATTGTTCGCAGAACTAATTCGCTTACAGCTTGGTCATGAACAAAGGAGACTTGCACATGTCCATGAACGAGTTCCAACCGTAAAGTTCGTCCGGCTCTGTCGTTAGCAGCAGGCTCAAGTTTCGCGTCTTGCGAGAATTCTTGTTGCTCGAATATTAATATCGGCAAGTCTGAATCCAATGCCGCTGAAGAGACATCCACCTGACATACCAGCGTCCATTCCCTACTGGCACGGAGGGGTTGGCCCAAGTGCTCGATCGATGATTCGTCTTCCGCTACACGGGCTTGCGCGTCGAGCGATTGAGCGTCTGGCCACTGCCAAGCTAGCGTCTCCTCGGAAACCTTCGGGTAATCAAGCTCACCTCGATACCATTTCTCGACAGGGCCACCTGAAGCCTCGGCCCCAATAAGTAACCGTTGCCAATCCTTGTCTTCGGCTTGGATTATAGAGTCGAGAGATTCTCGAAATGGACGAAGTAAATTGCTTTCGATTGGCGTAGGTAGCTCGACAACATCGAATACCGAGCGATGGCCAGCGAAATACCAAACTGCCGTCGGGAGCATTCGCTGATCGGTTCGCAACTGTTCGTCACCGATGCATTGCATCCGCAGGAAAGCATCGAAACGGTCGTTACGTCGAGCCGACTCGATCAACCATCGGCGATAGGAATCCAGACTCCACCCCAGAAGCTCTGCGCGATCCATCGCAGGTTTCGACATCATGTCGTTCATCCAAGTCTGTGCCCGCCATTGCGAGTAGCGTTCCGAATGCAGCAGTTCATCGACGAACGCTTCGAAAGCCTGCGATCGCCGACTAGGTTCCTTACGCAGCAGGTTGCTTGAAACGTCCGGAACCGGAAATCTCGCACTTGGGTCGAGAGCAGCGGCGGTTGCGAGAGCTAATCGCTCCCATTGGGATTCAGAAAAAGTCGATCTGTCGATGACTTTTGGGGGGAGTGACTTACCTTCGAGAGAGCCGATTATGGGAGCCGACGCCGATTGCTGGAGGTTTTCCTGGGCTGCAAGCTTGGCAATCCAAGAGCTTTGCTCGACGGCGAATCCAACGAGCAAAGCGTATTTCCAACACGAACGGTTCATCGAATGCAAGTGCCTTAATCTAGGCTAACGGTAACAGTCTTCGATTCGGTGTAGGCTTTGAGACCTTCCTCGCCGAGTTCGCGACCTTGACCGCTCATCTTAAATCCGCCGAATGGAGCGGCCGCATCGAAAACGTCGTAGCAATTGACCCACACCGTCCCCGCGCGAACCCGCTTGGCAAACTCGTGGGCTTTGCTGATATTCTTGGTCCAAATAGCAGCGGCAAGACCATAGAACGTATGGTTGGAACGACGGATGAGCTCTTCCCAATCATCGAAGGTAAGGATGGACATAACGGGTCCAAAAATCTCGTCTTTAGCAATCGACATCGAGTCGGTAACGCCGTCGAAGACTGTTGGTTGAACGAAGTATCCTTTGTCGCCGAATCGGGCCCCACCGGCGATACACTTCGCACCTTCTGCGTTCCCCTTGTCGATGTAACTCATGATCTTGTCGAATTGTGCTTGGTCTACCTGTGGACCTTGTTCGGTCGCGGTAGAGAGCGGGTTGCCGACTTTGCGGGCTTTGGCAAGTTTCTGAATCTTTTCGACGAATTCGCCATGGACTCGCTTGTCGACAAACACGCGACTTCCTGCACAGCAGCACTGCCCTTGGTTCAAGAATAGCCCGATGTAAGCACCTTGGGCTGCCCGATCGAGATCTGCATCTGCCATCACCACATTCGGGCTCTTTCCACCGAGTTCAAACGTCAAGCGTTTGAGGGTCTCGGACGCGTCTCGCATGATGATTTGGGCGGTGCGATGCTCTCCTGTGAAAGCGATCTTATCGACACCTGGATGACGAACCAGAGAAGCACCGGCGGTAGGTCCGAATCCGGGTACTACGTTGATCACACCATCTGGAATGCCAGCTTCTTTGGCCAGCTGTGCCATACGCAGGCAGCTAAGCGGAGTTTGTTCTGCGGGTTTCATCACGATGGTGCAACCTGCGGCGAGAGCGGGCCCCCACTTCCAAGCGACCATCAGCATTGGGAAGTTCCAAGGGATAATTTGTCCCGCGACACCAACGGCTTCTCGGCGGGTGTAAGTGAAGTAATTGCCACGAATAGGGATCGTCGAGCCATGGATCTTGTCCGCATAGCCAGCGTAATAGCGCAAGCAATCCAGGACCAACGGAATGTCACCGTGGCGAGCTTCGCGAATCGGCTTGCCGTTGTCGAGGCTTTCGAGCGCCGCGATCTCGTCGATTTCGGCTTCGATCAAATCCGCCAGTCGGTACATGCACTTGCCACGGTCGCGGGCATCCATGCGACTCCAGGGTCCATCATCGAAGGCACGGCGAGCTGCTTTGACTGCCGCGTCAATGTCCTCTTTGTCACCTTCTGCAACTTCGCAGATCACTTCTTCGGTCGCCGGGTTGACCGTTTCAAAGGTCTTACCCGAAGCGGCCGGACGCCATTTGCCGTCGATAAAGCATTCGGTGTGATGGATTTTTGGTAGGGCAACGGTGGATTCTGCTATCGCCATAATCTCGGAAACTCCATAGAGGAAAGGATTGAGTCTGGGATTAGAATATACGCTTGACTGACCGGATACCAGTGCCGGAAAATCAGTGCCGGAAAAACCAGCAAGATCGGTTTATTTTTCGTAAATCTCCTCCACTCAGCGGAAATACTTGCAAGCACTCCTGTTTCCACAGCGCACAATCCCCTCGAACAAACATCCTATTTAAGAGAACCGTCCTGCCATGCGATCCTCCCGTTCTATGCTCAGCATCGAATCCTCCGGGCGTTCGTCGAAAGCCGCCAAAGGCTTGAACCCTCCCCGCCTGACACTTTGGAGCGTTGGCTACCGCCGAACCGTGAAGCGGACATTGTCACTTCTTGGATTCGCCGCATGCATGATCCAAATGAATTCTGTTCACCGGTGCCATGGGCAGATCGTTCAGATGCCGGGCATGGGTACTTTTAACATCTCCACTTCGGTAGCAGTTCCAGATCGCGGAACCATGAGCTTGGGTGGAAACTACGGTGCAGCTACTCAATCTGCATCGGGGTTCGGAAACCGGGGGATTGGTGGAGCGCAAGGCATGTCGGGGGCGTCGGTATCGGCAACGGTTATCGATTTAGATGAACTCGACCGAATGCTACGCTCCCAGACCGCGCAGAAATCCAACATACCTAAACTCAAGCAGTTTGACCCACGAGGTTTTTCGCGAATCCCTGCGGCTCCTCGCAGTGAGGTGATTCCCCCTGGCTACGATTACCTAGCCACACTCTCCGGTCATTCAGGTTCGCAAAGACATGTCACCGGGTATGGAAGTGTTCAACACGAAACCGATGCGGATGCTACGAAGTATTATCTGACTCTTGCGAATCAAGCCCGTCAGCGCGGCCACTGGGCTTCGGTCGAGACATACTACCGGATGGCATGGCAGAGCCTTCCTGCTAACCGACGAGAATTCGCTCTGAAATCGCTTCAGGAAGCCCGCAGTCAAGCGTCGGAACAACGGGTGTTGTCCAAAGGGCAACCGATCAACAAATCTACCAATAACCAACGATAAGCCCCATTCTCATGTCGGAGCCCATCGCACGAATCAACGTCAGGAGTCTCGTAAGCATGAAGCAGCGTGGAGAGAAGATCACCATGCTCACAGCGTACGACTATCCTACTGCCCAAATGCTCGATGCGTCCGGTGTCCATTGTTTGCTCGTCGGCGATTCACTTGGGATGGTTGTCCAAGGACGCGACACGACGATCCCAGTGACACTCGAGCAGATGATCTATCATGGAGAGATCGTCGCCAGGGGAGCCAAAAGGGCAATGGTTATTGTCGACCTGCCTTTTCCTGTCGGGCAAATCAACGTTACGCACACGGTTAAAGCAGCTGCTAAGATTTTGAAACAAACGCAATGCCAAGCGGTCAAGATGGAAGGCGGGCATCAGCAAGCCGACTCGATAGCAGCCTTGGTCGATGCGGGTATTCCAACCATTGCGCATATTGGACTCCGTCCACAAAGCGTTCACGCAATCGGCGGCTATAGGGTCCAACGCGATGCCGATCGCTTGATGAAGGACGCTCTGGCCGCTCAGTCCGCCGGCGCCTTCTGCGTCCTGATGGAATGTGTCCCCAGTGAACTTGCGCAACAAGTCACCCAGAGCCTAAATGTTCCCACCATTGGCATCGGTGCGGGACCTCATTGCGACGGCCAAGTTTTGGTCACCAACGACCTTTTGGGCTGGAACGGTGGGAACGTACCGAAATTCGTTCGGAAGTACGCTCAATTGCAGCAGCAAGCCAAGGAAGCGATCGAAGGATATTGCCGCGACGTGCAAAATGGGGATTTCCCAGCCCCTAAAGAGTCGTTTTAACCTCCAATTGCACCACTGAGGCAGGATCACTTTGACCACATTAGCCGATGACTAATCTGGCCAAACTCCTACAATATCCCAAGTAGCCTTAGGAAGCATTCCAATCCGTAGGATTCCTCGAACCACGCCGATATCAGAATTCTATGCTTGAGCCACTG
>Ga0315899_10001666_pt1 | contig 25249 bp, 24 predicted proteins | sample LakEriMetagenome_2_FD_203518 | JGI IMG/M metagenome (GOLD analysis project Ga0315899, IMG submission 203518) | Freshwater fungal communities from buoy surface, Lake Erie, Ohio, United States - Buoy 4 MA112 | ecosystem: Environmental > Aquatic > Freshwater > Lake | place: USA: Lake Erie, Ohio... | reverse complement strand
GAACCTGTTCCTTCTTTATTTACTTTTAATACCAGCGATAAAACAATCACTAGTTTAATGGGTGTGGCAGTAGACAATGCAAGTATTCAATGGGCGGGCAATAAACACATTGAAAAAGGACCTTTATTAATAACCCATTGGGGTATGAGTGGGCCTGCGGCCATTAAATTATCGGCATGGTGTGCAAGAGAAATGGCGGCGGTGAATTACGAAGGACAAATTATTATCAACTGGGTACCTACTTACACTGAACAAAGTTTAAAAATGGAATGGATCAATTTCAGATTAGACTTTGGTAAAAGAGAAATGGGTTCAAAAAATCCATTTAATTTACCCAATAGATTATGGCATTATTTTTTACAAGCAGCAGCAATAAATACCTCTCTTAAATGGGCCGATTTAAAATCGACACAGCAACAACTTTTAATTCAACATTTAGTAAGAACTACTTTACCCATCAAAGGTAAAACTACTTTTAAAGAAGAGTTTGTTACTTGTGGGGGAGTAGAATTAAATGAAATAGAGGCTAGCACCATGGAAAGTAAACTAATACCAGGACTTCATTTTGCCGGAGAAATGATGGACGTAGATGGTATTACGGGTGGTTTTAATTTCCAACACGCTTGGACTTCAGGCTGGATTGCAGCCCAACATATGGGTCAGATGGCTTAGGTATTTATAGCCAAATTAGCCCCCTTTCAAACCTTTTTCTCAAGGACTGCCTAATCATATTGACTATCAATAGTTTATACCTTTTAAATTGCATATTTTTTAGCCTATTTTAAGGCTATTTAATGGGTTTTTTCCTACCTTTGCCGTCCGGTTCAAAAACACCGGATTTTATATGAGATTATTTATTAAAAACCTAAACGCAGACGCACAGGAATTCGACGGCGCTACAGCTGTTGAAGCAACTGCGACACCAAAAGCACCTGAACAAATTATTACAGCGCATGACGATTTTGATTGGAGCGTTGACAAACGTAACGTTAGTCATTATGCAGAAGCTGAAAGAGTAAAGTATGATAAAGTGTATGATGGCACTTTCGTACAAATTTCTGATGGAGAAATCATGAATGGATTAGTAGTTGCTTTAACTAAAACAGATGTTGTAGTAAACATTGGTTTTAAAAGTGATGGCTTAGTTTCATTAAATGAATTCCGTGACACCAATGGCGTGAAGACGGGTGATACAGTTGAGGTAATGGTAGTAGAAAAAGAAGACCGTGATGGTAATCTTCACTTAAGCCGTAAGTCTGCTCGTATTTACCGTGCTTGGGAAAGAATTATGGAAGTACATAAGACTGGTGAAGTAGTTACTGGTTTAGTAACAAGCAAAACAAAAGGTGGTTTAATCGTTGATGTATTTGGTATGGAAACTTTCTTACCAGGTTCTCAAATTGATGTGAAGCCCGTTACAGATTATGATCAATTCGTAGGAAAGACAATGGAATTTAAAGTAGTGAAGATTAACGAAACTATTAAGAATGCCGTTGTATCACATAAAGCCTTAATCGAAAGCGATATCGAAGCACAACGTGCAGAGATCATGAGCAAATTAGAGAAAGGTCAAGTATTAGAAGGTGTGGTGAAAAACATCACTGACTTCGGTGCTTTCATGGACTTAGGTGGATTAGATGGTTTATTATATATCACCGATATCTCTTGGGGTAGAATCTCTCACCCAAGTGAGGTGGTTAAATTAGATCAAAAAATTCAAGTAGTTGTATTAGACTTTGATGATGATAAAAAACGTATCAGCTTAGGTTTAAAACAATTAACTCCACATCCTTGGGATGTATTACCACAAGTATTATTAGAAGGTAGTGTTATAAAAGGTAAAGTAGTAAACATTGAAGACTACGGTGCTTTCTTAGAAATTCAACCAGGTGTTGAAGGTCTTGTACACGTATCTGAAATTACTTGGGCAAACACTCCCATCAATGCAAAAGAATTCTTCAAATTAGGAGATGAGCATGAAGCGAAAGTGGTAACCTTAGATAAAGATGCACGTAAGATGAGCTTGAGTATTAAACAAATGTCTCAAGATCCTTGGAGTGCTATCGATAGTAAATTCCCAGAACAAAGCAAACACAAAGGGCTTGTAAAAAATATCACTCCTTACGGTGTGTTTATTGAATTAGAATCAGGTATTGGTGGAATGATTCACATCAGCGATTTAAGCTGGTTGAAGCGTTTCAATCACCCTTCTGAGTATGTGAAAGTAGGTGAGTCTATCGATATCATTATCTTAAACATTGATAAAGAAAACAGAAAACTACAATTAGGACATAAGCAATTAGAAGAAGATCCTTGGAATGCATTAGAGCAAACTTTTGCAATCGGATCTATTCATGATGGTACCATCAGCCGCAAGGATGAAAAAGGTGCGATTGTACAATTGCCACATGGTCTTGAAGGTTTTGCACCTAATCGTCACTTAGCGAAAGAAGATGGCAAACAAGTTCAAGCGGAAGAAACAGCGAAGTTCATGGTGATCGAATTTGATCGTAATGAAAAGCGTATTGTGGTAAGCCATGCAAGAATTTGGGAGCAAGCTATTACTGAAGAGAAAGAAGTAGCTAAGAAAGAAGCGAAAGTGGAAACTGAGAAGACTAAAAAAGCAGTTAAAACTATCCAGGCTAAAGTGGAGAAATCTACTTTAGGTGACCTAGGTGCTTTAGCTGAGATCAGAGCTAAAATGGATGACGATAATGCAGCCGGTAAGGACGCTTAATCTAGTCTAAGTAATTGATATAGCCCCGTTTAGCGTTGCTATTCGGGGCTTTTTTTATAATAATCTTAACGCCACAGCCCCCAATTTGGACGATTTTCGTCATAAATTGAGGATTATTAGTTAATTTTGCATCCCTGTATGAATAGAATATTTGTTGCTTTTTGTCTTGTTTTGGCCTTGTCGTCTTGTACTTCAAAATTCCAAAAAATTTTAAAGAATAAGGATGTCGATTATAAGGTAAAAATGGCGGAGAGTTATTTTTTACAAAAAAAATATTCTAACGCACAGCAGCTCTTTGAATCAGTTATACCTTTTGTGAAAGGAACACCTCGCTATGAAGAATTATATTTAAAATTTGCAAACTCATATTACTTTGATAAGGACTATGAAAATGCAGAAAATTTATTTAAAACTTTTGTGGAGTATTTTCCTAATAGTCCAAGAACGGAAGAAGTGGATTATTTAAGAGCTTATACTTATTTTAAGCGTTCACCAAAAGCAGAATTAGATCAAACCACTACGAATAGAACCATTCAATTAATGCAACAATTTATTGATGGACATCCTACCACTGAAGTAATTGATGCCTCAAGAGCTAAATTAGAATCGAAAGATTTCAAAACAGCTACCTTGTATTCAGATCTTGCACTGTACAGAGCGGCGGCTATTTCTTATGGTTTATTGTCTGATGGATATCCAGATTCAAAAAACGCAGACCATTATAAACTACTTACTTTAAAAGCTTATTATCAATTTGCTGAAAACAGTTTTGTAGATAAGCAAAAAGAAAGATTTGATAAAGTGGTAGCAGAGTATAACGATTTTGTAGACCGATACAGCGACAGCCCATTAATGGCTGAAGCACAAAAAATAAAGAAACAAACAGATAATTTTTTAAATTTAATAAAATGAGTAAACTAAGAAGAAATATGGGTGCCAACACCCCTTCTGTTGTAGAAACAAAAAGTTTGAAAGCTTTAAAAGCGAAGACAGGTAACTTATATGAGTCTATCTCTATTATCTCTAAAAGAGCCAATCAAATTAGTATTTCTGTAAGAGAAGAATTGCACAGTAAATTAGAAGAGTTTGCTAGTCATACCGATAGCTTGGAAGAGATTCACGAGAACAAGGAGCAAATCGAAATCTCTAAGGCTTATGAGCGTATGCCAAATCCCGCTATTTTAGCTACTGCTGAATTTATCGATGACAAAATATATTACCGTAAAAACGAAGAAACCGATTTATTTCGCTAGTATTTGCTTTTGCAAAATTAAAACGTCCCCTACTATTGAGGTATCGGGACGTTTTTGTATTTTAGGGTTAATTAGGTAGACTATGTATAAGAAACTATTATTTACCGCTTTTATGGTTATGGGCACTGCGCATCTTTTATATGCGCAAGAACTAGCCGCCTCAATCACCATTCAGTCTAATAAAGTGGACAACCAAGTCGATCCTAAAATATTCCCTCAACTACAAACTCAATTAAGAGATTTTATCAATCAGCGTAAATGGTCCAACGACGCATTTTCCAACGAAGAGAAAATTGATTGTAGCTTTTATATTACTATTGAATCGGTGGCTGGCACAAACGTATACGATGCCAAATTAAGTATTGTTTCCAATAGGCCTGTTCATAATGCGAGTTATAGTAGTTCTGTATTGAATATGCAGGATGCTAATTTTACTTTTAAATATCAGCTCTCTCAACCTATTGAATTTAATGAAAATAGAATTCAAGGAACCGACCCCTTAGAGTCAAATTTAACTGCCACACTCGCTTATTATATTTATATTATTTTAGGACTAGATTATGATTCCTTTGCACCGAAGGCGGGCATGCCTTATTTCAATAAAGCACTCAATATAGTTTTCAATGCGCCAGAGGCTAGTGGTATTAGTGGTTGGAAAAGTTATGATGGCCAAAGAAATAGATATGTTTTAATAGATAACCTAACTAAGAGTGGCAACGATAAGGTGCATGATATAATTTATAGTTATTACAGAGAGGGTTTAGATCAAATGACAGAAAAACCAGAACTCGCGAAGAGTAATATCTTAAATGCTTTAATGAATTTACAAGAAATGAACGAGGGAGCCGTGAGTGGAATGCTTATTCCAATTATCATGCAGGCTAAATTTTCTGAAATTGTGGGCATTTTTAATAAATCGGATAAGGCCACTAGAAAACAACTACTTACCACTTTATCTTTATTAGATATTGCTAATATTAACAAGTATAAAGAAAAACTAGAATGAAAAAGTTAATGATACTTACTTGTGTTTTACTGGGCTGTTCTGCACCATCCCCTAAGGACAAGCGCGTTGATATGAAAACCATGCAAACAGTGGTTTGGCAGTTAATGCAAGCCGATGAGTATTATTCTAGGGTATCTGTGGTCGATAGTACCTGGAAGGCAGACAAAAAAAACATCGAATTTTACCAGCAAATATTTGATTTAAATAAGGTAGATAGAGTGGAGTTTTACAATACCATCGATTATTTACAAAAACATCCCATTGAGTTTAAAGAATTAATGGATTCGGTCAATGAGCTTTCGAAAAGAGAAAAAAAATAATATTATAACATAGGCTTTAAACTAGAATTCAGTAAAGAATTTTACTTTTGTATCCTTAGCATTAAAACAATAAAAATACAATAAACATGAGCAATTTAATGGGTAAACCAGCACCGGCATTTACACTTTTTGATACAGAAAAAAAGGCGGTAAACTTAGCAGACTATAAAGGTAAAAATGTAGTCGTATTATTTTTTCCTTTAGCTTTTACAGGCGTTTGTACTGCAGAATTATGTAGTATTAGAGACAATATCGGTACCTACAATACTGCTAATGCAGTGGTCTTAGGTATTTCTGTAGACTCTTTATTTACTTTAGGTAAATTCAAAGAAGAACAAAAATTAAATTTCTCTCTATTAAGTGATTTTAATAAAACAGCCATTGCTGATTATGGTGTAAAGTACGATGTATTCCCTGCTTTTGAAATGCAAGGTGTAAGTAAGCGTGCAGCATTTGTAGTAGACAAAGAGGGCGTTGTACAATACGAAGAAATTTGCGCAACCCCTGGTGACTTACCTAATTTTGAAGCTATTCAAACTACTTTGAATAAATTGAACTGAAGTTTGTCAAACTGTTAAGGCTTAAAAAAATATAAGCCTTAACAGTTTTCAACTCTAATGATTTTTAAAAAGGGTCCCGATTTATCGGGACCCTTTTTGGTTCTTGTAAATTCTAGTAAATTTTTATAGAATATAAAATTATCGATCGCAAACTTCTACAATCAAAAACTTTAAATAGTGTGTATTTTCCATCCCCCAAATAATAGGATGGTCACTAGACTGTGACTGATAAGTCACTTGACGAATTCTTTTCTTGGCATCCCAGGCAGCCATTTGAATGGTCTCTAAAAATAATTCAGGGCTCACTAGGTTGGTGCAACTTGATGTTACTAAAAAGCCACCATTACGAAGCATTTGCATACCTCTTAAATTAATTTCTTTATAACCTGTAACAGCCTTATCTATATTGTTTCTACTTTTTGTAAAAGCAGGAGGGTCCAACATTACCACATCATATTTTCTACCTTCTTTTCCCCATTTTTTTAATACATCAAATGCATTCATCGCTTCAAACTTCACTATATGATCTAGTTTATTTAAAGCAGCATTTTTATTCGCCTGTGCAACGGCGCTTTCTGAAATATCAATACCTAATACCGACTTTGCACCATAATGTGCAGCATGTATTTCAAAAGTACCCGTATACGTAAAGGCTCCTAACACATCGGCTCCTTTTACAATATCTTTAATGGCTCTTCTATTATCTTGTTGGTCTAAAAAATAGCCCGTCTTCTGTCCAGTTTCAATATTTACATAAAATTGTAAATCATTTTCCTTAATAATTATTTCAGTAGGGAAGGATTCCGTTAAAAAATCTTTTACTTGTGTGAGTCCTTCTAATTCTCTAACTGGCACATCATTTCTTTCGTAAATTCCTTTAGGAGTAAATATTTTTTTAAGTGCATCTACAATGGCAGGCTTCCAAATATCAATACCTAAGGATAAAGTTTGCAAAACAAAATAGTCATTGAATTTATCAATAATTAAAGCAGGTAATCCATCGGCCTCTCCAAATACTAAACGGCAATTCTCTACATAACCCAATTGTTGTCTATAGGCCCAAGCGGTTTTAATTTTCTCATAGAAAAAATGAGCATCAATTTCTTCTCTTTTTCGGGTAAGTAATCGAATAATTATCTGAGAATTAGGGTTGATATAACCCCTGCCTGCTAATTGGCCATCAAAGAAGTAAACTTCTACAATATCTCCGGGTTCAATGGGCCCTGCAATTCGGTCTACCTCATTGTTGTAAATCCAGGGGTGGCCCAGGGCAATTCTGGGGTTAATTTTCTTGTTTAAATACACCTTTGTCATGGCACAAATATAGCGCCCAAATGAGTGACAACTTGTGCCTATTTTAGGTCTATTTCTGTCAATTTTGCTCTAATTCTTGATTTGGCAATATTTTTGGGAGATATTTGTAACAATATGAAAACTATGGAAGATAAAGAAATGGAGAACACGGATCAAGCCATTCCTGCTCAAAATAAGGCTGAAAACAGCCCAGAAACTACCCCTGAAGTTGAAGAGGCTCCTCTAAGTGAATTAGACCAACTAAAGGCCGATTTAGCCGATCAAAAGGATAAATACCTGCGTTTAATGGCAGAATTTGAAAACTTTAGAAGAAGGACTGCGAAGGAAAGATTGGACTTAATTCAAACAGCTGGAAAAGACGTGATTGTTTCCATGTTAGAAGTTATGGACGATTGTGATAGAGCAGAAAAGCAATTGAATAGCGCAGATGATATTTCCCTGCAAAAAGAAGGCATTCAATTAGTGTTTAATAAAGTGAGATCTACTTTACAATCTAAAGGAGTCACTCCCATGGAAAGCTTACACAAAGATTTTAATGTAGAGTTACATGAAGCCATTACAGAAATACCTGTAACCGATAACAAACAAAAAGGTAAGGTAGTGGATGAAATTACAAAAGGTTATTTCTTAAATGATAAAATTATCCGCTTTGCAAAAGTAGTGGTAGGTAAATAAAAATTGAGTATGTCAAAAAGAGATTATTACGAAGTATTAGGTGTCACGAAATCTGCATCAACGGATGAAATTAAAAAAGCGTACCGTAAAGTAGCTATGCAATTTCACCCAGATAGAAATCCGGGTGATAAAGCAGCAGAAGAAAAATTCAAAGAAGCGGCTTCTGCTTACGAGGTGTTGAGTGATACAGATAAGAAAGCAAAGTATGATCGATTTGGACATGCAGCATTCAGTCCAGGTGCTGGTGGCGGTGGGGGATTTAGCGGTGGTGGAATGGATATGAACGATATATTTAGTCAATTCGGTGATGTATTTGGAGAAGATATGTTTGGTGGATTTTTTGGTGGAGGTGGAAGTCGTTCCAGGTCTTCAAGATCAAGAGGACAAAGAGGAAGCAACTTAAGAATTAAACTTAAGATGAACTTTGAAGAGATTGCGAATGGTGCGAATAAACAAGTAAAAGTAAAAAAACATGTTTTATGTACTACTTGCGGAGGCAATGGTGCAAAAGATAAAAATAGTGTTCAAACCTGTGGTACTTGTAATGGCTCTGGTCAAGTAAAAAGAGTGACCAATACTTTTTTAGGACAAATGCAAACAGTAAATACTTGTCCTACTTGTAATGGAGAAGGCAATACGGTGACTGCTAAATGTGCTCCTTGTAAAGGAGAGGGTCGTGTATATGGAGAAGAAACTATTTCTATAGATATTCCAGGGGGTGTGCAAGATGGAATGCAATTAAGTATGTCTGGGAAAGGGAATGCAGGAGAAAGAGGTGGAAGCGCAGGTGATTTAATTATCATGATTGAAGAAGAAGCGCATGAGAGTTTACATAGAGATGGTTTAAATGTTTCATTTGATTTATATATTACTATACCAGATGCGGTATTTGGAACAAGTGTGGAAGTGCCTACCATTGATGCAAGAGCCAAAATTAAAATTCCACCAGGTACGCAAAGTGGAAAAGTATTCAGATTAAAAGGAAAGGGTTTCCCAGAAGTACAAGGCTACGCAAAAGGAGATCAACTCATTAATGTGCATGTTTGGACACCACAACATGTGAGTGCAGAGGAGAAAGCTATTTTAGAGAAGATGCAACAAAGCCCTAATTTCCAGCCAAAGCCCACTAAATAATTTATTTTAATTGGTAGATATCTTTGGAGTTTCTACCTAGTCCATCATAGTCAAGGCCATAGCCTACTACAAATTTATTGGGTATCTCAAAGCAAGTATAGTCTACTTGTACAGGAAATTGTAAAGCCTCTTTTTTATTTAATAATACTGCTATTTTAACAGAGGCTGGGCTACTTGAAAGTAGTTGAGGTAAATAATGGTGTAAGGTTTTACCTGTATCAATAATATCTTCTAAGATAATAATATCTCTTCCACTTACATTGGCTTCAAGCCCAATGGCAGTAATCACATTGCCTGAAGAAGACATGCCTTTATAAGAGGCTAGTTTAATAAAGCAAACCTCAGCTTCAATAGTAATTTGCTTAAACAAATCGGCAGTGAATAAAAAGGAGCCATTTAATATGGATAAAAATATAGGTCTTTTACCTGCATAGTCCTTATTTAACTGATGCGCAAGCTCAGTAATTTTTTCTTGAATTTCTTTTTCACTTAAATAGGGGACAAATTCTTTATCTAATACTTTAATGCTATTCATACTTAATTATTTTTTTTACGCTTTAGAAAACTAGGGGTATTTAAACTTTTTATGGGAGCAGCACTAATTTTTGGTGCTTCATTGGTTTTAAATAAAACTAGGGTAGACCCCACTTGTAAATTTTTGTCTGTCACTCCAGCATTATAAGCTTTTAAATAATTTAATTGAATGCCTTCATTTTGACTTATATCATATAAAGTTTCTCCCGCTGCTACCAAATGCACTTTCTTGCTTACTTCTTTTCTTTTTGGTACTAAATATAAAATTTGATCTTTAGCAAGCAAATCGGTTTCTTCTAAATCGTTGTAGTCGTAAAGTTTGTATAAGGCTATTTTATAGGTATTGGCTATATCTAAAAAAGAGCTTCCTGCTTGAGCCCAAATGGCAAGTAATTGGTTGGCCTTAAATTTTCCTTTAGGGTATTCAAATTTTGCAGCACTGTTTTGCGTATTGGTAATTAGTTTACTTGTATCAATAATATTTGCTTCTTTAAATTCGCTTTCTTTTTTATGATTAGCAGTATCTATTGCAAGAACAGTATTTATTTTTAGTGCACTGTCTTTTACTTGCTCAATAGCTATGCTGCCAATACCATTCATAGCTTTAGGTGCAGTAATATTTATAGTATCTGAGCTGCTTATTCCTTTTACATTTGAAAGCTGAATGGTGTCAATGTATTTTGAACTAAGGGGAGTAGTATCTTTCTGTACAATGGTATCTTCTATTATTTTAACAGAATCTATTTTAATTAAGTTGGTTTTAACGGAATCTGCAATTACAATAGGGGCTATTGGTTTACTCAGTTCCATTTTTTTAGTTGTATCTAGTTTTTGAGAAGGGGTATCGTCATCGTCGTAAAAAGCAAGTTCTGGAAAATTATATTGAGAAAGTTCAAAATCGTTAATGACTTTAAGTAGCTTTTTAGGATAATCTGAAGCGGTAGCGTAGCCTGCTTTTTTAAGACCATAAGCCCAAGCAGAGTCGTCCACAGGGTCGAGTTCAAATAATGGGGCGTAATTAGGTCTGGTTTTCAAAAAATTTGAATGGTCAATATAGGAAGCATTTGAGTTGGGGTAGGCTCTAAAACATTCTTGCTTAGTATCATCATCCTGGTAAGTAGTTTCGCCTTTCCAATCACTTTTGCATTTAATCCCAAAATGATTTTTATAGTTCAATGCTAAATTACTTTCACCGCTATTGGATTCAATAATGCCCTGCGCTAAGGTAATAGAGGCGGGTATGCCTGTACGCTTCATTTCGCTAATGGCAATATCTTTGTACTGATCAATATATATTAAGGTAGCGGTTTTTTGCGCTAAGGAATTTAGGGGGATTGTAAAAAAGAAGAGAAAAGCAAGTTTGCTTATTTTCATGCTATTATTTTTTTCTAATCAAAGTTAAGCCATCTCTTAATGTTAACATCACTTGTTCGGTATTTTCATCTGATAGGACATGTTCGTTAAATGCCTGAATGGCCTTAGCACTCTTGCCTTTTACGGTATCTTCCAATACCTCTCCATGAAACAGTACATTGTCAACAATTATGATTCCTTTATCGTTTAATAGAGGTAGTACCCTATTATAGTATTCAATATAACTGGTCTTGTCTGCGTCTATAAATACGAGGTCCCATTTTTTAGGAAGTGTTGGAATAATTTCTTTAGCATCTCCTATATGCATATGGAGCTGTTTTGCTTTTGTAGCATTATTAAAAGCAGCTTTTGCTTTTTGGGCATCTTCTTCTCTTAATTCAATAGTATGTAGTTCGCCTTTTTCGGTAAGCCCTTCAGCTAAACATAAAGCGCTAAAGCCTGTAAAGCTGCCAATTTCTAATATATAAGTAGGTGCAAGTATTTTGCTTATAAAGCTTAAGAAGCCACCTTGGGTCCAACTGCTTTGTAAATGGCCATGTTCATGGGTCGCCAAAGTTTCCTCGTATAAACTTTTTAGATAACTAGGAGTTGCATTTGAATATGCTTCTGTATAATGATTCGCCAATGGGTTAATAAAATCCATGTAGCAAAGGTCTAATTTTTTTCTGTATTTGGCCTTGAAATTACCCAAAGACCTATAAAGGTGAGTAGGCCATTGATAATGAGTAGCTCTTGACCAATTCTAAAGCTCCCGAATAGGAAGGGTTGTGCGTAATCCAATAATAAACATAAAATAGGGGCTAAAAAGCAAGGGATAAAGGACCATTTGTCTACCAGCTTTCTTTTAGTAAGTATGCCAAAAGCGAATAAGCCTAAAAGAGGACCATAGGTATAAGAAGCAATTTTTAAAAGTAAATCAATAATACTTTTATTATCAATCCATTTAAATACTAATACTATGATAAAAAATAAAATGGCAAAACTTAAGTGAACTCTTTGTCTTATTTTTTTCTTCTTAGCTTCATCCCAGTCTGTTTTTCTTTGCATGCCTATTAGGTCAATACAAAAACTAGATGTTAAGGCAGTAATGGCTCCATCGGCAGAAGGAAATAAAGCCGATATCAATGCTAAAATAAAAATAATAGAAATATAGGGCGGCATATGATAAAGTGCAATACTTGGAAATAAGTCATCACCCGTAGCGGTAATATTATTTTGTGCCGCATATAAATTTAATAAACCCCCTAAAAATAAAAATAAACTAATAACAAGAAGCATAGTGAAACCAATGGTCACCATATTTTTTTGGGCATCCTTTAAAGTTTTAACTGAAATATTTTTTTGCATCATTTCCTGATCTAGGCCTGTCATGGTAAGCGTAATAAAGGCCCCTCCAATAATTTGTTTTAAGAAAAACGACTTGCTATTTACATCGGTATTAAAAACTGTTGCAATACCTTTTACTTGCATAGCTTGTAATGCATCTGTTACAGGTAAATGCATATTGCTTAAAATATAAACACTACAAATAATCAGTCCCATTAACATGCCAGAGGTTTGTAGTGTGTCGGTCCAAACAATGGTTTTTACACCTCCTTCATAAGTGTATAATAAAATCATTATTAATATTACCAAGGTAGTGGCCCAAAAAGGAACGCCCAAGCTATCTAAAATAAATACTTGTAAAATTTTTACTACTAAATAAAGTCTTGCAGTAGCGCCTAAGGTTCTAGATAAAACAAAAAAGGAAGCCCCCGTTTTGTAGGCATTAAAACCTAATCTTTGTTCCAGGTAATGATAAATAGAAGTAAGGTTCAGTTTATAATAAATGGGTAATAAAACATAGGCGATGGTAAAGTATCCAATAAGATAGCCAATGGTAATTTGTAAATAATGAAAGGCGTCTTTACTCACTGCGCCAGGTACACTCACAAAAGTAACGCCGCTTAAAGAAGTGCCAATCATGCCAAAGGCCACAAGCATCCAATTGCTATTTTTATTGCCAATGAAAAAAGACATATTGTTGCTATTCTTTCCAGCAATCTTTGCCACCCCTAACAAGATCCCAAAGTAGATGATTACAAAAATAAAAAGTAAACTAGCGCTCATAGAGTTGGGTTGAGTCGGCAAAGTAATAAGAATCTTTGAAATAATTAACTAAATTGCTTCTATATTCAAGTTAAAATTTGTTTTTATGAAAATCAAGGCGCTCACTGTTTTCTGCGGTTCAAAATCGGGCAATAATCCTAGTTTTTTGTCAGCGGCGGCAGCCCTAGGTAATCTATTGGCCCAAGAAAATATTGAATTAGTGTATGGAGGAGGGAATAAAGGTTTAATGGGAGCGTTGGCCAATGGATGTCTTGACCAAGCAGGTAAAGTAATTGGTATTATGCCCAAGTTATTATTAGAATGGGAGGCGCAGCATACTGGACTTACTGAATTGATTATTACAGAGAATATGCATGATCGTAAAAAAATACTCTATGAAAAAGGGGATGCAGGTTTAGTACTTCCTGGTGGAATGGGAACCTTGGATGAATTGTTTGAAATGCTTACCTGGAACAATTTAAAAATACATAATATGAAAGTGTTTGTACTAAATATAGATGGTTATTACGATGCACTTATTCAACTCTTAGAAAATATGGATACAAATGGATTTATGTATGATAATTGGAAAGATAGAATAATAGTTTGCCCTTCTGTAGAGGCACTTAAGCCATTACTGACTTAATATAAGTCTCTTGTATTTTAATTAGCTAGTTTTTTAATCTGCTTTTTTCTTTTTTCTAAAAATAGGGAAGCCTAGGCCTGCTCTAATGATGGGTTGTGCTCTTGCTTGACCAATTTTGTAGGGAGATTGGTCTGCATTTAATAAGTCAATCATTACAGAAAAATAAGACATGCCATCTGCATTATGTTTACCATATCCAATACCGCCTAATATACTAGTGGCACCATAACTAGTGCTAGCCCTTACGCCATTGGCTTGATTATTTGCAGAAGTCCAGGTTCTATTGTATTCAGGTTGTATTTGAATAAAGAATTGCTCAACAGGCCAAATTCTTGTAAATACGCCTGCACCTAATTGAAAGTTTCTAATTTTTTCATTAGAACCAAATGTAATATTAAAAGAAGAATAGTAAATATTGGCAATAACACCCGCGTCAATATATTTATTATAACTTTTTAAAAGTTCAGGGTTAAGCCCTAGTTGAAAGGAGTTATTTCCGCCACCTAGTAATAAACCTCCACCAAATAATATGGGCTTTTCTTCTTCCAATACTTTTTGGGTTTGAATTATATTTTGAGCTTGCGCTATATTACTTATAAAAGCAAGGCTTAGTATAAGTAGGGTAGTGAATATTTTATTAGATTTTTTCATAAGGATTGTAAGCATTTAAATAGAACTGCAAATTTTATTTCTTTGAATCAAAAATTTTACCAGCATTTAAAATATTATTAGGATCAAATACCTTTTTAATGCCCTTCATTAATTCCATACTTATAGGATCAAACATGACTGGCATAAAAGATTTTTGAATCAGTCCAATACCATGCTCTCCACTAATGGTTCCTCCAAGAGATTTTACTAATTCGAATATTTTAACAAGAATTGCTTGTATTTCTTCATTCTCATAGCTCTTTTTGTACTTAGGGTGGTTAATTCTAATATGCAAATTACCATCTCCTGCATGTCCATAAGAAACTACTTTAAATCCATTTTCGGCAGCTAATGCTTTTACCCCTTTTATTAATTTAGGTAATTCAGCTCTAGGCACCACGGCATCTTCTTCAATGGTATAACCAGCAGCAACCGAAGCCTCATTGGCCTTTCTGCGTATTTTCCAAAGTTCATTTTTTTGTTGGGCATCATCCGCAAAATACAATTCACCTACTTCATAATTGGCTAATACTTCTGCAATGGCTTCCATCTCTTTCATTAAAACATCCATATCATTGCCATCTACTTCAATAATTAAATGTGCGGCTAAGTCCTCGGTAATAGTAATGGCACTGCTCTCGCAAAGTTTACTTGCTAATTTAATAGACTCAATTTCCATCAGCTCCATAGCACTAGGAGTAATACCTGCTCTAAAAATAGCGCTCACAGCTTCACTCGCTTTTTCTAAACTATTAAAAGGCGCTAACATTAATACATCAAATTTCGGATGCGGTATTAATCTTAAAACAATTTTAGTCACAATTCCTAAGGTACCCTCGCTACCCACTATTAACTGCGTTAAGTTATAACCTGTTGCATTTTTTAAAACATTAGAACCTGTCCAAATAATTTCACCCGTAGGAAGTACTATTTCTAAATTTAAAACATAGTCTTTCACTACACCATATTTAACTGCCTTAGGCCCGCCTGAATTTTCAGATATATTTCCTCCAATAAAACAAGATCCTTTACTAGCAGGGTCGGGAGGGTAGAATAAACCTTTTTCTTTTACTGTATTTTGTAAAACTTCTGTAATAACACCTGGCTCGGTGGTTACTTGTAAATTTCTTTCATCAATAGCTAAGATGGTATTAAAGCGCTCCATAGAAATAACCAAACCGCCTAAATGAGGAAGGGCGCCACCTGTAAGTCCAGTACCAGCCCCTCTAGGTGTTACAGGAATTAAATGTTGGTTACAAAGTATTAATAATTTTGAAATTTCTTCCGCAGTTCTTGGCTTCACCACTACTTGTGGAGCGTAATGTAATTTTTCAGTCTCATCACTACCGTATTTAGCAAAACTTTCCTCGTCTGTAAAAAAATAAGCTGCCCCTACAATAGATTTTATTTCTTCTAATAGGGAAGCGGTAATATTGTTCATTCCAGTAAACTAATTTAAAACAAGAATTTAAAAAAGGCCGTACAACATGCCATCCACCTTGCTAATAATTTCGCCTAAATCTTCTTCCGATTCACCGAATTTATTTTTATCGCAGTCAATAATTAATATAGGGCCTTCTTTGTAATTATCTACCCATTTATTGTAGTATTCGTTTAATTTTTTTAAATAATCCAAACGAATATTTTCTTCATACTCTCTTCCTCTTTTTTGAATTTGAGAAACTAAGGTAGGTACAGAGGCTTTTAAATAAATTAATAAGTCGGGAGGTTGTACCATTGTTTTAATAGTACTAAAAAATGCAAAATAATTATCAAAATCTCTTTTGCTCATTAGTCCCATCTCGTGTAAGTTGGGTGCAAAAATATTAGCATCTTCATAAATGGTTCTATCTTGTATTACTGTTTCTGTGCCTCTTTGAATTTCTAGGATTTGGTTCAAGCGACCATGTAAAAAATAAATTTGAAGGTTAAAACTCCAACGCGTCATATCGTCATAGAAATCCATCAAGTAGGGGTTGTGGTCTACATCCTCAAATTGTGGTATCCAGCGATAATGCTTGCTTAACATTTCAGTTAAGGTTGTTTTACCTGCCCCAATGTTTCCTGCGATTGCGACGTGTTTTGGTTTTTTAGCTTTTGCCATGTTGTGAAAATATAAAATAGTTTAGAACTATTTATCTATGTTAATAATTAATTCGTCTTGTTTAATAATCCATTCCAACAGCCTTTCTTACAATGGACAAAGTATCGGAAGCGCTTGCTCTAGCTTTGTCGGCACCCTGTCTAATGATTTTTGTAAGTAAGTCTTTGTTGTTTTGTAAATCAATGGCCTGATTACGAATAGGTTGAATAAACCTAACCATATCCTCCGCCAATTGCTTTTTCATATCTCCGTATCTTATAATACAGTTACCATCGTTGCTATTATTGAAATCATCTTCAAATTTTTGTACCGTATCTGCTGTACTTACCAATTTCATTAAAGTAAATAAATTCTCTATATAATCTGGCTTCACTGAATTCGGCGTAAGAGGGCCTTGATCGGTTTTGGCTTTTTTAATTTTATTACGAATTGCCTCATCTTCATCTGCTAAAAATAAAGTGGTGTTCTGATTTTCGCTCTTACTCATTTTTCCATTTCCATCAAGGCCTAATATTTTTACCAGTTCGTTATTATAATTAAAGGCATAAGGCAAAGGAAAGGTTTCACCGTACCTGTAATTAAAACGCTCCGCAAAATTACGGGCCATTTCTAAATTTTGTTCTTGGTCCTTGCCCACGGGTACTTTCACCGCACGGTGTATTAATATATCGGCTGCTTGTAGTACTGGGTAAGTAAGTAAACCCGCGTTAACATTCTCGGGTTGCATGCGTACTTTGTCTTTAAAAGAAGTGGTCTTTTCTAATTCACCTTTATAAGCCAACATATTTAAATACAAATACAATTCTGCAATTTCTGGAACATCGCTTTGAACATATAAAGACACTTTCTCTGGATCTAATCCACAAGCAATATTTTCAGCCACGACTCTAAGTACACTTTCTTTTAAAGTTTTGGTATCGGGATGTGTAGTTAGGCTATGCCAGTTGGCTACGAAAAAATAACAGTTGTATTCGTCTTGCATACGCACATAATTACGCATGGCGCCAAAATAATTGCCTAGGTGCAAGAAGCCTGTAGGCCTAATTCCGCTTAATACAATTTCCTTTTTCATAGAACTGCGAAGATAATGAATCAGGAACCCATTTTTTGCCATCTTTTTGGGATATTTGTACAGAATTTAAAAATATTCAGTTTGAGCACAGCTTCTCTTTTATCTAACCCCATTGAATACCTAAAAGGGGTGGGCCCTTTAAGGGCTGATCTGCTTAAAAAAGAGTTGAGTTTATTCACTTTTAACGACCTACTGCACCATTTTCCGCATCGCCATATTGACAAAACCAAGGTAGGTACCATTGCTTCCATCACCCCAGATATGGATTTTATTCAAATAAAAGGGGTTTTACAAGGTATCGATATCATTGGGGTAAAAAGGTCGAAACGCTTGGTGACCCAATTAAAAGACGAGACGGGTACCATTGAACTGGCCTGGTTTCAGGGAATTACTTGGGTGCAAAAAAATATTATAGAGGGCCAGGCTTATTTAGTTTTTGGAAGGGTAAGTTTTTTTAATGGAAAGGCTCAAATGGTGCATCCAGAAATTGAACCTTATGTGGCAACTACGATGGCGCAAAAATCTTTATTAGAGCCCGTGTATTCTAGTACGGAGAAATTAAAGGCTCGTGGCCTCAATGCCAAACAAATTGGAAAATTAACACAAACCTTATTTCAACAAATAAGTGATAGAGATGTTCCCGAAAATTTACCCAAGCATTTATTAGAAAACAGAATGGGCAGGTGGGAGGCTTATAGACAAATACATTTTCCAACATCTCAGGCCAATTATAAAAAAGCTGTAGACAGACTTATTTTTGAAGAATTATTTATAGCCCAAGTAAGACTTAATTTAATAAAAATAGATAGACATAAAAATAGCAAGGGTCTATTATTTGAAAAAGTAGGAAATTATTTTAATACTTTTTACAGCAAACACTTGCCTTTTGAATTAACGGGTGCGCAAAAAAGAGTGATTAAAGAAATTAGACAGGATGTAGGCAAGGGATATCAAATGAACAGACTCTTGCAAGGCGATGTAGGTAGTGGAAAAACCATGATTGCATTACTTGCTATGTTAATTGCAGCGGACAATGGTTTTCAAAGTTGTTTAATGGCACCCACTGAAATTTTAGCCACACAGCATTATGAAAGTTTATCAGCCTTGTTAAAAGAAATGCCTATTGAAATTGCACTATTAACGGGTAGTACTAAAATAGGGGAGCGAAGAAGAATATTAAAAGGTTTGTTGGAAGATGATATACATTTTGTAGTGGGTACCCATGCCATAATTGAAGATGTGGTGCAGTTTAAAAATTTAGGCTTAGCAGTGATAGATGAGCAACACCGATTTGGTGTGGCGCAAAGAGCAAGGCTTTGGAAAAAATCAACTATAGCTCCGCATGTATTAGTCATGACAGCAACACCTATTCCAAGAACATTAGCCATGACTGCTTTTGGCGATTTAGATTATAGTGTGATGGATGAACTACCTCCCGGCAGACAGCCCATTAAAACAGTACACCGCTATGAAACATCCAGAGCCAGTGTAATGGATTTTGTAAAAACTGAAATTGTAAAAGGCAGACAGGCCTATTATGTATACCCATTAATTGAAGAAAGTGAAAAATTAAGTTTTGAAGATTTAATGCAGGGCTATGAACAAGTAAAAAGTTTTTTCCCTGAACCTACTTATAAAATTAGCATGGTGCACGGAAGACAAAGCAGTGTAGAAAAAGAAACTAATATGCACCGATTCAAAACGGGCGATACACAAATATTAGTGGGCACCACTGTGATTGAAGTAGGGGTGAATGTGCCCAATGCATCGGTGATGGTGATAGAGAGTGCGGAGAAATTTGGCTTATCACAATTGCATCAGTTAAGAGGGAGAGTAGGAAGAGGTAAAGAACAGAGTTATTGTATTTTGTTAAGTAGTGTGAAAGCAGGAAGAGAAGCGAAAGCAAGACTAAAAATAATGTGCACTACCAACGATGGTTTTGTTATTGCAGAAAAAGATTTAGAAATAAGAGGCCCTGGTGATATAGATGGCACAAGACAAAGTGGTGCTTTAAACTTTAAGTTAGCCAATATCATTAATGATAAAATAGCCTTAGAAGAAGCAAGGCAGGCTGCTTTTGAGCTTTGTGAAAAGGATCCAACGCTTCAATCGCCTGAAAATGCAGTCATTAGAAGCTTTTTAATAAGTCAAAAAAGTAAAATTGGTTGGGGTAAGATTGCTTAAAGGATTCATTTTTTAATTAACTTGCCCTTACTAATTAATAAAGATTTTTATTATGAAATATACAGCCTTAGATCCTCAAATATTTATTCAAAATAGAAAGCGTTTTGTATCTAAAATGCAAAAAAATAGTATTGCCATTTTTGTGAGCAATGATGAATATCCTTTAAATGGAGATGCCTTACACGACTATAAACAAAATACAGAATTATATTGGTTATCGGGTATTGAGCAAGAAGGTTCCATGGTGGTTTTATTTCCAGACAATCCTGATCCAAAATTTAGAGAAGTACTAGTGCTGGTAAGACCACAGGAGCTAAAAGAAATTTGGGATGGTAAAAGATTAAGAGCCAATGAAGCCACTTCTATTTCAGGTATTAAAACAATTGTTTGGGTAGATGTATTAGATGGAATCTTACAACAATGGATACATTTAGCGGATGCGATTTATTTAGACTCTAATGAAAACGATAGAAAGAATAATTTATTAAGAACCAACGAATACCGTTTTATAGATGAGATGAAATCAAGGTATCCTCTTCATACATTTTGCAGAGCAGCTAGCATTATGAAAGAATTACGTGCAGTGAAAACTAAAGAAGAAGTGCAAGTCATTCAAAAAGCCATTGATATTACAGAAGTAGCTTTTAGAAGATTATTACAATTCATTCAACCGGGAGTGAAGGAATATGAAATTGAAGCAGAAATTTATCATTCTTTTTTGAGTCAACGCGCCACCGGTGTTGCTTACCATAGTATTATTGCTAGCGGAGACAATGCGAGAACCTTGCATTATACAAGTAATAATAATGTATGTAAGGATGGTGAACTAATATTAATGGATTTTGGTGCTGAGTATGGTGGCTACTGCGCCGATTTAACTAGAACGGTACCTGTGAATGGTAAGTTTACCAAAAGACAAAAAGAAGTATACAATGCTTGTTTGCATTTACATGATTATGCGAAGTCTATTTTAAAACCAGGCATAAGTATTTTAAATTATACCGATAAAGTAGGAGAGGAAGCGACTAAGCAATTTTTAAAAATTGGTTTACTAAGTAAATCAGATATTAAAAATGAAGATGCAGACAATAGAGCCTATAGAAAATATTTATACCATGGTATTTCTCATCATTTAGGAATAGATGTGCACGATTTAGGCACTAGAACAGCGCCTATAACTGCAGGTATGGTATTTACGGTAGAGCCGGGCATTTATATCAAAGAAGAAAAAATGGGTGTGCGTATTGAAAATAATTTTTGGATTACCAAAACGGGTAACCAGGATTTAATGAAAAATATACCTATTAAAGCAGAAGAAATTGAAGCTTTGATGCGTAAAGTAAAAAGCAGTAAAAAATAATAATGAAAAAACAGATTCCTAATTTAATCACACTGCTTAATTTGTTTTTTGGTTGCCTGGCCATTCTTGTTACTTTCCAATCGGGAACCATGGCCAGCTTAGATGAAACAGGCGATATGGTCATTGAAATTCCAGAACAAATTTATTATGCAAGTATGTTTATTGGACTTGCAGCCCTGGTCGATTTTTTTGATGGATTTGTAGCGCGTTTATTAAAAGTAAATTCTGAATTAGGTAAACAACTTGATTCACTTGCAGATGTAGTAAGTTTTGGAGTGGCCCCATCCTTTATAGTTTTTCAATTTTTAAGACTATCCCTTGCTACCGATATTAATGCCTTATCTCATACTACACTCATGATGGTACCTGCCTTTATTATTGCCTTAGCAGGGGCCTACCGTTTAGCTAAATTCAATATCGATCCAGACCAAACTACTTATTTTAAAGGAGTACCCATTCCCATGATAGGTATATTAACAGCCGCCTTCCCTTTAGTGTATTGGCAGTCTCAAACTACTATTTTTTCAAAATTATTATTGAACCCTACATTTTGGTATTGCTATATTATTATCGTTTCTTATTTGATGGTGATGGATAGGCCCATGCTAGCTTTGAAGAGTTTTAGCGGCAAGAAGAAATTAATACTGCCCTTAGCCTTAGTGGCAGTAGAAACCATTATTTCTGCCTACTTTTTTAAATGGATGGCCATCCCATTTGGCTTTATTGGCTATTGCTTAGTATCTTTGTTTTACAAAAAAACAATCACTCAATAAAATTCGTATGACATTTCAAGTTCAAATTAAAGTAATGCCTTTGAAAGATTTATTAGATCCTCAAGGTAAGGCAGTTTTAGGTGGCCTACACAATTTAGGTATGACAGGTGTAAAAGATGTTAGAGTTGGAAAAAATATTACATTACAAATTGATGCAGCCAACGAAGCAGCTGCTAGAGAAATAGCAGAGACTGCTAGTAAGCAATTATTAGCCAATGCAGTAATGGAATACTTTGAGATTGAATTTGTGAAGTAGAACTAGCTATTAATTATTTTTAATTATTTCCATGTTATATATTGTTCCCACACCTATTGGAAATTTAAAAGATTTTACTTTCAGGGCCATTGAAGTGCTACAAGAAGTAGATTTTATTTTATGTGAAGACACGCGTACTTCTTCTAAGTTATTACAGCATTATAAAATTCATAAACCACTTACGCCTTATCATCAACATAATGAGCATAAAGTGGTGGATCATTTAGTACAACAATTACAAGCCGGAAAAAATATTGCTTTAATTACCGATGCAGGAACACCCGGTATTTCCGATCCTGCCTTTTTATTAGTGCGTGCTTGTAAGGCAGCTGGAGTATCCATTACAAGTTTACCTGGTGCTACTGCCTTTGTTCCAGCACTCGTGAATAGTGGTTTACCTGCCACTCGTTTTATATTCGAAGGCTTTATTCCCTTAAAAAAAGGTAGAAAAACTTTAATGGAATCCTTGGCCAATGAAGAGCGCACCATGATTTTTTATGAAAGCCCCATGCGCTTGGTTAAAACATTAGAATTATTCGCCACCCATTTTGGTGCCGATAGGCAAGCATCTGTTAGTAGAGAGCTTACCAAAATATACGAAGAAAACATCTCCGACACCTTGGCTAACTTAATTTTACACTTCTCTTCCAAACAAGTGAAAGGAGAGATTGTGATAGTAGTCGACGGCAAACCTTAGTAAAGCGATTTTCATTTATATCCCCGTACATATATTTAATTAGACTTTTTCTAATTAATGAATTAAATTAGCTTCTTAATTTAGTCCTATGAAAAAGAAGTTATTTCTATTCGTTTTTGCATCTATAGTATTTGCAAATTTCGCTAATGCCCAAGCCGATCGTTGGCAACAACGTATCGACTATAAAATTAAAGCAGCCCTCGATGTTACTACTAATATTATGAAGGGAACAGAAGAAATAGTGTACACCAACAATTCTCCCGATACCTTACGCAAGGTTTATTTTCATATGTATTGGAATGCATTTCAACCTAATTCTTCAATGGATATTCGAAGTAGAGAGCTTGGAAAGAATTTATTAAACTTTAGACGTGGAGCTATTACTGCCTCTAATGCAACCATGTTAGGGCAAGAAGCTACACAAGATTGGGATAGAAGGGTGAGAGACCGTATTCAAAAGTTATCGCCCACTGAAATTGGGTATCAAAAAATAAGTCAAATTTTAATCAATGGTAAGGCGCAAAAATTAATTGAGCACGAAACTATTTTAGAAGTGCAATTAACACAAGCTATTGCACCGAAAACTTCTATAAAAATGTCTTTGCAATTTGAAGCGCAAGTGCCCGTTCAAATTAGACGATCTGGTCGTGATAATGCAGAGGGTGTTCGTTATTCAATGAGTCAATGGTATCCTAAAATGGTAGAATACGATTACCAAGGATGGAATGCCAATGCTTATATAGCGCGTGAATTTCATGGTGTTTGGGGAAATTACGATGTGAGTATTTCCTTAGACAAATCTTATATGGTAGCAGCTACAGGTGTTTTACAAAACCCTAATGCAGTAGCCGATAAATTCGGAAATCTTACTTGGAATTTTACAGGAAAAAATATTCACGATTTTATGTGGGCTGCAGATAATAAATACAAGCATTTATCTAAAGAAGTTCGTAAGGGCTTAACCTTACATGTTTATTTTAAAGAAAAAAATGCTTCTTCTGATAGTGCTTGGGCGAATGTATTATGGACAGCAGAAAAAGCACTGCCTTATATGGAGAAAAAATTTGGTGCTTATCCTTACCCACAATACTCCTTTATTCAAGGAGGAGATGGAGGTATGGAATATGGTATGGGTACTTTGTTAAAAGGTCCAGGTGTTGGCACAGCTATTCATGAGTGGATGCATACTTGGTACCAGCATGTATTAGGCACCAATGAAAGTTTATTCCCTTGGATGGATGAAGGCTTTACCTCTTATGCAGAAGATGATATCACTTATTGGTTAAATAATAATTATGCATTACAGTCTCCTTATATCAATGAAAAAGAAAAGGCGAGATTAAAAGCTGAAATTGAAACTGCGAAGACACAACTACCTGCCATACAATTTGGAAATTATGCAGGTTATTTAACTTTAGCAAAAAGTGGTATTGAAGAACCTATGAGCACGCATTCTGATCATTATAATTATAATTATTCTTATAGTAGCGCTGCTTATACTAAAGGCGCCACTTTCTTAGGTATCTTAGGCTATATAGTAAGTGATTCTGTAAGAGATGCTATTTTAATCAACTACTATAATACTTGGAAGTTCAAACATCCTAATGCCAATGATTTTACAAGGGTTGCAGAAAAAACTAGTGGTATACAATTGCAGTGGTTAAAAGAATATTGGATGAACTCTACAAAAACCATTGATTATGGTTTAAACAATATTGAAGTGAGTACGAATAACGCGAACGCTATTATTAGTATTCAACGTAATGGTAAATTACCTATGCCTATTGAAGTACTTGTTACTTATAAGGATGGTACTACTGAACTTCATTATATCCCCTTGGATTTAATGTTAGGCGCTAAGCCAGCAGAGGGTAGCATAAAGAGAATTCTACATACAGAGTGGCAATGGGTAGCCCCAACTTATACCTTTGAAACTAGCAAGCCACTGTCTGCATTAAAATCAATCGAGATTGATCCAAGCCAACGCATGCCTGATATTAATAGAAGTAATAATAAATTAGAGATACCTAATTAATTGTTGAATTAAAGCTGCAGAAAGAAATGAGCTTTTCGTTCACTGCTCATCATATACGCTAAAAATGAAATTTTACATCTAAAATTGTGAACTCGCTTCGCTCAAACATGCACAATTTTTAACGCTGTAAAATTTTATTTTTTTAACGCTATGATTCGAAGTTCACTCATAGCTTCACTCTTTCTTCAGCAAATTCAACAGGGGCATAAAGAGAAGATAATTAAGGCTTCTTCACTTGAATGATAAACTTCTCTTCAAAATAAGCTTCTTGAAAGATGTCATGAATAGACATCATTTTAGGACGCAGGCCACTTTCAAATATTTCTTGGTGCAAGTCGCCGCCTTTTAAACAAATTAAAGCATTGGCTTGATCGGGCTTTTTATGTAAAATAGGACCCGCCCATCTCCATAAATCTTTTAAGGGTGCCACAGCGCGGCTAATGGCGTAATCGAATTTTTTATTCTTTATTTCTTCT
>Ga0315899_10001665_pt1 | contig 25251 bp, 20 predicted proteins | sample LakEriMetagenome_2_FD_203518 | JGI IMG/M metagenome (GOLD analysis project Ga0315899, IMG submission 203518) | Freshwater fungal communities from buoy surface, Lake Erie, Ohio, United States - Buoy 4 MA112 | ecosystem: Environmental > Aquatic > Freshwater > Lake | place: USA: Lake Erie, Ohio... | reverse complement strand
ACAAGTCACTCATGGTTTGAGCAAATTGATCCTTGCTTTTGACAATGCTCCACTCACCTTCGTAACTCTTCACCCCGTTCGAATGGTTGCCGGTCCATTTTCCGTTCATCTGGCCGTGCTCGTAGTTTCCGACGTCTTGGATGTAACCGTTGGAATACCACGACGTCCAAGCTCCTTCTTCCAAATCATACTTGAAATTTCCTTCCATCATGGGCTTTCCGTCTTCATACCAGTATTTCCATAAGCCGTGTTTTTTGTCGTTGACCATGTCGCCTGACTTCCATTTTTTTCCCTCCCAATAATGCCATTGCCAGAAACCGTTCATTTTTCCTTTCTCGTAGTTGCCCCAATATTCGCGCTCTCCATTTCCATAATAAAATGTCCATTCTCCTTCTTGAAGGTCATTAACGAAATCTCCTTGCATATCCATGATGCCGTTTTCGAGATACCAGATCCAATGGCCTGTTTTTTTGCCTTCTGAATAGTTGCCTGTCACAGATACCTGGCCTTTCGAGTATTTTTCCGTGAACTGCCCGTGGAGAATGCCCATTTTGTAATGCGCATGGCGCTTCATGTTGCCTGAGGGGTATTGCTCTTCCCAAAGACCATCTTCTTTTCCTTCCTTGTAATTACCTCGAATACGAACCGAACCGCCGTTGTAGTTTTCCACGAAAGGGCCATCGAGCTTGCCGTTCTTGTAGGACGAGCTGCGAAGTATTTTTCCATTCTCAAATTTTTCCTCCATGATACCACTTCCGTTGCTCACGGTGCGGATTTTATTGGCATCACAATACAACCAAAGCAATTCTTCCGGCCCTACAAATTCTTCCACCATCATGGTGTCGCCCGTGGCGAAGAAATAATTCCAACGACCGGTTTTTGACCCCTTTAAATACTGACCTTCTTCAACCAGAATTCCCTCAGCAGTGAAGGTGCGTTGGATACTGTCCTGCACATTCAAATCGAAATATCCTTCTACCATGAGCTTCCCGTTCGGGTGATAGCGGTTTACACTGCCGTGCAACTTACCTTTTTTGTAGTTGGCTTGCTCTTGTAGCGTTCCTGTTTCGTAGTAATACTTCCACACGCCCTCCTCGAAACCATTTACATAGTTTCCTTCGCTGCGTGTTTTACCATTGGGATATTGGTCCTTGTATTCCTGAACTTGGGCTGGCACTGCTAGAGAAATTAAGGAGAAGAGGGAAAGAAATAATCGATTCATACCGGTGCTGTTGAATGGGCAAATTACAAACGCACTTCCGGAGCTTTCTATTGCAGAAGAATAGTTTTTGAACAACGGCCCTCGGCTTCGCTCAGGCACCGATCGCATTTGGCCACTATTCACTATTTACTATTCACCGTTACTAGTAAATAGTGAATAGTAAATAGTGAAAGTCGCCTACGACAGCTTATCCGTCAGTATACGCATCTCCATGACAGGAGAAATCTTCTCGTAAAGGATGCGATACACCGCATCGGCAATCGGAATGTCGGCGTTGAATTTTTTATTGATCTCATGAATGCCTTTGGCTGCGTAATATCCTTCTGCAACCATGTTCATTTCGATGGTAGCCCACTTTACACTGTAGCCTTTTCCTACCATGGTTCCCAATGTACGATTGCGTGAGTAGGGCGAGTAAGCCGTTACGAGCAAGTCGCCTAGGTAGGCACTGCTTTTCACATCGCGGTGAATTTCGTGCACCGTATCAATGAAGCGCTCCATTTCGCGAATAGCACTGCTAATTAATACCGCCTGAAAATTGTCGCCATATCCTAAGCCATGGCAAATTCCGGAAGCAACGGCATATACGTTTTTGAGAATGGCCGCGAGCTCAGCACCGAATACATCTTCGGTGGTATTCGTTTTTAGGAAACGACAACCAAGCATGGAGGCCATACGGTCGGCCTTTTCAATATCAGAACATCCAATTGTGAGGTAAGAAAGTTTTTCCATGGCTACCTCTTCGGCATGGCAAGGCCCGCACACAATACCGATGTTCTCATACGGCACTCCCAACTGCTTGTGGAAGTATCGAGCGGGTATAGAGTCAAACTCGTTGATTACCCCTTTGATGGCCGAAAACAACACCTTGTTTTCTAATCCGGTTGGCTTGTAATGTTGAAATGCTTCGTGCACGAAGGCCGAAGGAATCGCTACGATAATGTAATCGCTATTGTCGATGACTGCTTGCAAGTCGTCTGTTACATGCAGTTGCTCTTTTTCAAACTCGATGCTTTGGATGTAATTCGGGTTGTGACCAAACTGACGGATGTGCTCTATCGCTTCTTTGTTGCGCATCCACCAGTACACTTTGTCGGTGTTTTTACACAACAATTTTACTTGAGCGGTAGCCCAGGAACCCCCTCCTAATACTCCAACGCGTGGTTTGTCCATAAACAATTTTGGTAAGAGCAAAAATAGCCGATTAAAGACGTGTTTCTACATCAGGATTCTTGCGCCCATTCCAGTTCGAAGACTTCTGCAAGATGAAGTTTCAATCTGACTTTCACTTCTTCAAAGTCCAACATCCTTCCGAGTTCAAGGTGCATGGATGTAACGGCTTTGTCAGTTATGCCACACGGGATGATGTTTTTGAAATAGGAAAGATCTGCATTCACATTGAATGCAAACCCGTGCATTGTGACCCAGCGACTGCACTTCACGCCGAGAGCAGCAATCTTGCGCGCTTTGGCTGGGTTCGATTCATCGAGCCACACACCGGTAAGCCCTTCAATGCGCCCGGCCTGAATGCCATAATCGGCAAGGGTTAGAATGATTGCCTCTTCCAGAAACCGCAAATACTTGTGAATGTCGGAAAAGAAGTGATCGAGATCGAAAATCGGATAGCCCACAATTTGGCCGGGGCCGTGGTAGGTAATATCGCCTCCGCGATTAATCGCGTAGAACCGCGCATCAACCTTAGCTAACGCTTCATCATCGAGGAGAAGGTTGGCCATATCACCGCTTTTGCCAAGCGTGTATACGTGCGGATGCTCTACAAAAAACAAGTGGTCAGTTGTGACCACTTGTTCTTCGGGTGCTTTCGCCCGATTATCAAATTTTGTTTGAACAGTCTGATTGAAATAAACCTCTTGTAAGTCCCAGCAGGCCTTGTAATCCATGCTGCCTAAGTCGCGGAAAACAACAGGCTTCTTCATGAATATCAATTCACCTTCGACAACTCATTTTTCAAGAAGATGATAGCCGGTATAGCCACTGCATCTTCGTTGCGCAATTCAGCTAAATCAATGCTTATCCAGTCGCCCAGGTGTATGAGATACATCGTGCGCTCGATGCGTGTTTTCCCTTTCGACCAAGCTTCAATGATGGTATCACATTTTTCACCCATCAGCTTTTTGCACAATTCCATGCGCAGCTGTGAACGCTTGTGATCGTCTTCATTGCGAAGCACGATGACGGCAACGCGGTTGTCGCCACCGGTCCAGCCCACGAGCTCGTTGTGATTCATTTCAGGGAACACATGATGCCAGCAGAGCATCTTTGAGTTCTCATTGATTTGCTGGCGCCAGCGAATAGCAACTCCTTCATACATCGCTTCGCTGTATAAAATAGGAATGCGGTGCACGACCATTTCTGCAATGCTTTTCGATGCCGAACGAATATCGTCGATGTTGTTTTCTATAAGCGTGATGCTGTTTTCTACTTCTTGTTCAAATGAGCCGTCAATGAAACCATAGTGACTAAGCAAGAAAAACAATTGAACAGAGCTGTATCCGAACATGGAGCGGGGTGGGTTTCCGCCCGGAATGACAATGTGATTGTAACCCTTTTCTTTTGCTGCTGCCAATATTTTACCTCCGCTTGTTACGCAAGCAATCTCTGCATTTTTGGCAATTGCTTCTTGCAGCGCGGCCACTGTTTCTTCGGTATCACCGCTGTAGCTACTGATGATGACAAGCGTATGTTCGTTTACGAAATCAGGCAATACATAGTCGCTGGTGCAAACAATTGGCACCGGACACTTTTCTGCCACAAGCTGGCTCACAATTTTTCCACCAATGCCACTTCCACCTAAGCCGGAAATGACGATGTTTTGAATTGATTTATGGCATGGATTGAGCTGAGCGGAACGGCCGATTTGCAAGGCTTCGCGCAAGTGATTCGGGAATTCTTCTACGAGTTGTTTCATCTTGTATCTAAGGTTTTAACGAAATGCGAAAGTAGTGATTTAGGAACTTTGCCAAATCAACGAATTGTGAAGCCGGAATTGTCATAATTTAACACCGTGCGCAAAGCGGTAATTCATTTTCAATCGCCCATGGGCTGGCTTCGTGTCGAAGGCATCGGAGGAAGCCTCGCGCGCATTGAATTTGTTGATCAACCCGGAATCGACGATTTCGATCATGAACTCCATCGCGTACTGCATGCTCTTGCTCTATTCTTCAACGGAAATACGACCAGCGTCGAAATACCGATGCACCTGGAGGGAACGCACTTTCAGCAAACGGTTTGGGAGGAGGTCATGCGAATTCCGTTTGCGAAAACATATAGCTACGAAGATATTGCTCGTCAACTGGGCGACATAAAGCTCACTCGCGCTGTTGCTTCTGCAATCTCAAAAAATCCAATCCCGATTCTCATTCCATGTCACCGCGTAATTGGTAAAGATGGAACCTATGTTGGCTACAGCGGCGGTATTCAGCGCAAACGTTGGCTTCTCGATTTTGAGAATCAATACGTGCAGTTGAGCTTGCTCTGATTATAGTATCCAGCGCAACCCCACGTAACCCATTCTGCCAAACACAGGGCCCCACAACAACGAGCCGTCAAACAAGGAAGATCCTGTATCATTCGCCATTACAATAGCATCGTGCACCATGAAGTTGGTAAGGTTTTCACCACCAACGTAGAGCTCCAGATTTGTTTTGAATACGTAAGTTGCTTGTGCCATCACTTGCCAGTAATCATCCGACCACGTGCTCAATGGCTCGTTGAAGTGCTCGCCGTGATTGTTGATCACAAAAGGAATACGCTTGCGGCTAATCCACTGCACGGTGGCATCGAAACGCCACTGAGACCCATTTGCTTTTTTGCGAGTCTCGTACGCAAGATTGGTAAATGCACGATGGCGGTTCACCAAAGGACGATCGCGCAACCCATCGCGATATTGTGTGCGTGCTTCCAACCAACGATATGCCATACGAACGTCGAACCTTCTCACAGGCGACCATTGCAACTCTGCCTGTGCGCTGTTGCTGAAACTGTTTCCTTGCAGGTTGTAGATGTATACATATCCGGGCGTTTCGTAGTCAATTACGACTTGCTTTTCGAACTCCGTTATAAATCCATCGATGCTCAATGTTGCGGGTCGATAAAGCACATCTCCTTTCCAAGTAAAAACCAATCCGGCATTGCTCGATTTTTCAATATCCAAGCCCATGTATTTTTCTGTTGGTGCGAGGTCGCCTTCAATCATCACAAATCGATTCGATGCGAGCATACCCACATTATCCATCACCAGCACCGGAGTGCGATAACCAATTCCTCCGACTGCTTTTACTGTCATGTGATCGTTGATGCTGTATCGTGCATGTAAGCGAGGAGTAAAAATTGGACCGTAGAGATTATGAAGGTCTTCGCGCAATCCGGCAACGAGTGTGAATTTATCTTCTACTTTCAGCGTGTATTCGAAGAACACTCCGGGTACGCGCTCTTGTCGATTGAGTGCGAAAGGAGGGTTGTTTGAAATGATCGGAAAATTGGAAGTTAATGTATCACGATAGTCATCGAAGACATAAGTAAAACCGGTGGTAAATGTATTTGACTCGTTGAGAATGCGTGATGCGAAAAGCAGGTTAACACGGCCGCTGCGCTGCTGTCCGTTGTAGGTCTGAAACCCGTATTCACCGTCTTGATCGTGATAAAGTGCGTTCACTTGCGAGCCAAAACTCTTCCACGGTTTGCCGGGAAATACATAGCCCACTTTCGTAGATGCTTCGTATCGGCGCGTCTGCGTATTCACTCCCCAAAGCCGTGACCGTACTTCATCGGTTGGATTGTAATCCAATTGACCGCTTACGGTGTTGATGTTTTGATAGTTCAGTGCTACTTGCGCACCCAGTCCACTGTGACCATCGAAGTGCCATTCGTTGCGTAACGAGACATTCGAGAACAGCGGATTGTCGAGGAAGCCATCACCGTTCATATCGGTACGCAACTGCGACATAGCCCCATGCGCAAGCAAGCTTCCCTTAATATGGCGGTGCTCATGCTCTTCGTCCTGTTCGTGGTCGTGTTCTTCTCCTGGCTCATGCACATGTTTTTCCTCTACCACTTCAATTTCTCCTTCCTTTTCTGTTTTTGGCCCAACCACAAGATTGAGCTCCATGCGTCCTCCGTTGCCGGCGTATGCATTCAAGTGAAAGCGCTCTGCTGTGTCGGGATTTTTCAGCGCTACGTTGATTTGTCCCGCCATGCTTTCATAACCGCTGGTAATCGACCCTACGCCTTTGGTTACGTAAATGTTTTTCACCCAAGGGCCCGGCACATAGGTGAGTCCATAGGTGCTGGAAAGTCCGCGAACCGCCGGTATGTTATCGAAGAGCATTTGGGTGTACTTACCCTCTAGACCGAGCATGCGAATTTGTCGTGTACCGGTAATAGCATCTGCATAAGCTGCGTCGACCGAGGCATTGGTCTCAAAGCTTTCACTCAGGTTGCAACAAGCGGCCTTGCAAAGCTCTTTCTCGTTCATCACCTGAAACAGTTGTGGGTCGCGCGAGTTGATGAAGGTCGAAGAGCGTTCTCCTTCAATGACGATGTCGTTGCCACCCGAGTCGAGCTGTTTCAGAACGACGTTGATTTCTCGCTGTCCATTGTACACAATGGTGTCAGATTCGAAACCGATGTAGTAAACTACCAGCAGGTTCGCTCCCGGTGCAACACCAATTTTGAATTTGCCTTGCTCATCGGTGAGGGTGCCACTGCGCGTGTCTTTCCAAACAACATTTGCAAATACAAGCGGCTCTTTTGTTCCATCGATGAGTTGGCCTGTTACGGTGCCCGTTACACCTTGAGCGTGCGTTATAAGGACTGAAACCATCAGTCCGGCGAGAATAAACAGTCTCATGGGCCTCAGTGTTTTTCGAGTTCGCGATACTTACAGCAGCCGTGCACTCGAGCATACTGCTCATCGGTACAAGTGCTTTTCTCGGTATCGTAACCTGCCTCATTGAGGAGTGCGTGTATTTGAGTCTCCTTAATTTTTGAGGGCTTGTAGGTTACAGTCAATTGATTATTCGAAAGCTGAAAATCTGCTTGTAGTATGCCCTTGGTATCGAGGGCGGCTTCTATCGATTTTTCACACATGCCACACACGCCCGCTACCCAGAAGGTCGCAGTTATGGGTTTGTTGTTGGTTTTCTGAGAAAATGCAGATACTGAAATCGTCAGTGTCAGCAGGAGTATAAATGCCTTTTTCATGTTTTTTGAATTGCTATTTCTTACAAGTAAATTCTGTGTAATTGCGCACAGCAGTGCGCAAAAAATTGAAGTTGATGCGAAAATGACCTCACATCAAAACACACTACTTACGCGTAAAGAACGAGCGAATGAAAAAGCAAGTACCGTTTGCTATTCGGCGGGGGATAATCGTTTTTTGAAAACGTGATTGCCTGAGCGGTGTTAACTGAAGCAATCGGGTTTGAGTAAACAATCGGTTCCGAAAAAATGGTCGGTATGAATCGGGCTATTTCAGAGGGCTGGTGTGATTCATCCACTTTCAAGTCGATGTGAATGAACGAACAACAATCTCCTTTTTTGCAACAATGATCATCGTTGTTTTCCGATGTGTGATTGCATGTATCGGATGGGATGAAGTGGAAGTCGGAAAGATGTCCACAACAGTAATGCAGATGCAGTTGCATACCTACCGAGAGCAGCGTATACACAGCAATCATCGTTATGAACAGAATTCGCTTCACGAGTTCGAAGGTACGCTATTTCAGTTGATACACAACATAGTGCTCGTAATCGAAAGCGACCGAATAAGGGATGTCTATCGGCAATCGCTCTCGGGGCACAAAGAGGAAGCGACATCCGCGGTTTGTTAAATCTTGCAGGTGCGGTGCATTGCATTGCCCGGGTTCTACCAACCACCCTTTGCGATTCAAGAAGTAGAATTCGTTGGGATTTGCGTTTGAAACGAGTGCGACTAAATCTTCGGACTTACTTACATCGTTCGCAATAGACTTCAATTGCAACTTATGGAACGACGCAGGTTTGATGAAAAAGTCGTGTTGTTGGTTGGCCACCGATTCGATGAAGCCGACAACTAAGATTGTAACTGCAATGCGAGCATTGATTTTCTCCAAAAACAACGCCCCGCACACAGCAAGCCACGGTACTAAGATGAGAGCATAATAGCCGTGATGTGAAAACAAGCTGCCCGATTTCATCATGTAAAGGATGATCAACGGAAGCAGTATGGCCGATGACAGAACAGCTACTTGTGATCGTTTGTAAAGGAGGAATGCAAAGCCTGCCAGCGATACAATTCCCCAAACGAATGAATGATATGCCGAGAAATAGAAGCGCTCCAGCACGGCGCCCCAGTGTTCAATCAATTCTGTAGCACCTGCTGAGAGCGGTTTCCCGGAATTATACCATTGTCCGAATTCTTCGGCCAAGTGCATGTTCCAACGGAAATACCACCACCAAACAACCATCAATACAACGATTGATGAACCGGCGAATAGTGCCTTTCGAAAGACGGGTGTGGTGCTACTGAAAAAAGGGATAGCCAGTAATGCCAAGTAGAGACCGAACGGTATTTTGATGAGCGTGCCCAACAATGCGAAAAGAAAATAGGCGACCAATCGCCAGGTCTTTCCTTCTTTGAGATAACAGAATCCGTAGTAAAGCGCTACCATAACCAGTGAAAGAGCCGCGGGGTCGGGCATGACTTTCCGCCCCAAATGAATCAGCGAAGAAGCAGTGTAAAGCAAGGTAGCCCAGGCCGCGGTTTTTTCTTCAACGAACATGCGCATGAGCAGAAAGAAATACCAGCTGCCAAGCGTAACCAGAGCCAGAACAATCAATCGCCCATACCAATGGTCATATCCGAACGGAATGGAAACGAGATGAATCGCATAAGGTATGGCCGGAAACTCCATGCCCACAACTCCGCGGTTTTCGCCTGTCTCATCAATCGTGGGATATAGAATATTCGCATCGAGCTGATGAAAGTTTCGTGCAACCATCATTGATGTGGTTTGACGCCAGTTGTGTGCTACTTCGATGGGAGGATCGGTGATGTGAAATAAGCGCACGGCAAACATCACTGCTATGAAGGCAATGACGAAGCGTGTGTGAGTGGTTAGTGATTTCAGCATCACTTCATGCCCAATTCTTCCTGAATAGTCACCATGCGCTTTTCCATTTCAGCAACTTGTTGCTTGTATTGCGGTGTTCCTTGAAATGGGGCCTTCATCGAAAAATAGAACTTGATTTTTGGCTCCGTACCGCTGGGTCGAGCTGAGATTTTGCTGCCATCTTGCAGCACGAATTGCAACACATTCGAAGCGGGCAGGTCAAGTTTCTTCACTTCGCCAGATTGAAGGATGGTTGTTTGCTGCAATTGAATGTCGCGTAATTCGATAACCGGTGACCCCGCGAGTGTCTTGGGGGGATTGGCTCGCAGACTTGCCATTTTTGCCTGAATCTGCTGCAGGCCGTCCAGTCCTTTCATGGTGACTGAAAGCAGCGACTCGTGATACAGTCCGCATTGCTCATAGATTTCCATGAGCAAGCTCCACACAGTGCGGTTGCCGGCAGCGCACCAGGCTGCTATTTCACACAAGACGACTGACGACAATACGGCGTCTTTGTCGCGCACAAATTCGCCCACCGAGTAGCCATAACTTTCTTCGCCGCCGGCAATGAAAATCTCCTTCCCTTCTTTTTCACGAATGACTCCTGCGATGTATTTGAAACCGGTTAATGTATCGTACCATTTAACTCCGTGTATTCGCGCAATTTCCTCGAGTAAATCAGTTGTAACAATGGTCTTCGCAATGTAGTGGTTGGGTTGAATTGCGTTTTTTTCTCGCATGCGCTGTAGCTGATAATACACCAACAGACACGCTGCCTGATTGCCGTTCAATAACACAAGTTGACCTTCTTCGTTGCGAATGGCCATCCCCACACGATCGGTATCGGGGTCGGTACCAATGACGAGATCGGCTTGTTTTTCTTCAGCAAGTTTTAGTGCAAGGTTCAGCGCTTCGCGTTCTTCCGGATTCGGTGATTGTACGGTGCTGAAGTTGCCATCTGGCACGGCTTGTTCTTCTACAACATGAATATTCTTGAAGCCACAAATCTCCAATGCACGCGGAACCATCGTGATGCCCGCTCCGTGAATCGATGTGTAAACAATCTTCAGATTCGTTGCCTGCTGTATTGCATCAGGCGCGTGAATTAGTTTTTTTACTTCTTCAAAATAAGATTCTTCTATGGATGCATCAACGCTGTGAATGAGTGAGGAGTTACCGTTGAATTTAACATCGTCGGGCTTTGTGATCTTGCGCACCTCTGCAATGATTCCTTTGTCGTGAGGCGGCAATACCTGCGCGCCGTCTTCCCAATACACCTTGTAACCGTTGTATTCTTTAGGGTTGTGTGAGGCTGTTATTACAATTCCCGATTGACATTTCAACGCTCTAACTGCATATGAAAGTAGCGGTGTAGGCCTCAGCTCATCAAACATGTGCACCTCAATGCCATTGGCAGAAAGCACGTTTGCCGCGGTTTGTGCAAACAGCTTGGAGTTGTTGCGGGAGTCAAATGCGATTGCGACGCGCGAAACGGATTGGGGAAACTGCGCTAGAATATAGTTTGCCAAGCCTTGTGTTGCCATTCCTACGGTATACACGTTCATGCGCATCGTGCCAACACCCATGATTCCGCGCAAGCCACCTGTTCCGAATTCTAAATCGCTGTAGAAACTCTCGATAAGCTCTTTTTCATTGGATGCTAGTAATTGTTGGATTTCGTTTTTCGTTTCCTCGTCAATTACTGGAGAGGCTATCCATTGTGCAGCTTTTTGTTGAATGGCGGTAATGTCAATCGTGCTCATATTGAAATTTTCAGGACAGCGAATGTACCAAAGACACGTGCGCTTAATGAAGTCTGTGGGCAATAAAAAACCGGACATACGTCCGGTTTTCCATTCAGATTTTTCTACTTACTCTTTGTTGATTCAATTCTGCGCAGGGATCAATTCGCATGTGCCGCTTGCTTTGGCAACATTCTCATCGGAAGCAAGAGTAGTGGCAATTTTGTTAGCCGGGTCCAGCTCAAGTGTTTTATTAATGGCTGCACGACTGCATTCATAGTCCTTTTTAATCAAGTAATAAATACCCAAGTAGTTGTAGGCTTCCATCAGGTTTTTCTTGTTGGCTTCGATAGAGCGTTGCTCGCTGCCTGCAAGTTGAATGAACTTTTCATGGAATGGTTTTGCGAGCCCTTCGGTTGGTTGATCAGGGTTAGCTTCAAGGCCGTTGCGGCAGCGACCTCTCCAGAAATTGGCATCCGGATATTTCGAGGTTGCCATTGCAAACGCAGTGTCAGCAAGCATGAATTCTTTGTTGCGGTAGCGTGATTGTCCCAAATAGTAGTAGTCAATCGGCGCAGGGCTTTCAGAGCGTGCTATCTTTTGTTCGTAGTAACCGGCTGCTTCAGCATACTTTTTCTGTTTCATCAAAATGGATGCTACCTCGTTGTAACCATCGTTGTATGAAGGGTCCTCTGCAAGTGCTTTTTTCAGTACATCCAGGGCCAATGAATCCTGACCTGTTTTTGAGAGCAACTTTCCTTTTTGACCATAGTCACCACCGGAGATTTGAACGCGACCCGACTTGCTTGCCAAATCGAAATAGGTATTTATGTACTCCAATCCTTTTGCATAGTCACCTGTCTCATAACAGGTGTATCCAAGAACACGATACATGTATTCGTTCTTGTCGTTGCAGGGTAATGCCTTCTCCAATTCAACCAATGAATTTTTGTAATCCTTGGCGAGGTAAACGAACATGGCGTAACGCTGGTTTACACGGCAGTTTTCATTCAGTTCCTTGTAGCGGGCATAAGCTTCAATCGCTTGTGGGTAGCGGGCTGCGTCCTTAAGCAACTCTGCTTTTTCGCGGTAAGCCGGAGCAAAGCTGGGGTCTAATGCGATGGCTTCGTTGTAGTAGTTCAGACCCTCGTCCCAGTTTTGAACGCGCTTATACAACATCCCTTTACGGAGAATCGCACGAGTCGATTTAGAATCCAATTCGATCGCCTTGTTGTATTGAGCAATTGCGTTGCTCTGATTGATGCCATCGCGAAGGCGGTAGTAATCGCCTAATTGAATATACACCTCCGGATTTTTATCATTGAACGGTAGAGCGCTATTCAGATAAACCAATGCCTTATCAAGCTGTGGGTTGCCTTCCATGAGACACGCTTCAGCCATTTTCAGCAAAGCTTGCTGCTTAACTAGCTTGTCTACCTTGTTCGATTTTGTGTTCATGATCTCTTCGGCTTTCGTGAACTGCGCATTACAGCCGTTCATGTCTTTGCGGAAAGCCATCAAGTGCCCCAAGCCAATGTAGCAAAGCGGGCTGGTAGGAGCTACTTCCATGCCTTTACGGAAAAGTTTTTCAGCAGACTCCATGTTCTCCGCAAGTTCATCAGCATTGTCTTGATCGCTTATCCCCCAGTAAAAGAAATTGTAGCCAGCCGCAGCGTAGTTGGCACCTACAGTTGGTTCTTTTGCAATGATGGCGTTGAAATCGGCCTCGGCAGACTCAAATCGTTCGCTCAGTGTTTTCTGTGTGGCTTCAGCAAGCGTTTGTGCATTGCTGAAAAAAGTGAGCGCTACGAAGGCGCTCGTCAGGAACAGGGATTTATACATGGTGATTGAATTATTCGTGTTCATTAATCTACAATTTTGATGGTTCGGTTAGGAGTCTTTGCGGCTACCATTCCCATTTTGTGAATGATGAGCTGTCCTTTCTCGCCGACGAGGTGGTTGGCAAAGCCTGTGCCAAGGGTACCTCGAAGTCCTGTGCGGATATAGTAAACCTCGCGTCGAAGGGGATATGATCCATCGAACACATAGGCTTGGTATGGCCTACGTGGCAGTTCAGGTTTTACGACATTGCCTGGGTCCACTATACCTAAGGGGCGAATCAGTTTCCGATATCGAGCGCACGTGCTGTCTTCGGCATCGCTGATCCAACTGAGGGAAATAACACCGATACTGCCCGGATTGTTGTGAACGAAGTTGATAACGCTATCGGTGGTTTGTTCCGTAAAGCACCAGTTAGGGAATTCGGAAACACCAAATTTTTCGCGAATCGTTCGTGCATTGCAAGAGCCGGGATGGTCGAATACAACCTTGACTCGTTGGTTGCTGCCACCGGTTTGTATCTGACTCCACATACTGTCGGTGCCGGCGAATAGTCCTTTTACCTTGTCGATGTGAATCACGCTATCAGGGTGTTCGGGATGAACTATTAACGCAATGCCATCGCGTGCAATCAACATACTTTCCGGAACGCGCTGCTTGCTTTTGAAAAAGGCAAGTTCCTCGTCTGTTAATGCGCGACCCACAACTGCCGCCTGAATGCTATCTGCAAGAAGGAGATTGAAAATTTCAGTTTCGGGACCGATTTGCGATTCTACGGAAGCATATTTATTGAGATGCGTGTAGGTAAAAACCTCGGTATCCATGAGCAGCGAATACGATTCATCCACTCCGAGTTTTAGTACCCCCGAGGTGATGGATTCTGCGTTCTTGTCCTGGGAAACATTGCAGGCCTGAAGAAGAAAACAGATTGCAGCCGTAAGAAGTATGTTAGTTCGAATCATGCTGCTCTTCGTTTAATTTTTTTTTGAACGCCTGAAGTCGGTACCATCGCACCCCGGTGTAGATAACCAACACGCCTGCCATGACATACCTCCGATTACCGGGCAGCCATTCCTGCGCGGATTCAGCAAACAAACAGGTCACTGACAATAGTAACATGACGGCTATCATCACATAGCTCATGGAAACGGTGGTATTCATGCGAGCGCGAAATTAATACGTTCGCATCAAGTACACGCATGCTTGGTAGGGGTTCAGGATATGACAAAAAAGTGGCCTCGCAACTGCGAGGCCACATGTGTTATTTCACTAAAAAGAAGTGCCTATTAGAGTGTACCTCTCAGCTCCTGTTCACGCTCAATTGCTTCAAACAAGGCCTTGAAGTTGCCTTTTCCGAAACTCTTGGCTCCCTTTCGCTGAATAATCTCGAAGAACATGGTGGGTCGATCGAGCACAGGCTTCGTAAACAACTGGAGCAAATAACCTTCTTCGTCGCGGTCGATCAGAATACCTAGTTTCTTAAGAGGCGCGAGGTCTTCATCGATTTTTCCAACACGATCCAGTACATCGTCGTAATACGTTTCAGGAACGTATAAAAACTCAACACCACGTGCTTTTAAGGCTGTAACTGTTTCTACTATGTTTTCGGTTGCTACGGCAATGTGTTGGACGCCTGCCCCGTGATAAAAATCGATGTACTCTTCGATTTGAGATTTTTTCTTTCCGCTGGCAGGCTCGTTGATTGGGAACTTGATACGCCCATTGCCGTTACTCATTACTTTACTCATGAGTGCGGTGTATTCGGTGCTGATGTCTTTGTCGTCGAATGACACGAGCTGCGCAAAACCCATCACCTTAGCGTAGAATTCGCACCACTTATTCATCTCATTCCAACCTACGTTGCCCACCATGTGGTCGATGAATTTTAATCCCACCTCAGGTGCGCGATAGCCCGGGTTCCATGCTTTGTAGCCCGGAAGGAAAATACCGTTGTAGTTTTTGCGCTCCACAAATACGTGCAAGGTTTCTCCATAGGTATGAATACCCGACATTACTACACTTCCGTTTGCGTCAACGTGTGTTTCCGGCGCCATGCAGCTTTCTCCACCGCGCGAAGTGGTCTCTTCCCAGCTTTTCGTAGCGTCATCAACCCATAGTGCAATCACCTTAACACCGTCGCCGTGTGCATTGACATGTGCGTTGATGGGCCCGTCAGGCTGAAGCGCTGAAGTGAGGACAAGGCGAATTTTATCTTGCTGCAGAACATACGAAACACGGTCTTTTACTCCTGTTTCTAAACCACAATAGGCTAATGGTTGAAAGCCCCATGCCGTAATGTAGTAATAGGCCGCTTGCTTAGCATTTCCCACGTAGAGTTCTACGTAGTCGGTTCCTAAAAGAGGTAAAAAATCTTCTGCGTCTGCAACAGTCTTCTCTAATTGGAGTGATGTATTATCGGATTTCATAGTTCGAGTTTGATGTGATTGATTATGATTCTAACCAGCTGGTTTTATAGGTGTCGTCGTTTATTTGAACTGCATCGCGCGTAACCTTTAAGGGCCTAAAGGTGTCGACCATTACGGCTAGTTCAGCGGTTTCTTTTTGACCAATGCTACGTTCGGCTGCCCCTGGATGCGGACCGTGCGGAATACCACCCGGATGCAGCGAGATATAACCCTTCTCCACGTGGTTGCGGCTCATGAAGTCACCGTCAACGTAGTAGAGCACTTCATCGCTGTCAATATTGCTGTGGTTGTAAGGTGCCGGGATGGATTTCGGGTGATAATCGTACAAACGTGGACAGAACGAACACACCACGAAATTGTGTGCTTCAAAGGTTTGATGCACCGGTGGCGGTTGGTGAATGCGCCCGGTAATCGGTTCAAAGTCGCGAATATTGAAAGCGTAGGGGAAATTGTATCCGTCCCAACCAACTACATCAAAAGGATGCGATGCATACACCAACTCGTGTATGTGTTGTTGCTTGCGGATTTTTAAAGTGTATTCTCCTAACGAATCGTTTGTTTCTAATTCTTGTGGTTTGCGCAAATCGCGTTCACAAAACGGAGAGTGCTCAAGCAATTGTCCGAATTGGTTGCGGTAACGCTTCGGGGTTACAATGGGAGAATTTGATTCAACTATAAATAGGCGATTCTCGGCTGTATCAAAGTGAATCTGGTAAATCATTCCTCGGGGAATCACTAAATAGTCACCATACCCGAAAGGAATATTCCCCAAAAAAGTGCGAAGAACGCCCGAGCCTTGATGAACGAAAATCAACTCGTCGGCGTCGGCGTTTTTATAGAAGTATTCACTCAGGCTTTGTTGGGGTGCAGCTAGTGCAATGTTGAGGTCGTTGTTGAATAAAACGTACGTACGCGCTTCCAAATAATCTTTCTTGGGCGCAACGTTCCACCCTTTCAGCATCATCGGTGAAATATTGAAGTCAACCTCCGCAACCGGCCCTGCAAATACAGGTTTGCTTATGCTTTTGATCATGGTTGGTCGATGAACGTGATACAGCAATGAACTCATGCCGTGAAAGCCCTCTGTGCCGAAAAGTTGTTCATAGTACATGCCACCGTTGGGCTTGGCATGCACCGTATGGCGCTTAGCGGGAATGTTTCCGAGTTGATGGTAAAATGGCATTTGGATTGGGTTGTGAGCGGCAAATGTAGAAGCCTGCTCAGTGGTAAAAACTAAAATTTATCAGTTCTCAGACTTTACATATTGCTTAGAGGACGCAGCCGATTTGTTGGGCTCAATCACTTCCACTACCGCGAACGCTTTGGGGTAATACTCATCAAGTTCTTTTAGACATTTATCTAATTCAAGGCGAGTTGTGAAATCGCCAATTTGCAAGGCGTGCTCCGGAACGATTTGTTTCATGTAAGCCGAATAGGGCAGTCCCAGTGATAGGTATTTGTTGCGCTCCGCTTTGGCTTCTTCTAAGGGCCCTAAGAATATTTGAACGCGATATCCTTTCAATTCTTTGAATTTTCTGCTGCCTCGCTCGAGCTTTACAATGGCAGAATCAGCGATTATTGTTACATCCCCACGCTCTACACGCACGCTGTCGACTTGTCCGAACATGGCGGTATTCAGGAGACAAATTATACCGATTAATAAGCAAGGATTTTTCATAGCGGGTGTACAAATTTACAACTTGACGGGTAAGGTGGGATTTGTGAATTTCTATTTTGTGTTCATGTGAAGTGAAGCGCTGATACTCACTCAAAAACAGACACTTAGTTTCTTTGTGCGGGCCTCTATTTAGAACGAATTTAAATTGTTAACATTCTTTTTGTCACACGAATGTCAATGGCTTGTGGCGTATAAATTTGCCGCGCGATTAAACCTGCCATACAGCATAAAATATCAGTAATGAAAAGGCTTTCAAGAAGTTTTATCAGCAAAATTCTGGTTCCTTTTTCGGCGGCAATGTTCCTCACTTTCAACGCTTTTGGAGGCGTTTTCGAGGGTGGAGATGCTGCAAAAGGGGAGTCATTGTTTAAAGCAAATTGTGCATCCTGTCACAAAACCTCAGAAGAGGTCTTGGCCGCGCCCGGATTGAAGGACATTGATGTACGATGGAAAGGAAAGGATGCACTCATAGTGAAGTGGATTCAAAACCCTCAAGCCGCCGCAGCAACAGGCGATCCCTATATCAAGGGCTTGGTTGACAAATACGTTCCGACATTCGGTTGGATGGCGGGTCAGGCTGTTAGCGAGGCTGATATCAAGGATATCTTAACCTACGTGAAGACAGCGGCCGATGCAGCAGCACCTGCCGGTGGGGCAGCCGGGGTCAACAAGTGCATGACTCTCGAGGAAATCAAGGCAGAGAAGGAAAAGAATGAAGAGAGCGATGGCACCGTATGGTTCATTATTATAGGTTCAATCCTCGCAATCATTGCGGTTAGTGCTGCCAACATTTCGAAGTCTCTCAAAAATGCTATCAACGAGCGTGAAGGTCTTCCTCCGGTTGTTGAGATGTCTTACTGGCAATCAGCCAAGGGTTGGATGTGGGCAAACAGAAAGTTTGTCTCGGTTATCGGTCTTTTCTTGTTCTGCTACTTCTCTGTAGTAGGTTACAAGAGCCTTATGGATATAGGCGTATACGATGGCTACACTCCTGATCAACCTATTTGGTTCTCACACGCGATTCACAACTGCCAGAACGAAATTGATTGTAACTACTGCCACAGCAGCGCAGTGAAGTCGAAGCATGCCGGTATTCCTTCTGTGAACGTTTGTATGAACTGCCACAAGGGTATCAAGAAGGGCGCAATCACAGGAACTGCTGAAATCCAAAAGATTTATGATGCGATTGGTTTTGACCCTGCAACGGGATCATACATTGAAGGTTACGACCAGAAGCCGATTGTTTGGAATAAGGTAAACAACCTTCCTGATCACGTTTACTTCAATCACTCGACACACGTAAGTGTTGGAAAGGTAGATTGTAAGAACTGTCACGGTCCTCAAAACATGTACACTGTTGGTCACGTGCCAACGGCAGAGGAAATCAACGCGCAGGAAGATGTAGTAGGTCTTGTGAAGCTTGAAAAGCGTCCATTCACCATGGGATGGTGCTTGGAGTGCCACAACAAGAAGGAAGTTGATTTGGCTGGAAGCGCATACTACCAGCAAATGCACGAGCGATACAAAGCATCTGAAGTGGGTCAGCGCACATTGCGTGAAATCATGGAAGATGGTTCGGCTACAGTGCGCGAACTGGGCGGATGGGAATGCGGCAAATGCCACTATTAATAGTATAAAATCGAATAACACGGATTAACCTCCATGGGAATAACTAAGAAATACTGGTCGAGCCTGGATGAGTTGCAGAACACTGCAGCTGCACAGGAAGCGCTTACCTCAGAGTTCAAGCGTGATCAAAGCGTACAAGATTTTCTGAATGATGAAAATCTCAATGAATCGAATACCGGTCGCCGTGACTTCTTGAAGTTCATGGGCTTCGGTTTGGCTGCAGCAACACTCGCTGCGTGCGAAACTCCGGTTGTTAAGTCGATTCCTTATGTAGTAAAGCCTGAAGAAATTACTCCGGGTGTTGCGAACTACTACGCTTCAACGTATTACGATGGAAACGACTACGGCAATCTGCTGGTGAAAACTCGCGAAGGTCGCCCGATTCACATCAAAGGAAACAAGGAACACGGTATAGCCGGTGGCGGATTGAATTCACGCATGAATGCATCGGTACTCGGATTGTACGATGGTTCACGCTTGAAGGGTCCGAAAAAAGGAGGTAACGATATCGATTGGAATACACTCGACACCGAAGTGAAAGCTGCTCTTGCTTCTGCCAACAGCATTCGCATCGTTTCCAACACCGTCATCAGCCCAAGCACTCAGCGCGCCATCAACGAGTTCAGCGCCAAGTATGCGGGCAAAGTGAAGCACGTTCAGTACGATGCGGTTTCTTACAGTGGTTTGGCTAAGGCAAACGGCGGAAGCATTCCAAATTACGACTTCAGTAAAGCAAAAACGATTGTGAGCATTGGTGCCGACTTCCTCGGTTCATGGCTCATGCCGGCTGCTTTTACAGCACAATATGCGCAAACGCGCAAGCCTGAAGGTGAGTGGATGAGCAAGCATTACCAGTTTGAAAGCAATATGTCACTCACCGGTTCAAACAGTGATGTGCGCACTGCAATCAAACCATCTCAACAAGGCGCAGTTGCTGCTGCATTGTATGCGGCCGTAACCGGCGGTAGTGCTGCGGGTGTTGAAGGTGCCGATGCAGCGATAGCATCAGCAGCAGAGTCGTTGAAGGCAAACGCAGGTTCTTCAATTGTAGTAGCAGGTTCAAACGACCCGAATATTCAAATGATTGTGGCTGCCATCAATGCCGCCCTCAACAATACAGGTTCAACGGTCGACACGAAGAATTCACTCAATCTTTTCCAAGGTAGCGATGAAGCAATGGTTGCATTAGTAGATGAAATGAATGCAGGCAGTGTTGACGTCTTGATTGTTTACGGAGTGAATCCTTCTTACAGCTGGATGCAGGCCGAGAAGTTCAACAGTGGTTTGCAGAAGGTCAAGACTTCTGTTTGTTTCAACTTGTTTGCTGATGAAACGGCAAGCCGCTGCGGATATATGGCTCCTGATCATCATTACTTGGAGTCTTGGAATGATTACAGTCCGATGAAAGGCCGCACTGATTTGGCACAGCCTACCATCAATCCTCTTTACAACAGCCGTTACGCTCAAGAGTCGTTCTTGCGCTGGAGCGACAACGCTGCTTCATACTACGATTACATGCGCGCAACACACAACGGTGGATACACCGCTGCGATGTTGAAGTCTGATAACAATTGGAATACGGCCGTGCACAACGGAACATTCGCTGCTGCTGTTGCGGTAGCTGCAATGGTAACCCCTGTGGCTACGGATGCTGCCGGTGCTGCTGCTCCCGCTGCTGCTCCTGTGGCGGCTGAAGCTCCTGCTGCCCCATCCATGAATATCGGAGAGGCAATGGCTGCAGTGTCGGGCGCTAAGTCAGGTGAATGGGAAGTAACCTTCTACCAAAAGGTGACCATGGGTGCCGGTAACCACGCAAACAATGCGATGTTGCACGAAACACCCGATCCTATAACCAAGGTAACCTGGGACAACTACGTTACTATGGCGCCGGCAGATATGGAAGAGATGGGTCTCGAAACCTATATCGGGCAATGCGATTGTGCATCCTTGGTAAACGTTACCGTAAACGGCAAATCCATCACCCTGCCTGCTATGCCTGTTCCGGGTCAGAAGCGCAAGACCATTGGTATTGCACTCGGTTATGGTCGTGGAGCCGGAAACGAAGAAGTTGGCAAGGCTGCATATCAAACCGGTAAGGCAGGAGTGCACTTGATGAATGGCGACAAGCGTCAAACCATCGGTGGAAACGCCTACCCATTAGTATCATTGTACAATGGTCATGCTTATTACACAAGCAGCGATGTAAGCATTGCGAAAGCAGAAGGCACGTATGCAATTGCAACCACTCAGATGCACGCCACCGTAATGGGTCGTGACTCTGTTATCAAAGAAACCGTAATAGCTACCTACTTGGCAGAAAAAGACGCCAAGCGCGGAGAAGCTTCTTATAACCTCGCGGCTACACTACCTGTTCACGAAGACGTGAACAAGGATGGTAAAATCGACGTGAACGACCGTCAATCGGTTCGTGCAGCCGATTTGTGGCGCGACCACCCCGTAGAAGGCGTAGGCCACCGCTGGGGTATGACTATCGACTTAAGCTCTTGCCTGGGTTGTGGTGCATGTATCACTGCTTGCCATACGGAAAATAACGTACCTGTGGTGGGTAAGGATGAAGTGCTGCGTCACCGCGATATGCACTGGATGCGCATAGATCGCTACTTCTCATCGGAGCACCAGAGCATTGCTATAGGAGACACGCTTGCCAATACAAAGGAGGCTACAGGAAACGGCACCATTGGTGCTTATCGTGAAATGGAGAATCCTGAGGAGAATCCACGCACAGTGCACATGCCTATGATGTGTCAGCACTGTAACCACGCTCCATGCGAAACAGTTTGTCCGGTGGCTGCTACAGTGCACAGCAACGAAGGTTTGAACAACATGGCCTACAACCGTTGCATAGGTACTCGTTACTGCGCCAATAACTGCCCATACAAAGTGCGTCGTTTCAATTGGTTCAACTATGTGACCAACGACAAGTTTGCCATGGTAAATCCTGCGCAAGACGATACCCTTCGCATGGTATTGAATCCGGATGTAACCGTTCGTACACGCGGTGTAATGGAAAAGTGCAGCATGTGTCAACAGCGTATTCAAGCCGGAAAAACCGAGGCTAAGCGCAACGGTACAACGGTTCTGGATGGTATGATTCAGACAGCTTGTTCTGAAGCATGTCCTACAAATGCTATCGTATTCGGTGATTTGAATGATGCAACTTCGAAGAACGCAACACGAGCCAATAATGTTCGCTCATACCATGCACTCGAAGAAGTAGGCATTCAGCCGAATATTTACTACATGACCAAAGTGCGCAACATCGAAGCAACCGAAGCTTAACCCTTTTAGAAATCAACCGAGATGTTCAAAGAATCCAACATAAGAAAGCCGCTGATCCTAGGTCATAAGACCTATCACGATATCACGCACGATATCGTATCACCTATCGAAGGCTCGGCGCCCAAGCAGTGGAAAATTGCATTTACCATCGCACTCATCGTAGCACTATATGGTGTAGGTGTTATCAGTTATCTGGTAGGTGTTGGTATCGGGTCGTGGGGACTCAATAAAACAGTGGGCTGGGCTTGGGATATCACCAACTTCGTATGGTGGGTAGGTATTGGTCACGCCGGAACGTTGATCTCTGCAGTACTCCTCTTGTTCCGCCAACGCTGGCGCATGGCCATCAACCGTTCGGCTGAAGCGATGACCATCTTCGCCGTAATGATGGCCGCTGTGTTCCCTGTATTCCATATGGGTCGCGTATGGATGGCTTATTGGACATTGCCATTGCCCAACCAATTTGGTTCTTTGTGGCCCAACTTCAACTCTGCATTGATGTGGGACGTATTCGCGATCTCAACTTACTTCTCTGTATCACTCGTATTTTGGTATATCGGTCTTATTCCTGATTTCGCGACCATTCGCGACCGAGTTACGAAGCCTTGGATGAAGAAATTCTACGGGGTTTTGAGCTTCGGTTGGTCAGGACGTGCCAAGCACTGGACACGCTTTGAAGAAGTTTCGCTTGTACTTGCCGGTATTGCTACTCCACTCGTATTCTCTGTGCACTCCATTGTATCAATGGACTTCGCAACGTCGATCGTTCCCGGTTGGCACACCACGATTTTCCCTCCTTACTTCGTATCCGGTGCGATCTTCTCAGGATTTGCAATGGTACAAACGCTGTTGCTCATCATGCGCAAAACCATGAAGCTCGAGGCGTACATTCACTTGAAGCACATCGAGTACATGAATATCGTTATAATTGTTACGGGTTCGATTGTAGGTGTTGCTTACTTGACGGAGTTGTTTATTTCTGACTACAGCGGTGTGCAGTATGAATCATACGCCTTCATCAACCGCTTCTCAGGTCCACTGGCTTGGTCTTACTGGAGCATGATGACCTGCAACGTAATTTCTCCGCAGCTCTTCTGGTTCAAGAAACTTCGCACCAACCTGGTATTTACATTCGTTATGTCCATCATAGTGAACATAGGTATGTGGTTTGAGCGTTTCGTAATCATCGTAACCTCCATCCACCGCGATTATTTGCCGGCTGCTTGGGGCGAATTCAAAGCTTCAGCAATTGATATCGGAATGTTCATCGGAACCATAGGAATCTTCTTCACCCTCTTCCTGTTGTTTGCACGCTACTTCCCTGTACTTGCATTGAATGAGTTGAAGACCATTTTGAAGACCTCGGGTGAGAGCTACAAAAACAAAAACAATCACTAAGCAATAACGCGTAAGCACTATGGCAAATAAAGTATTTCACGTGATGTACGACGACGACCAGAAACTACTGGACGCAGCGCGTGCACTCGTTGCTCAGGGTATCCGTGTGAAAGAAGTGTTTTCACCATTCCCTGTTCACGGACTTGACCCCATCATTGGTGTTAAACGTACCCGTTTGGCTATTTGCTCTTTCATGTATGCCTGCACCGGAACAGCATTGGCAATTCTGGGCACCTGGTATTTCATGGTAAGCGACTGGGACTGGAACATTGGTGGCAAGCCTAATTTCACTTGGATTGAAAACGCACCCGCTTTCGTTCCTGTAATGTTCGAATTTTCAGTTTTCTGTGGTGCACACGGTATGGCTCTTACGTATTTATTGCGCAACGGCACCTTACCCGGAATGCCTGCCGACAACCCAGATCCTCGCACCACCGACGATAAGTTTGTGATGGAGATTACCACTGAGGACAATCACTTTTCAGCACAAGATCTTGAAGCCAAGATCCGCACAACCGACGTATTTGAACTTAGCATAAAGGACTATTGAGATGAAGTTCACAAGCACCTTTTTTGGAATTGCCTGCGTGGCCGTTTTTGCACTTTCATCGTGCAAACAAGACCCCAACTCGCCAGGCGTAGAATACATGCCCGACATGTACCGCTCTCCGGCATTGGAGGCCTATGTGGATTATGGTACGAATAAGACCATGGACTGGACACAAGACATGAAAGAAGCTGCCGGCCTGGTAGCAGTAAAGTCGCGTGTTCCTGCCCCCAATACCATCCCCTATGTGAAGGCTGAAATGATGCCTTTCGTAATGCCCTACGCACTCAACAACACCCCGGAAGATTATGAGCGCGCTGCTGCCGATGTGCACAGCCCAATCAAACCAACCAAAAAGAATGTTTTGCGTGGTAAGGAAATATACACCTACATGTGCACACATTGCCACGGTGAAGCAGGACATGGTGACGGAGCTATTTCCAAAAACGGCCACATTCAAGGTATTCCGGACTACGCCGGAAAGTTGAAAGATCTTCCCGAAGGAAAAATGTTTCATTCGATCACCTATGGAAAAGGCTTGATGGGCCAGCATGCTTCGCAATTGAATCAATTGGAGCGCTGGCAGATTATTGAATATGTGAAGCTGCTGCAACAGGGCATCACAGAGCCGGAGTTCGACGCCAACGATATGTTGGTAGCCAAAACCGCAGAAGCCGCCCCGGCCGATTCAACCACAACTACCAAATAACCAGAAACTACTGCCCTACCTATACACTATGGCACAAGCAACGACACATTTTGAAATTCCGGCATCGACCAAAAAATGGTCAACCATCTTCATGGTTATCGGTGCAATTTCCGCAATAGGCGGTTGGTTCTTCGATAAGACGGATCACCATCAATACTGGTGGGCGAATTTGCTCATCTGCGGATTTTTCTTTTTCGCTCTTTCGATTGGTGCTATGTTCTTTTACGCTGTTCAATACGCTGCTGAAGTAGCTTGGACAGCGCAACTGAAGCGCCTTTTCGAAGCCATGTGGTCGTATTTGCCTATCGGTTTGGGTGTTGTATTTGTAGTTCTCATGGCAGGTCAACTGCACATGAATCATTTGTACCATTGGATGGATCCAGAAGTTGTTGACCCAAACAGCCCATCTTACGACAAGATCATCGCCAACAAGATGCCCTTCCTTTCAAGCTGGTTCTTTTGGTTGCGTTTTGTAATTTATGCGGTTGTGTTCATCGTGTTCGCTCGGTTGTTCCGCAAGTGGTCACTGCAAGAAGATTCGATGCCAAGCCTAGAACTTCACTTGAAGCAATACAAACGCAGTGCACTCTTCTTGGTGTTCTTCGCGGTATTCTCCAGCACCATCGCATGGGATTGGTTGATGAGTATCA
>Ga0315899_10001663_pt1 | contig 25261 bp, 19 predicted proteins | sample LakEriMetagenome_2_FD_203518 | JGI IMG/M metagenome (GOLD analysis project Ga0315899, IMG submission 203518) | Freshwater fungal communities from buoy surface, Lake Erie, Ohio, United States - Buoy 4 MA112 | ecosystem: Environmental > Aquatic > Freshwater > Lake | place: USA: Lake Erie, Ohio... | reverse complement strand
AAACGGCGAGGCATCACGAAGCCGTTTATCCACACCAGAACGCCGCCCAGGTGTGGCCCAAACAGCGACTTACGTGGTTTTCCACACGCTTTCCCACACCTATCTACAACAATGTCAATAAGTTAGGGTTCAAGCGGCGTATTGCGTGGGCGCCTGGATCGTCATAACATCCCCGCCCATCGACGACGCGATTCACTTCGGGAAATCGATGGTCACGTTCCTGCCCCCTCACGGAATAGAGCTATGCACGTCGTCGCCATTGACGCGCCAATCGGTCCGATGGAGCTTGCGCCCATCACAAGCCTGCCAATCCACACGCAAGAGCGTGCGGACCGAATCAGTGCGTTCTGGACGGATGATGACCGCTACGTAGTGCGATCGGAGGGCGACCACGGCGTCGCCTGGTATCGCATCGACGCCGAACAGGAGACGGACGTGGAGGCTGCTACGGCGGCCTCTCTCGAGGCCCGGCGCGCCCTTGGCGCCCTCATGGCCGACATCATCCCCTTGGGTGGGGGGCGCGTGGCGTTCCCGGTGGGCAGCACCGGTCGTCGCGTATATCGGGTCTGGCGTGCCGCCAAGGGCGGCACGGCGCGGACTAGAATCCTGGGAGTTCGAGCTGCGCGGTCACGCCGCCTGCCAGCGTAACGCCGGCAGCCTGCAACCACGCCAGCAGGACGTCCTGCCCATGATCGCCCGCCATCGCCGAACGGGCTGCACTCAGATGCAGCTTGAATTCGGCACTTACATCGGGAAGCGTCCGTCTCAGCACCGCTACCGTGAGCAGCTCGGTGGCGTCGGCCAGATGCCGGATGGCGAACTCCGTCATGCGCGCGCGCAGCGCCGCCGCATTGTGCACCGGTCCGTCGCCGGGCACGTCGTGGTCGGCCCGACGTTCGCGGAACGCGGCCAGGCGGGAGCGGGTGGCGGAGAGCATGGGGAGTTCGTCCGCCGCGTTCTCGGGGAGCACCGCCACCGGCGCGCCCATGAGTCCCAGCCAGGCCATCCACAGGGTACCGCGCGCGTACGGCTCCCACGGCTCCTGTTCGAGCCGGTGCGCCAGCCGCTGCACGGTCTCGGCGATGTGGGCCCGGGCTTCCCACCAGCGTACGTAGCTGTCGGTTTGCCGGCTCACGAGCGCCAGCGCCCCCAGCTTGAGCGCCCACTTCACGGCGGATTCCCCGTCGTCGAGCGGTGGGCGCAGGGCTGCGGCGCACCGAAAGGCACGAGCCGCCCCCAGCGCCAGCACCGCCTGCGCCAGATCCCTGGCGGCACTGGGCGTGGGCTGAAGGGCCGCGTCGAGTTGGCTGAGCGCCGCGAGTTCGTAGGCGGTACCCAGCAGGGCCAGCCCGTCGGCAATCGGTTCGCCGAGTCCGTCGCCGTCGCGCAAGGCCGCGGCGTCGGCGCGCTCGAGCAGCAGCGCACGGCGTTCGGCGGGAATGGCGGCGACGGCCCAATGCTCATCGAGCGTGGTCCGGGCCAGTTCGGCCAGGGCCCGCGCGGCGAGATCACGATCTGCGGCCGGGGTGAGGACGGGCATCCAGCCTCCGTAGGGGGAGAGCTCGAACGGGGTCCTGCGGGGAAGAGAGCACGAACACCGTAGCGACCAGCCGGTCACTGCGGACGGCGTACGACGGCCGCGCGACCGGAATCGGGAACGCGGCCGGCACCACCGGAACACCAGCACCAATCAGCGCACCAACAGCAGCATGCGGCTCAGCCGCACGCTGTGCATCGCCATCACTGTCGCATTTATGTAACAGCTCGGTGTCTGTCAAGGGTACTGTCGCGATTCTGTCCGCCGCAGCCCTGCCAGCCGCCCTCTCCGAGGAAGTCGCGTGGGATTCGAGTCGTCGCAGGTGGCACGTCGCCGGTTGGCCGCACTGGCCGCAACCAATGGCCGTATTCAGGAGGCGCTCGCGCCCTCCCAGTTCCCGGGGCTGAGCGCCGCCTCCAAGGGGACCCCAAAGGGGAGCGCCCTTGGCGCGCGTGCCGATCGTCCCGATGCGACGAGTGTGCCAGCCCCGAGCGCGGCGCTGGTCCAGCACCTCGATCATCTGGCGCACGACATCATGACCACCCCTGGCGCCGGCGGCGCCCTCATTGCGGCCTATGCGGCACAGGCCCGGGCGCTTTCGATGGTGGTGGAGGCAGCCCGGCGGGCCGGCACGGGGCCCATGCCGGCGTCGGTCATCGCGGCCGCGCAGGAAGCGCTGGCGACGCCGAGCCCGTTCCCCCGACCCATGGCGGGATGACTGCTCAGCGCTGAGCCCTGGGAGTTGAGAGGCTGAGGCTGAGAGTTGAGTCCGGTTAGCAGTGAGGCGGAGGGTCCTAGCGGTGAGAATCGAGGGCGTAATCCTCAACTCTCGCTGCTAGATCCCTCCGCCTCACGGCTATCCCGGCTCAGTTCTCCGGCTCAGCCTCTCACCGCTCAGGCTGCACCTCAGGTCTCAGACCTCAGTTGTTCCCCTTCACATCGACCTTCTTTTCGGCTTTCGGGTCTTCCAGCGTCTCCAGCACCTGACGCCAGGAGAACTTGTTCCCCTTGCCCAGAACGTAGTAGTCCATCCACGCCATCTCCGACATGGACTTCACCAGCCGGTTGCGGGCGTCGGGAATGCCGTGGGACGCCCCCGGGTACATGAACAGCTCCGTAGGCACTCCCACCCGCTTGAGCCCCATATGCAGCTCCACGCTCTGCGGGCTGGGGACGCGCGGGTCCCCCTCCACCACGTGAATCATCGTGGGGGTCCTCGCATTGCGGATGAACTGGATGGGTGACTGCCGCCAGTAGGCATCGAAGTCGTCGTACGGCAGCTTGTCGCCGAGATAGTGCTGGCGGTTTCGCTGCACGTCCGACTGGGCGTACATGGAGATCCAGTTGGAGGTGCCGGCCCCGCTGGAGATCGCCTTGAAGCGGGTGGTGTGGGTCAGAATCCAGTTGCTCCAGTGGCCACCGGCGCTCCATCCCAGCACCCCCATCTTCGTGCTGTCCACCAGCCCCGTGCCAATGAGATGGTCGACCCCCGTCATGATGTCCTGGTAGCCGGGGTCGAAGTAGTTGCCCACGATGCCGTTCTTGTGCGCCTCGCCGTAGTTGGTGCTGCCCCGATAGTTGGGCATGAGCACCGCCCACCCCTGCCCCGCGTACACCTGGGCGCCATAGCCGCCGTTGAAGCTGAGCTGGTCGGCAGCCGCCGGCCCGCCATGAATGGCCACCAGCAGCGGGTACTTCTTTCCGGGCTCGTAGCCCACCGGCTTCACCAGCACGCCCCCCACCGGCTTGCCATCGGTGCTGGTCCAGGTGACCTCGGTTTCCTCGCCAAGGGCGATCTGCTCCCGCACCCAGGGGTTCACATCGGTGAGCTGCACCCACGCCGCCTTCTTCGGCAGCTCCAGCAGCGACGCGACCGTGTAAAGCGCCGGCGGCGTGACCGGGTCCTGATAGTTGATGAGCAGGCGCTTGGTGTCGGCGTCCTGGGCCACGCTCACCACCCCCTGCACCGCCGTGACCGGCTTCACCTTGCCCGTGGCCACGTCCATGGCAAAGAGCTGCTGGGTGGCCTTGAGCCCCTCGTTGAAATAGATGGTGCGGCCATCCGCCGACCAGAACTCGGCCGAGACGTCGCCGTCGAGATCGCCGATCTTCCTGAATGGCGCCCCCTTGGCCGCCACGTCGCGGACGTACACGCGACGATTCTTCATGTTGTACTTCATGAGGTCGTCCGACCCCGAGAAGGCGATGGTGCGGGAGTCGGGGGAGAAGCTCAGCGGGCTTTCGCCGTTCTCGTCATTGGTCGTCAGCCGTTCGATGCCGTTCCCCTGCGTGTCCAGCAGGAAGACATCGGCGTAGATCCCCTCTTCGGTGATGTTGCGCTTGTACCGGTTGTTGGGCACGGCGTTGAAGCCGATCCAGCGGCCGTCGGGGGACACGGTAAAGCCGGTCACCGCCATGCCGGTGTCGCGCGTGAGCCGCGACGTGGGGTAGGCGGGGCTGGTGAGATCGATCGCCCACAGCGAGACCGTGGGTTCCTCCTGATTGCGGATGTTCACCGTGAAGCGCTTCTCGCGGCGCAGGCGCTCATCGGTGTCCACGGTGTCGGCCGACAGGAAGTAGATCCGCTTGGAGTCGGGGGCCACACGCCACTCCCCCACGCCGGTACGGTGCTTCGTGAGCTGTGCCGGCACCAGCGAATCGAGCGGGGTACCGGCCGCGAGCGTGGCCACGGGCAGCGCGTACAGCTGCTCCTCGGTGGCCTTGCCGCTGCGATACACCAGCCACTGGCCGTCCTTCGTGAAGGCGAAGGTGGACACCCCCTGCGCGGCGTTCGTGATGCGACGCGCCTCGCCACCATCGGCGCGCATCATGAACAGCTGCTGCTGGCTGCCGCTGGCCGCCGGGGCTTCGCGATTGGAGGTGAATACGAACCACCCACCGGTGGGGGCCCAGCGCGGGCTCCCCTCGTTCTTGGTGGTGGTGAAGGTGAGCTGCCGGGAACTCGCCACGCCGCGGTCGGTGGCCACCACGTGAATGTCGGACTGGCTGGTGGCCTCCTTCCAGTCGGGCGTGTTGACCGTGTACAGCAGCTGCTTGCCGTCAGGAGAGACGGCGGGGGCCCCGGCGCTGCGCAGGTACTGGGCGTCGAGGAAGGTCATGGGGCGCTTGGCCGCCCCGCCCTGCGCCTGCAGCGCGGCGGCCGAGAGCAGGGAGAGCAGCACGGGCGGGAGGGTCCGCGAAGGGCGGCCCGCGAAGGTCAACCGAACCGGCATGATGTGGGACTCCAGCAAGAGGGAATGGGGGGCGCCACCATCTTGCACCCGGGGTGACCGGCGAGCAACGTCTCTCAATGCTCCCGAACCGCTCTCTCCGTGGTGGCCTGCGCGCCATCTGTGCGACGATCGTCGCTTCCGCCGCGCTGGTCCCCGCCGGCGTTGAGGCCCAGTCCTCCGCCCGCCCTGGTGCCGCCGCCGGCGGCACACGCCCCGCCTACGACCCCACCCTCTACAGCGATGGCAGCCGCACGGCGCGGGCCTTCAAGTCGTTGCGCTGGCGACTGGTCGGCCCCTTCCGCGGGGGCCGCTCCACGGCGGTCACCGGCGACCCCACCCGCCCTCTCGTCTTTTACTTCGGCGCGGTGAATGGCGGCGTATGGAAGACCACCAACGCCGGCCAGACGTGGGAGAACATCACCGACGGCAAGACCGACCTGTCGAGCGTGGGAGCCATTACCGTGGCGCCCAGTGACCCGAACGTGATCTGGGTGGGAAGCGGCGAAGGAAAGCCGCGTGAAGACATCACCTACGGGACGGGCGTGTACCGCAGCACGGACGGTGGCGAGAGCTGGGTCCCGCGGGGGCTGGCCAACACGCACCAGATCACCAGCCTCCGGGTGCACCCCACCAACCCCGACGTGGCCTATGTGACCGCACTGGGCCACGCCTTCGGCCCCAACCCCGATCGCGGCGTGTTTCGCACCACCGACGGCGGGGCCACCTGGAAGAAGATCCTCTTCGTGGACGACAGCACCGGGGCGGCCGATCTCTCCATGGACGTGACGAACCCGCGCATCCTCTACGCCAGCCTGTGGAAGTTCCAGCGCACGCCGTGGGGGATGAATGCCGGGGCCGGGCGCAGCGGCCTGTGGAAGAGCACCGACGGCGGTGACACGTGGACGGAGCTCACCTTCAACCCCGGCATGCCCAAGGGGCTGATCGGCAAGATCGGCGTGGCCGTTTCCCCGGCCAACGGGCAGCGCGTGTACGCCAACATCGAGGCGCAGGACTCGCTGGGTGGCGTGTTCCGCAGCGACGACGGGGGCGCCTCGTGGACGCGCACGAACGGCGACCAGAAGTTCGTGGTGCGTCCGTTCTACTACATGAGCATCACCGCCGACCCGGTGAATGAGAACACCGTGTACGTGATGAACCTGCAGGTCAGCCGCAGCATCGACGGCGGTCGCACGTTCAGCACGGTGCGCGTGCCGCACGGCGACACGCACATCATGTGGGTGGACCCGAAGAATCCGCAGCGCCTCATCAACGGCAACGACGGCGGCGCCACGGTGTCGCTCGACGGCGGCCGCACCTGGAGCACCCAGAACAACCAACCCACGTCGCAGTTCTACCACGTCACCACCGACCAGTCGCAGCCGTACCGCATCCTTGGCGCACAGCAGGACAACACCACGGTCAACATCGCCCACCGCAGCGACCGTGGCAGCCTGACCGAGCGTGACTGGTACCCCGTGGCCGGCTGCGAGAACGCCTACATCGCCATCGACCCGCGCGATCCGAACGTGACGTTTGGCGGCTGCTACATGGGCCAGCTCTCGCGCCATGATGCGCGCACCAACATGCGCCGCGACGTGTCGGTGTGGCTCGGCAACTACGACGGCTATGCCGTGGCCGACGTGCCGCAGCGGTTCCAGTGGACCTTCCCCATTCACTTCTCGCCGCACGATCCGGACGTGCTGTACACGGCGTCGCAGTATGTGTGGCGGTCGCGCAACCAGGGGAGCAGCTGGGAGAAGATCTCGGGTGACCTCACGCGGCACGATCCGGCCACCATGCAACGCAGCGGCGGCCCCGTGACCGGCGACATGACCGGCACGGAGTGGTATGCCACGATCTTCGCCTTCGCCGAGTCGCCGGTCACGAAGGGCGTCCTGTGGACGGGGAGCGACGACGGTCTCGTGCATGTGTCGCGTGACAACGGGGCCACCTGGACGAACGTGACCCCGAAGGCGTTCGGGGCATTCGCGCGCGTGTCCATCATCGAGGCGTCACCCTTCGAGGCGGGGACCGCCTACCTCGCGGCCAATCGCTACCAGCAGGACGACTTCACCCCCTACCTCTTCAAGACCACCGACTACGGCGCCAGCTGGACGCGCATCGACGCGGGGATTCCGCAGGGCGCCTTCACGCGCGCCATCCGCAGCGACACGAAGCGCAAGGGACTGCTCTTCGCCGGCACCGAAACGGGGGTCTATGTGTCGCTCAACGACGGCACGAGCTGGGAACCGCTGCAGCTCAACCTGCCGCGCGTGGTGATTCGTGACCTGCGCGTGCATGGCAACGATCTGATTGTGGCCACGCACGGCCGCTCCTTCTGGTCGCTCGACGACATCTCGCCGTTGCGCACGCTCGGGGAGACGATCACCGCCAAGCCGGTACACCTCTTCGCGCCGGCGCCCGCGATTCGCTGGGTCAGTGGCGGCGGCAGCGGACGCGCGTCGCTCACGGCCGGCGGCAACCCGCGGTTTGGGGTGAACATCGACTACTGGCTCAAGGCCGCGCCCTCCGCGCCCATCGCGCTGCAGATCCTCGAGGCGGGTGGCACGGTGGTGCACACCTTCCGCAGCGCGAGTGCGCCCAGGAAGGACAGCACCGGCAACCCGGCCGCCGACTCCGCCGCTTCGCTGGTGCGCGTGAAGCAGCGGGCGGAGGCGCTGGCCTACGAACCCGCCGACTCGGTGGTGCAGGCGCGCGCAGGCGCCAACCGCTTCACGTGGGATCTCGCCTATCCCGGGCCCAGGACCATTCCCGGCGCCATCATCGACGACGGCACCACCGACGGCCCCACTGCCGTGCCGGGGGAGTACGCCGTGCGCCTGATCGTGGGCACGGACACGCTGTCGCAGCCGTTCACCGTAGTCGCCGACCCGCGCGTGTCACTCACGGCCGCCGAGTACAAGGCGCAGTTCGATGCGGCCAATGCCGTGGGGGCGCGCATCACCAGCATCACGGAGACGGTGGCACGCATCCAGGACCTGCAGCGCCAGCTCGACGAGCGGGCGCGGCAGGTGGGGTCGCAGGCGTACGCGGCGGAGGTTCGCGCGGCGTCAACGGCGCTGCGACGCAAGCTCGAGGCGGTGCGCGCCGAGATCTACGAGGTTTATACCAAGGCCGATCAGGCGACGCTGAACTACCCGATCAAGCTCTACCAGATGTTCATCTCGCTGAACTCGCAGGTGCTGGAGGGCACCAACCCGCCCACGAAGCAACACGGGGAGATCACGAGCGACCTGGGCGGCAAGCTGGATGTACAGTTGCGCACGCTGCAGGGGCTCGAGGACAAGGAGTTGAGCGACTTCAACGCGTTGCTGTCGCGGCTGGGCGTGCCGAACGTGTTCGTGCCCAAGAAGCCGATCGGCTAGGCGCGAGATCATGGTCTGGCTCATGGCTGCGTGTGTCGTGGTCGCGGTGGGCATCTGGCGCACGCGCCCCGCGGACCGCGCGAAGGCGTTCTTCCCGCTTGGCCTGAGCGCCGTGATGGGTTCGATCGCCGCCAAGGACCGCGACGTGTGGCTGTCCATGGCGCTCAGCCTCCTCGCCATCGCGCTGTTCCTCACGTCGCTCTGGCTGCAGCGCCCCGATCGGCGGGACTGACCTCCGCCAGACCAGCCACGCCCGTATCGGGGCGTGCGACGCGGGCGTCGAGAAATGGCATGAGCGCTCGAAGTCGCACCCCCACCTGCTCGATGGGGTGGTCGATGTCAGCCGCGCGGGCCGCGTTGAAGTGCGGACGCCCCGCGTGGTTCTCGGCCACCCACGTCTTCGCGAACGCGCCGCTGCGAATGTCGGCCAGCAGTTGGCGCATGGCGTCCCTGGTCTGGGCGGTCACGATGCGCGGGCCGGCAATGTAGTCGCCGTATTCGGCGGTATCGCTCACCGAGTAGCGCATGTAGTTGAGCCCGCCCTGGTACATGAGGTCCACGATGAGCTTGAGTTCGTGCAGGCACTCGAAATAGGCCATCTCCGGGCGGTAGCCGGCTTCCACGAGCGTTTCGAAGCCGGCCTTCACCAGCGCGCTGACACCGCCGCACAGCACCGCCTGCTCGCCGAACAGATCCGTTTCCGTCTCCTCGGCGAAGCTGGTCTCGATGACGCCGGCGCGGGTGCAGCCGATGGCCCAGGCATAGGCGAGCGCGTCCTCGCGCGCCGTGCCGCTGGCATCCTGCGCCACGGCAATGAGTCCCGGCACACCACCCCCCTGCGTGAACACCTCGCGCACCCGATGCCCCGGACTCTTGGGCGCGATGAGGGCCACGTCCACCCCGTCGGGAGGGGCGATCAGGTTGAAGTGCACGTTGAAGCCGTGCGCGAACCAGAGGGTCTTGCCGGGGCGCATGCTGGGGGCGATCTCGCGATCGAAAATGCGCTGCTGTTCGGTGTCCGGCGTCAGCATCATGATGGCGTCGGCCTCCGCGGCCGCGGCGGCAACCGACATCACGCGCAGCCCCGCCGCTTCGGCCGCGGCCCAGCCCGTGCTGCCCTCACGCAGGCCCACGCGCACGTTCATGCCGCGGTCGGCCAGGTTGCGTGCGTGAGCGTGCCCCTGGCTGCCGTACCCGATGATGGCGATCCGGCGGCCCTGGAGGCGCTGCGGCTCGGCGTCCCCGTCGTACAGCACCGGCGCGGCGCACATGGGGGTCGTGTTGGACGTGTTGGTCGGGGTCATCTCAGGCAGCCTCCTCGGTGGGCGCGCCGTCGGCTTGCGCGCGGTAGTCGTTGGGTGCTTCGAGCACACGCGGCGTAGGACCGCGCAGCATGGCCAGTCGGCCGGTCCGCATGAGTTCCGCGATGCCGAAGCGACGCATCGCACTCACGAACTGCTCCACGCGCTCGGGGGCATCGGTGATCTCCACGATCACGTCGTCCGGCCCGAGATCCAGTACGCGGCCGCCGGCGGCCAGCGTTTCGTCGGCGATGTGCGTGCGCGCGGCATTCGCCGCGCGCACCTTGAGCAACGCCGTCTCCCGCACCACGGTGGGGGCGTCGGTGGCATCGGCCACGCCGATCACCTCCACGAGACGGTCGAGCTGCTTCACCACCTGGGTGGCATCGTCCACGCTCACCGCGAGGGTAAGCCGGGAGATCCCCGGCGTTTCGCTGCGCCCCACGGCGAGCGACACGATGTTGTAGCCGCGCCGCCGCAGCAGCGTCACGATGCGGTGCAGCACGCCGGGACGGTCGTGCACGAGGGCGATGAGGGTATGTACCGGCACGGTCATGCCTGCTCCGTGGTGTGAGGGGTGGCCCACGCTGCGCCTGGCGTGAGGCGGTGTTGGCCAAGCCGTGATTCGCGCTGCTGCTGGTCGTGGTGCGCTTCGTCGTGCACCATGTCGTGAATGGCGCGCCCGGCGGGTACCATGGGGAACACGTTGGCTTCCCGTTCCACGCGGAAGTCGATGAGCACCGGCCCGTCGTGTGTCCATGCCTCGTGGATCGCCGATTCGGCAGCGGCCGCCTCGTCCACGGTGATGGCGTGCCACCCGTGCGCCCGCGCGAGCAGCGCGAAGTCGGGACCGGAGAGCGGCGTTTCGCTGTAGCGGCGCCCCTCGAACAGTTGCTGCCACTGCCGCACCATGCCCAGGTAGCCGTTGTTCACCACGGCCACCTTCACGTTGCCAAGTCCTTCCTGACGAATGGTGGCCAGCTCGCAGGCGGTCATCTGGAAGCCGCCGTCGCCGCAGAAGACCCACACCGTGTGTGAAGGATCGGCAATGGCCGCCCCCAGCGCCGCCGGCACGGCAAAGCCCATGGTGCCGGCACCACCGCTGGTGATGTGCGATCGGGCCCGTTGCCAATCGATGAGTTGGGCGGCCCACATCTGGTGCTGGCCCACATCGGTCACGACGCGCCAGTCCCGGCGTGTATCCGCCACGGCGTTGAAGGCGGCGAAGACGTCCTGCGGCATGAGTGGTGCAGTGCGTTCACTCCGGCGGTAGTGCTGCCGCGGTGCGTACTCCGCCTTGAGCGCGGCAATCTCTGCGCGCCACGCGGCGTACCGCTCGGGGTGCACGGGCATCCGCGGGGTGAGGGTTTCCAGCACATCGCGGGCATCGCCGAGTATCCCGATGTGGGCGGTGACCAGCTTGCCGATCTCCGCGGCATCGATGTCCACATGAATCACCCGCGCCTGAGGTGCGAATGCCGACACCTTCCCCGTCACACGATCGTCGAAGCGGCTGCCGATGTTGAAGAGCAGGTCGCACTGCTGGATGGCCCGGTTCACATGCACCCAGCCGTGCATGCCTGGCATGCCGAGCATGAGCGGGTGGTCGTGCGGCATGGCCCCGAGGCCGTGCAGCGTCGTGACCACCGGCATGCCGGTACGCTCGGCGAAGCGACGCAGGGCGTGACCGGCATTCGCCTGCATCACGCCGTTGCCGGCCAGCACCAGCGGACGCCGCGCGCTCAGCAGCGCGCCGACGGTGGCGTCGATGGCCTGCACCGCGGCGACATCCGCACGTCGGCTTGCGGGGTGATAGCCGGGCAGGTCCATGCGCACATCCCAGTCGGGCACGCACCGTTCCTGCTGCGCGTCCTTGGTGATGTCGATGAGCACCGGCCCCGGTCGTCCGGTCTGGGCAATGTGAAAGGCCTCGCGCACCACGCGCGGAATGTCGGCCGCGCGCGTGACGAGGTAATTGTGCTTGGTGATGGGCACGGTGATGCCCGTGATATCGGTCTCCTGAAACGCGTCGGTCCCCAGCAGGTGGCTGGGCACCTGCCCGGTGATGGCCACCAGGGGCGTTCCATCCATCCAGGCGTCGGCGATGGGCGTGACGAGATTGGTGGCGCCGGGGCCGCTGGTGCCGATGCACACGCCCACGCGTCCGGTGGCGCGGGCGTACCCCTCGGCGGCGTGCCCGCCCCCCTGTTCGTGGCGCACCAGCACGTGCCGCAGCCGGCTGCGGTGCTCCCACAGGGCGTGATAGAACGGCATGATGCAGCCGCCGGGAATGCCGAACAGCACGGCAACGCCCTCGCGAATGAGCGCCTCGCACAGGATCTGCGCGCCCGTGACTTCGCGCGCGGGCGAAGCACCGGGAGCACCGTGGCATGGGGTGTTGGGCAGACCGTCGATCATGGGAGCCTGGCTGAAAGGACAAGGGCCCCCTCCGACCGTGTGCGGAGGGGGCCCTCGAGTCCGTTTCAGACCAGGCCAGCCCCTCCCGCATGCGGGAGAGGCGGCGGTGTTCGCGTTACGCTATCGCGACCCGGCGGCCTTCCCGCGTGCCGACAAGCACGCGTACTACCGATACGAGTACTACCGTACCGATGGCCGGAATGAGGCTGAGGAGTCGCGAGACCGTGGGGAACATCAGAGTGGCGTGACCGGAAAAGCGCTGATGGGTGTGACCGTGATGCCGCGCGAGCGACGACCGTGATGAGCCGTACGCAACAGGGACGACGGCTGGAGCTTAGGCAAGACCGGCCCAGACGCGCAAGTGGGACACCGCCATCCTGGGCCCGTCTCCCTGCCCCCGTCCCCGCTTCGCCATTCACGCCTCCGCGTACACATGGGTCTCGGCGCGCGCTCCGGGATGCGTCACCGCCCCGTAGCGCGCCGGGCCCACGGTCTGGGCGTAGCGCCAGATCGCGCCGCTCTGATAGTCGGTCTGTCGCGGCTCCCACGTGGCGCGACGGGCGGCCAGTTCGTCGTCCGACAGCCGCACGGACAGTGTGCCCGCCGTGGCGTCGATATCGATGATGTCGCCGTCGCGCAGCAGGGCCAACGGGCCACCCACCGCGGCTTCCGGCCCCACGTGCCCGACACAGAGCCCGCGGGTTGCCCCACTGAAGCGGCCGTCGGTGATGAGCGCCACGTGCTCGCCCATGCCCTGCCCGTAGATCGCGCTGGTCGTGCTGAGCATCTCGCGCATCCCCGGACCACCGCGTGGCCCTTCGTAGCGAATCACGAGCACGTCGTTCTTTTCGTACTGGCGCTCCATGACGGCGGCAAAGCACGCCTCCTCACTGTCGAATACGCGCGCGGGGCCGCTGTGCACGAGATGGGCGAGCCCGGCCACCTTCACGATGGCGCCATCAGGGGCGAGGTTGCCGCGCAGCCCCACGAGCCCCCCTGTGGGAGACAGCGCCTGCGACACCGGCATCACCACGCGCTGGTCACCGGGCACCACCACATCGGCCAGGTTCTCGGCCAGGGTCTTGCCCGTGACCGTGATGCAGTCGCCGTGCAGGAAGCCCCCGTCGAGCAGCGCCTTGAGGACGACCCCTGCTCCGCCGATGTCGTGCACATCCTTCGCGAGATAGCGCCCGCCCGGCTTGAGGTCGGCAATGAGCGGCGTGCGCTTGAACACCTCGGCCACATCGAACAGGTCGAAGTCGATGCCGCATTCGTGGGCCATGGCGGGCAGATGCAGCGTGGCGTTGGTGGAGCCGCCGGTGGCCGCCACCACTGCGGCAGCGTTTTCGAGCGAGCGTCGTGTCACGATCTGCCGCGGGCGCAGCCCGTCGCGCAGCAACCGCATGACCGCCTCGCCAGCCGCCTCGGCATAGCGATCGCGCGTCTCGTACGCTGCCGGCGGACTGGCCGACCCGGGGAGCGCCAGTCCAATGGCCTCGCTCACGTACGCCATGCTGTTGGCCGTGTACTGGCCGCCGCACGACCCGGCACCCGGACAGGCCACCTTCTCGAGTGCCGTCAACTCCTCGAGCGACATCGTGCCGGCCGCATAGGCGCCCACGGCCTCGAACACGTCCAGCACGGTGACGTCGCGATCCCGATACCGCCCCGGCAGAATGGAGCCGCCATAGAGGAACACACTGGGCACATCGAGGCGCACCATGGCCATCATCATGCCCGGGAGCGTCTTGTCGCACCCGGCAATGCCGACGAGGGCATCGTAGCAGTGTCCGCGCACGGTGAGTTCGATGCTGTCGGCGATCACATCGCGGCTCACCAGCGACGCCTTCATGCCGGCATGCCCCATGGCGATGCCATCGGTCACCGTGATGGTGCAGAACTCGCGCGGCGTCCCGCCTCCGGCGATGACGCCACGTTTGGCCACTTCGGCCTGTCGCTTGAGCGCGATGTTGCAGGGCGCGGCCTCGTTCCAGCTGGACACCACGCCCACGAGGGGGCGCGCCACCTGCTCCTCGGTGAGCCCCATGGCATAGTAGAACGCCCGATGCGGTGCGCGCTCGGGACCCTGCATGGCGTGACGACTGGGACGCTGTGGTTCGGACATGATGGGCGCGCTAGGGTGAACGCGGCCGTGAAACGTCAGCCGCCCCGCTGAATCTCGGTGGCGCGCGCGAGGGCGGCCAGATACTGCCGCTCACTTTTGTATTCACGGCGCCCGCGCGAGATGTCCACGCCGCCCATGATCGCGGCGCCGCTCACCCGCACCAGTGGCGCGTCCGGGTCCTCCACGGCGGCACCGGCCTTGTACTCGAAGCCGCCCAGGAAGGCGGCGCCCACCACCTCGAGGCGCACGCCCTCGGGCAGAACGAGATCAACGCCCCCCATGAACGCCACCACCTCGATCTCCGTGGTGCCGGGCGCAAAGCGCGCCTCCCGCAGGTCGAGCTCTCCGCCGCCGGCCACCGTCCACACCTTGAGCTGGCGTGGCACCAGCCACCCGCCCTTCACGCCGAACCCACCGGCCACGGCTACCGCGGCGCCGCGCTCGGGTACGAGCGCTTCGGTGGTCACGTAGCGCTGCCAATCGTCCAGCGACCGCGAGGGATCGGCCGGGTCGGCCAGCAGCTGCTGCAACTCGGCCGGGGTGTGCACGCGATAGGCGGCCGCCAGTCGCCCGTCGAGCTGCTCCATCGTGAGCAGGTCGTTGGCAAAGGCCGCCGCGAGCACCCGGTCACGGCGCGCTTCCGTAATGGGGAGGGGAGCGTAAGGAGAGGGCATAGGTGCGCTACGCGTTCACGGCGCCTGCTGTTTCATGCGCTTGCGATGCTCCTGTCCATTCTGCCATGCCGGGTACGCCCCCCCCTTACAGCGACGGCCGCCGCGCGTGGAAGTCGGTGGCTTTCTGGAACTGGTGCGCCACCGAGAGGATGATGTCGTCGGCGTACAGGTTGCCGGTGATCACGCCGCAGATGGGCTGCGCCTGGTACACCGGCGCCGGGGTGCTGTCGTTGCCACGTGGACCACCGCCGCCGAACTGCGGCACGTCGAACTTGTACGGCAGCACGGCGCACGGATGACCGGTTTGCGCGTTGGGCCCCACGTCGGCGTTGGGCGCGCCAATGAAGCCATCGAGCTCCTTCATGAACTCGCCCCATTTCTGCACCAGCAGCAGGCGGCGACGCTGATTGTTCACGAAGTCGAAGGCTCGTACGCTGCGCCCCCCGAGGAAGCGGGGATTCCAATCGGCCGGCGCCATGGGGTTGGGCTCTCCTTCGCCGATGCCGCGGGGACGCTGCGGCGGCGTGTTGCCGAATGGCCCGTTGGCACCGGGGCCCGTGGCGGGGCGCGCCGGGAGCGCGTTCAGGTCGAGGTTGAACTCCTTCGCCTTGCGCTGCACGTAACTGTCGAACGCCGCCGCGTATTCGGCGTTGAGCCCGCCTCCACCCATGCCCGCCACCGTGGGACGCGCCCCAATGGGCTTGGGGATCATGCCCAGCCCCTTGAGCTTCGCCACCAGTTCCGCCGGCGCATTCGGGTCCACGCCAATGCGCAGTTTGGCGAGGGCAATGTTGCGCTCGAACGTGAAGGGCGTGGTGACCGTGCTCGCGTCCTTGGGGTCCATGCCGTGCAGCACGTTGAACACCATGGCACAGTCTTCGATGGTACGGCACATGGGGCCCACCCGGTCCTGCGACCACGACAGCACCATGCCGCCGTGACGGCTCACGCGACCATACGTGGGACGCAGGGCAGAAATGCCGTTGCGAATACTGGGCGACACGATGGACCCCTGGGTTTCCGTGCCAATGGCAAACGCCACCAGCCCCGCCGCCGTGGCCGACCCGGGGCCGGCGGAGGAGCCACTCGAGCCAATGGTGGGATTCCACGGATTGTTGGTACGCCCCCCGTACCACCAGTCGTTCTGCGCAAACAGCCCGGTGGAGAGCTTCGCCAGCAGCACGGCGCCGGCATTGCGCAGCCGCACGACGATTTCGGCATCGTAGTCGAACTGCTGATCCTTGAGGTCACCGGTCCCCCACGAGGTGGGGGCGTTCTTCGTGGCAAAGAGATCCTTGAGACCGTACGGCACCCCATGCAGCGGCCCGCGCGACTTGCCGGCGGCGAGCTCGCGATCCATGGCGTCGGCTTCCGCGCGCGCCGACTCCTTCATGAGCGTGACCACGCAGTTGAGCGTGGGATTCAGCTTTTCGAGCCGATCAAGATAGATGTCGGTGATCTGCCGCGACGTGATCTTGCGTGCCTTGATGAGCGCCGACAGGCGATGCGCCGGCAGAAAGGCGAGATCCTCGGGCGATGTGGGCGCGGCGCCCACCCACGGCTCCACCGTGAACGGGCTGCGGGCGAACGCCTTCACGCCGTGCCTGGCCACCATGCGCTCCATGAGCGCGCCGGTGCCCTCGGGGTACGGCATGAACTGCAGCGCTGGTGCCTCCCCGTTGCCGAGCGCCACCGGTTCCTGCGCCGGTGGCTGCCGCCGCGCCGGGCGAGCGATCAGCCCGGCCGTTGCATCGAGGTAGGCCTGCGGTGATTGCGCGCCGAGCGACCGCACACCGAGGGTACTGGCCGCTGCCGCCACCAGCGAGCGGAAGACGAATTCGCGACGCTCGACGCCGGTAACGGCGGCGTCGTGCTCCATCGCCATCAGCTCGGCTTCAGCGTGCTCCAGGAATTCGAACGGGGTACTGTCCACGCGTGCGCTCCAGTGGGGAGAGAGACCGGGGGCCGCCGCAGGTCCCGCGGCGGCGAACCGGCCGAATATCTCCCCGGGAGCGCCTCAAGGCGAGAGGACGCGATGGACGCCGTGTCAGGGCGCGCCGCGCCGGGCGGCTGAATGCGGAACACGAAGGCCTGCTGCACCAGCTGGTTCACGCGCCGGCCGGCGAACACCGCCGCCTTGTAGCGCATGCGCGGCAGCGCGTTTCGCACCGCCTGCACGAAGAGCGGGTCCGCCTTGTCGAGCACCTGCATGGTGAGCGTGTCGGCGTAGCCGGTGCTGTCCACCACGAACTGCGCGTACACCACCCCCTGCACGCCAGCCTGCATGAGCGGGGGCGGGTACACGGGCCCTTCGGCGGTGGGGTCGAGGGCGGCGGTGGAATCCACCTCGATCTCCGTCATGGCCCGCGGTGAGTCGCTTTCAGGCTGCACCGGCTGGTTCTCTTCCAGCCGCTGCGAGCCGGCCGGTGCGAGGGCCACCGGCTGGCGCCCGTGATCGCTGGGCACGGCATGCTGCCCCGTGTTGGAGCGCGCGGCTCCGTCGAGCCCCACGAACGACAGGCGTTCCTGCGACGGCGGCGGCGTGGCGCGCCGAAAGGGCGCCAGAAAGCGCACCGACTCGTCGACGCGCGATTGGTCCGCCGCCCGCGCGCGCTGCTCCAGCCAACCGGCGAGGGCGAAGCACGCCAGAATCAGCGCCTCCGCCCCGATTCCCACCGACGGCTGCCCCAGGGCACGCCACGACGCGCGTCGAGTGGACTCGAACGCGCGCAGGGTGAGGCGCTGATCGGCTGGGGTCGGCATGGGCACCTCCGTGCCTCGTCGGCCGGGAGCGTTCCGGCCTTCCCTTCACTATTCGCCGAGTGGTCGGCGCCCCGCAAGGTGGACGCATGGCGAACACGACCATGGTGGCCGTCAGTACCGCCGCGAGAACGATCGTGCCAGACTCCATCCATCCTCGCCCCGCCAACCGACGCCGGCGAACCGTGCGGTGACGCCTTCCACGTGTTCCTCACCCCCATGCCGATCCCTGTTCGACTCATTGCCGGGCGCCCAGCGACCATCCTGATCGCGGTACTGCTGCAGGCGTGCGCTCGCGCCACCCCCACGCCCGTGCCAGCACCCGCTGCGCCGCCCCTGGTGGTGCCGGCGCCGGTGGTGCAGCCGCCCATCACCGTGTCACCGGTGCCGGCCGCCCCCCCGGCGCCGGCCGCTGCCGACACGGCGCGTACCGACTGGCATCGCCTCGACTACGACAGTGATCGTGTGCTGGGCGTGGGCTCCGAGCGCGCCCTGCGTGAGCTGCTCGCGGGGCGCCAGCCGCAGCGTGAGGTGCTCGTGGCGGTCATCGATGGGGGCATCGACACCGCCCACACGTACCTGCGCGGGCGCCTGTGGCGCAACGCCAGAGAGGTGGCAGGGAACGGCCGCGACGACGATGCCAACGGATACACGGACGATGTGTGGGGATGGAATTTCATGGTCACGCCCAGCGGTCAGGCCGTGGGGGCCGAAACGTTCGAACTGACGCGCCTGTACGCGGCGTGCCGCGGCACCGGCGCGGGCCGCGGCCTTGCGCGTCCTTCGGCCGCCCGCTGCGACACCATCGCCACGGCGTACCGCGACAAGGTGGACGAGGTAACCGGTACCCTCGGCCAGATTCGCAGCATCGAACGGGTGCTCGCGCAGGTGACGTCGGCACTCGAAGGGCCGGTGGGGGCGCCCCTGACGCGCAGCACGGTGCAGGCCTTCGTGCCCACCAATGCCCAGCAGGAGCAGGCCAGGCGCACCTGGCTGCAGCTCGATGCCAATGGGCTGGGCCCGGCGTCCATTGCCGACGCCAGAAAGGCCTACGAAAGCCAGGCCACCCACGGACTCGACAGCAGCTACTTCCCGCGGGCGGTGAACGCGCGCGGCTCCGCCGATGTCACGGGGCCCGACGCGGGACACGGGACCCACGTGGCGGGGATCATCGGGGCAGAGCGCAACCCGGCCAACGCAATGATGGGGATTGCCCCCAATGTGCGCCTCATGGCGCTGCGTGCGGTGCCCGATGGCGACGAGCGTGACGAAGACGTGGCACGCGCCATCCGCTACGCGGTGGACCACGGCGCACAGATCGTGAACATGAGCTTCGGCAAGGCGTTCTCGCCCAACAAGGCGGCGGTGGACAGTGCGGTGCGCTATGCGCAGTCGAAGGGGGTGCTGCTGGTGCACGCCGCCGGCAACGACGGCGAGAACAACGATGTGGTGCCCTCCTTCCCCACGCCTGCCCTCTCGAACGGCACCCGCGCCACGCTGTGGCTCGAGGTGGGCGCGAGTTCGTGGAAGGGCACGTCGCGGCTGGCCACGGCCTTCAGCAACTACGGCCAGCAGCAGGTCGATCTCTTCGCGCCGGGCGAAGACATCCTCAGCACCGTGCCGGGCGGCGGCGTGAAGCGGGAGGACGGCACCAGTATGGCGGCGCCCGTGGTGTCGGGAGTGGCCGCCCTGCTGCTTGCCTACTTCCCGACGCTCACACCGGCCGACGTGCGCGATATCATCGTGCAGTCGGTGCGCACCTTCCCGGGGCTCACGGTGGCGTTGCCCGGCAGCGAGGGGCAGCAGGTGCCCTTTGCCTCCCTGTCACGCACCGGTGGGCTCGTCGATGCCTACGCGGCCGTGAAGTTGGCGCTGCAGCGCGAGGCCCTGCGCCCGTAGCCCGGGGCATGGTAGCTTCCCGCATCGCCATTCCTCGCGTGCGCGCCAGGGCATGACTGCCAGGGCGTCACCGCTCACTCCCTTTCCGGATTTCCTGCATGCGCACCCTGCGTGTTCTCGGCGCCGTTTCGCTGTTGTCCGTTCTCGCTGCCTCCCCGGCCCTGGCCCAATCGCGTCGCGCGGCGCCCAGCACGCGGGCAACCGCCGAGCTGTCGCTCACGCTGGCCGATACCGCCGCGCAGCGCGCCGCGGGCAAGGCGGCGCTCGTGCGTCTCGACTACGGGCAACCGCACCTGCGTGGCCGCAAGTTGCTCACCGACAGCCTGGTGCCCATGGGGCGCGTGTGGCGGCTGGGGGCCAACGCGGCCACGCTGCTCACCACCGACGTCGAACTCACCATGGGTGGCAAGACCGTGGCTCCCGGACGGTACGTGGCCCAGCTGCTCCCTGAGCCGAGCGGGTGGACGCTCATTCTGCAGCAGGAGACCACCGGCGCGGCGCAGGTGAATGTGGCGGCCTACGACAAGGCCAAGGATTACGCGCGCATTCCGCTGACGGCCTCGACCGTGTCACAGCCGGTGGAGAGCCTCACCATGGCCTTCGTGCCCTCCACGGCGCCGGGGATGCAGAAGGGCGATCTCACCATCGCGTGGGGCACGGTGCTGCTGCGCACGGAGTGGTCGGTCAAGTAGTCGCGCCTGCCGCGACATGATCAGGCTGATGGTGAAATGATGATGCAGACGGACTGGGCGAGCGGTACATTGCCGCCCAGTTCGCGGGCGTCGTTGGCCGACGTTCCGGTGTATGGTTTCGTTACTCTGGCAATGGAGCAGTTGGGATGTCGACGCGCGCAATGATCTTCATCGATGGGTCGTGGCTGGCCGTGACCGCCAACCGCCTGGCCGACCAGCACGGTCTGCAGGGGCGTACCGGGGGGCCGCTCGACTTCGGCGCGTTGCCGCGCGTGTGTGCGCAAGCGATTGCGGCCCAAATGGCCAGCGCCACCGGCCTCGATGTCGTGCGGACGCATTACTTCGGCTCCATTGCCACCAATTTCGACACGGTCGATCAGGACGCGGTGCAGCGGCGCAGTGAGTTCTTTGACAGTCTGCGGCGTCACCATCGCTACGAGGTGTATCGCTACGAGACCGACTACCGGGGGCATCGCGTGCGGCGCACCCCCGGCGAGGAGGGCTTCGTGCCGCAGGAAAAGGCGGTGGATGTGGGGCTGGCCACCGCGCTGCTCGAAATGGCGGCGGTGTCGGCGTACGACATTGCCATCGTGGTGTGCGGTGATCGTGACTTCGTGCCGGCGCTGCAGGCGGTACGGCGGCTGGGCAAACGCGTGGCCATCGTGAGCGCGCGTGGCAGCTGTTCGCGCGAGCTCAGCGATCCCAACGACCCCATGCGGGTGCGCGACTTCGACCCGCTGTGGCTCGACGCGCTGTGGCCGCAGATCGTCTCCCCCGGCGCCCGCTCCGTGCGCTCGACCGGTGAATTGGCCGCCGGCCCCGGCGCTGAGGGTGCGGGCGAGTTCACAGACGAAGTTGAGGTGCCCGGGGTTGGCGACGAGACGTATCCGCTGGCGGCGCGCGGGTACACGGGGGGGCGGGTCGACTCGCCGTATGCGGATGCGCCTGATACGCAGGCACTGAGCGGCGTGGTGACCAAGGTGCACGCCAACGGCTACGGCTTCGTACGCGGCGACGACGGGGCCGACTACTACTTCCGCCGCTCCGATTTTGCCGACGCCACCGACTTCTCGCGGCTCGAGCGCTTCCGCACGCGGCTCACCTTCCGGGTAAGCGAGCCGGCGCGCGCCGGGCAGGCCGGGCGCGCCGCTGCGCTCGTGGTGAGCGGTGTGCACGACCCATCGGTCCCCGTGTCACCGCGCCCGGCCTTCTCGTTGGCGTCATCGCCGGGACTGGCCGACGACCTCTGGGCGCTCGACCCGTTTGCGGCGCCGGTGCGGCGGGAGGCGGCCTCGGTGGCCAATGCCGACGCTGCCGATGCCACCACGGTGGACGGGGGCGTTTTGGGGGATGTGGTGGGCGCGGCGACCTCGCCGGTGGAGCGCGAGGTCACGCTGGCCGTGCCCGTAGCCGCCGACGTGGCGCCGGTTGTGGCGGCCGAAGGGATGGCCGAAATCGGCGCCGACGCGGCGGCCGTCCCCGTTGCCCCCCGAAAGAAGCGCGTTTCGCGCAAGTCGCTGCCGGCGTAGGGCGGGCGCGGGGGGGGCCTTCGCGGCAAGGCGGCGGTTGACGAGAGGCGCTCAAATGAGCGAACTTACCTACTCATTTGAACGGAGCGCTTTTGGCCACACCGCCCGCGTCGCGCAAGGCCGCCGTCAAGCGTGCCAGTGCGCCGAAAACGTTGACCATCGTTCGTGGCTCGCCGGGGATGGGCAAGCAGGAGGTGGTGTACAGGCACCTGAGCAAGAAGGCGCCGCGCCTCCGCATGCTGTTGGGACTCGAGCCGATGGCCCGCATCGATCTCGTTCGGGCCGGCGTTGATCCCGTGGTGGTCGATGACCTGGACACGACCCTCGGAGTTGGCAAGGAGCGGCTGCTCAAGGGACTCGGTGTGGCTCCGCAAACCGTCAGTCGCAACCGCCGTTTGCAGACGCCCCTGAATGCGGCGGACAGCGAGCGGGTGGTGGGACTTGCGCAGCTGCTCGAGCGGGTGGCGCGGTGGACCCCAAGCGACGAGGCTGTGGCAGCCGGGTTTGATCCATTCGCATGGCTCGGCACCTGGCTGACGTCGCCGAATCCCGCACTGGGTGGACAGCGCCCGCTGGCGCTGCTCGACACGAGTGACGGGCGCCTCCTGGTGGACGGAGTGCTGGCCACCATGGAATCGGGGGCGTACGTCTGAGCGCCCGCAGCGACATCACGCTCTACCGAATCGGGACCGATACCCCGAGCTACACGGCCGACGACCGATCAGGCATTGGCGCGGAACTCGCGCCGGGTCGATGGAATACGAAAGGTACCCCGCTCCTCTATACCTCGACCTCGCGCGCCCTTGCGTGCCTGGAGACGTTGGCGCACACCGCCCCAGCGGGGGCCTTCCCGTTCAACCGGTATCTGGTGGAGATCACGGTGCCTGCGGACGCCTGGCGTGCTCGCACACGGTGTCGACCGACCGATACGAACGTCATCGGGTGGGACGCGATCCCTGCCGGGCTGGTGTCCAAAGCGTGGGGCCAGCAGTGGCTGACGGACGGCCATTCATTGCTGGCCGAGGTGCCTTCGGTGGTCGTGCCTGAGGAAAGCAATGTGCTCATCAACCCCCGGCATGTACACGCCGGGCGGATCACCACGCGGAAGGTCCGCAAATGGCTGTACGACCCGCGATTCTGGAACCCGTCCGTCATGGGCAGCTAGGCCGATAGGGCGCGCAGGTCTTCGTACAGCTTTCCATACGTCATGAGAATATCCAGCATCGCCCTCTGAATCGCCGGCGAGTTGAGCGCCTGCGAAGACATGGCGGTATGCGCATCGAGCGCCGCCATGATGGCATCCTGGTTGGCCTTGGGGAGATCCGGTGACGCCGCGAACTGCTCCTTGGTGTTCGACAGGGCCTGCTTCCGCAGCACGGCGGACTCCAGGAGCTTGCCCTTGATCACGCCGGTCACGTACGTGAGCCGGTCGGTCTCCGTGAGCTCGCCAGTAAACAGGTCGTTCACCTTCTCGATGATCTCGGCCAGCCGCGCCTTTTCGCGGTCCTGCACCGCCCCGGCACCCGCCTCGGTGATGGGGGGCAACGGCACGGGGCTGTCCTTCACGAGCGTTGGCTTCTGCGTCCCCTTGTACCGCAGGGCGTAGTGCGTGAGCTCCAGCTTGGACAGGTCGATACCATCCCGCTCGCGCCCGAAGTCGAGCAGTCGCAGCAGATGACGATAGAAGATCGCGCGCTTCTCGATCTCGGTGTTGCCGTAGTCGAACACCTGCGAGAGGAACGTGTAGAGCCGCCCAAAAGCACCGAGATCGCCCTTGAACAGCACGAGAGCATCCATGGTGTGCTTGGCCGCCTCCGCCGCCGCGTCATCATCGTTCTCGGTGGCCATGCGCCACGCCGCCAACGCTAGACTGAACTTCTTGGTGAGCCTGTCGGCGACGGGCTCCACGGCGCGAATGAGGTCGCTCTGCTTCGATGACGGATTGAGGTCCACCGCCGCCACGCGGTCCACCTCGAAGTCGTCGTAGTACCCCGTCGCGTCGAGCTTCGCGCGCAGGTTGTACACGAGGTTGGGATCGGTGGTCGTCTCGAGCGTTGCCGTCTCGTAGTATACCTTGAACGCGGCCAGCACGTCGTCCGGCTCGTTCATGAAGTCCACCACGTACGTGGTGTCCTTGCCCGGATACGCGCGATTGAGACGCGAGAGCGTCTGCACGGCCTGAATGCCGTCGAGCCGCTTGTCTACGTACATGGCGCACAGCAGTGGCTGATCGAACCCCGCCTGGAATTTGTTCGCGGCCAGCAGAATCTGATACTCGGGTCCCTTGAACGCGACGCGAATATCGCGCCCCTTGAGGCCGGGGTTGAGCGACGGTGTGGCCTCGGTGAACGGGTCCGGCCCACTGTCGGCGTCCACGACCTCGCCGGAGAAGGCCACCAGCGACTGCAGCGCATAGCCCTTCTCGGCGATGTACTTCTGCAACGCGAGCTGCCAGCGCACCGCTTCCTTGCGGCTCGCCACCACCACCATCGCTTTGGCCTTGCCACCCAGCAGCGGGGACACCGTGGTGCGGAAGTGCTCCACGATCACCTGCACCTTCTGCGCGACATTGTAGGGGTGCAGACGCACCCACCCCATGATGCCGCGCATGGCCGCGCTGCGCTCGACTTCCTTCTCGTCGAACGCGGCACCACCGTGCGCCAGATTGAACGCCGCCTTGTAGCTCGTGTAGTTCTGCAGCACGTCGAGGATGAACCCCTCCTCGATGGCCTGGCGCATACTGTACACGTGAAATGGCTGCGGCACGTTGTCCGGCGCCGGCTTGCGCGAAGCATCGGGGCGTGTGCCGAACAGCTCCAGCGTCTTGTTCTTCGGCGTGGCGGTGAACGCCACGAAGGTGATGTTCTTCTCGTCGGCCCGGGCCGCCATCTGCGCGGCGAGCAGATCTTCCGTGCTCACCTCGCCGCCGTCCTGCAGCGCCGCCAGCTCCTCGGCGCTCAACAGCTCCTTCAGCTTGGCCGCCGCCTCACCGGTCTGCGACGAGTGCGCTTCGTCGGCCAACACAGCGAAGCGCTTGCCCTCCGTCGCGGCAAGCTCGCGTACCGCGGCCAGCGCGAAGGGAAACGTCTGGATGGTACAGACGACAATCTTCTTGTCGCCCTGTAGCGCCTCGGCGAGCTGCTCGCTCTTGGGCTTTCCTTCCCCCTTGATGACGGCCACCACGCCCGTCTTGCGCTGCATGTCGAAGATGGCGTCCTGTAGCTGCCCGTCGATCACCTTGCGGTCGGACACCACCACCACGGTGTGAAACAGCTTCGTGTGCTCGGCGTCGTGCAACTCGGCCAGAAAGTGCGCCGTCCACGCAATGGAGTTGGTCTTCCCCGAGCCCGCGCTGTGCTGCACGAGGTACTTGGTGCCGGAGCCGTCGGTGAGCACGGCGGCCTGCAGCTTGCGCGTTACGTCGAGCTGATGATACCGCGGAAAGATCATGCCCACGGGCTGCTTCTTCTCGTCACGCACCGTGACGAGATAGCGGCCGAGGATTTCGAGCCAGCTGTCGCGCGCCCACACTTCTTCCCACAGGTACGCGGTGCGATGGCCGTGCGGATTGAGCGGATTGCCCTTGCCGCCCCCGTCGCCCTTGTTGAACGGCAGGAAGGTGGTGGCCGGCCCGGAGAGGCGCGTAGTCATGAACGCCTCGCTGTTGCTCACCGCGAAGTGCACCAACGCGCCATTGGGGAAACTCA
>Ga0315899_10001662_pt1 | contig 25266 bp, 32 predicted proteins | sample LakEriMetagenome_2_FD_203518 | JGI IMG/M metagenome (GOLD analysis project Ga0315899, IMG submission 203518) | Freshwater fungal communities from buoy surface, Lake Erie, Ohio, United States - Buoy 4 MA112 | ecosystem: Environmental > Aquatic > Freshwater > Lake | place: USA: Lake Erie, Ohio... | reverse complement strand
GCCAAAGAGCGTCATGTCTCCATACCAGCCTCACCTCGTCTTTCGTCCCCTCCCTCGCCTTTCCATCCACTACAGTATGCCGCCATCCCTATGCCCCTTGCTCAAGATACTCTCGTAGTCGCACGTCCTCACACACTCGCATCCGGAAGCCAGCACAGATTTGTGAGTAAGAGAGGCTGGATGCATGCATAAGCCCTAAGCCCGAGAGGTGCGCTGGCAGGGCTCACAATAGAGGAGGGCAATGGTATCGTGGCACGGCGGGCGGCTACGGAAGGCAGACTTGATGCGCAGAACTGTCTAGATGCGTCCAACGTTTCCGCCCATTCTCGCTGCCGAGAAAAGGTGGGTCCTGACGTCAGTGCGTAACGTGCTGCCGTGCCGCCAGCGAGGCCACCAGGCACAGCAGAGCGCGGCAGGCGGCTGCTTGTGTAAAATGGAGAGGTAGGGGAGCACGTCGAAGAGGCAGGAGAAGCACTTAGAGAGGTGCAAGTAGAGAGGTGCAAGTTCTCGTGTTGCGGCTGCCGTCGCTCGACTGCACACTCTTGAGTACGGTGGCGGCGGGCAGATTCTGAACATGGACCAGACTATCTGCGCGGTGGCTTACGACAACTCGCGAACACGCCACCGCAAGTGGGTGGGCAAGACAAACCCAAATGGCCCCCATCTCCCGTGGCCGGTCTCTCCCTCCTTTCTTTCTCTAGCTCTAATGCGCGTCCTGTGAAGCCCCTCTCCCTCCCCTCCTTGCGCCCTTGCATCATTCCTTGGCAAGCGCACAATGACGGTGACGGCAAGTGCGCTAGCCGACCAAACGTGCAGGGGAGGGAGAAACAGAGGGCGACAGGAGCGTCAAGAGGTTGAAAAGGCCGGAGAGCTTTCAAAGGCAGGAGAGCGGGTGGAAAACAATGATGGCAGGGACGCATGAAGTCTTGTTCTAGCTAGTCGTGTCACAACTAGCTTTGGGAGCACGCCACCCCCCGCATTCCTCACTCAACGCTCGACGGCGGCAGGTGCGGGACCATAGCAACGGCGACATGGCCTCGCCCCTCCACTGCTGGCGCATCCGCCTTCAGGCGCCTCCGACCATGGTCACAAACTTTCTGCGCTCCGCCACGCCCTTTAGCGACACTTATCCCCTCCTGGACTGGCGTGGTCACACTCTGTCGCCCCAGGTTCAACGTAGACAGGAGCATGTGTCTACTCACGTGAGGAGACAGGAGCATGTGGCTCCTCACGCCAGGAGACTGTCTCCTCACGTGCCCGCCCCTCGGCGCTCCTTCTGGCTGACTCCCTTGAGAGTGTGTCTTGGTGTCTTGGTGTCTGCGCCTTGCTTCCTAAGAGAGTGTGTCTTGGTGTCTGTGCCTTGCTTCCACACCCTTGAGAGAGTGTGTCTTGCTCATTCAGAGAGTGTCTTGCTCATGTGCTCTCTTGGCACTGGAAGCAAGGCACAGACACCAATTGACAGGGGAGGGGGCATGGAGAGCAGGTTGGGGGCGATGAGGATGAGCAACAGAATATGCTGGTCGAAATCAACGAGCTCATTTCTGTAGCGTTTGTGGCGCAAGACCCCAACCCGGGGGACACGGTCGAAATCATGATACTTGACGACCCTGGGCTGCCAGCAGGCATGACCACTTCGGGCACCGTGTGCATCCCGCGCGCCGGCTCGTCGCCTCCCGTCCCGCCGCCCGCCGCTGGCATGTGCTCCGGTCTGCTTCCCGGCTCGTCTTTTGTTGTGGGGCCCTTGCGTTAAGGGGCAAACGTCTCCAAAGGCGCGCGGCCGTCCAACGCGCTCTGGTCCACCACGATCTTGTAAAACAGCACAATCGTGGAGCCGCTCCCCGTGCTCCATCGTGCGAGGCAACTGTGGGGATTCGGGCCGGAGGGGTTGCAAAACCCGATTCCGCCCGAAGGGCGGCCGCCTTGGGTGTCTTGGGCCGTGCATCTCGGCACACTGAGCTCTGTCATCTCTATGTAGTGCCTGTCTATGCTGGCAGAGACAGCTGTCTATTCGTGCGTGGTCACCACCGCTGTTGCTGTGGTTGACCGTTGCTTCACTTTTGTTGGGTTTGACTGGTGCTGTTTGGATGCTGTGCTCGAGGTCAGCCGACGACAAGGGGGGGATACTCTCAGGACGCCCCACGCGCTTGCAGGTTGTGGACTCGGCGTGCAGCAAGGCTGAACTGCGCTTGTCCTGGCGCCCCTCGAAGATGCAAGCTAACTTCAAGTACAAGGTCGCATGTCTCTTCTTGCCCCGTATGCGCGAGCGAATCAGTCTTCTTGTCTCCTCCAATCAGACAGAGACTTCAGACAGAGACACAGAGACATCAGTCTCCTCCAATCAGACTCCTCGCGTGCAAATGGTCAAGTTTTGTGCATGTGCGTCGACGTCTTGCAATCCAAAGCTGCCATGACGTCTCGCAGTTCCAGCCGCGCGTACTTGCAGTGACGTGTCTTAGTGGAAGCGCCTGGGGGTTGAGGGGGCTGAGAGGTAGGGAGCATACACGAGAGGTAGGGAGCATACACGCCTTGCACAGCAGGACGTGTGAGTATGTGTCATGTACATGCATCCGATAGGTGTGCGCGGTGGCAAAGGACAGCTCGACAGCGTGCATGGGCAAGGGACCGTCGGCAGAGGAAGCCTCGTCACGAGGTACGCCCGCACCCCCCATCTCCATCCTCGTCCTCCCTCGTCTTCCGTGTGCCCCCTCCGAAAGCACAGCAAAGTGACGGGGGCAAAGATGCTCGCCCAGCAGTCCTGGAGCACCATCCTGGAGCTCCGGAGCAGTTCTCCTACTTGCCCCGCGCTTGCGCCGTCCCCTTGCTGCACGTGGGCACGCGTGAGGTGTGACAGTCGCGCAGCAGATAGATCAGTCCATCTCACCACACGCAAGATAGAGAAGAATGATTTATGAATGAATACGCGGCGCACACGCACATCAGGATGGCTTGGAGAGCAGCAGTGTGTCAGATTTTCGGTGCTGGCACCAGCCGTCTCGTGGCACGAGGAAGCCTCCCCCAGTCAAGTCGTGTCATACGTGGGCTGCACCAGCCGCATCGTCGTGCGTGCGCAGGATTGCAGCCGCTCGCCCGCCCCTGCATGTAGCGGGATGTATCAAGTGTACATTGGCCCGCTGTCCTTGCCGCAGCGTGCTGAGGTCATGTGCATGCTCCCCTGCCAATGTATGAGTGAATGTAGCTCATGAATGTAGCTGGTGAATGTCTGCTTCAGTCTTGTGCTTCAGTGATCCTTCCTCTTCAGTCGTGCGCTCGCATCCATCCACCATCCAGCTCCTTGCCTCGTCTCTCATCTTAATCTGCCGACACAAGGGCTGTCGTCCTGCGCATGCCCGCGCGTCTGCGGCACTGCCCGCTGGCGCAAGACGTAACGGGTGATTGCAAGAGCAAGGTTGAGGGCAAGAAGCTGAAGGGAGCATCGGGATGGCAGGTGCTGCCGCTGGAGCGCTCCCCGGGGCGCGCGTCACGGGTCATGCAGTGGGTGCCCAAGAGGGGCGACGAAGGCTCGGTTGCCACTGCCTGCTTCACTGCTGGTCTCTGTCTTGGTGCTCTGTGCTGTGACATGTCCTCCCGCAAACGCACCCTAGATTGCTCGGCAGCGTTTTTGTTGTGACAGGAGGCGAGTCTTGAACAACACGCATCCCCTCTCAATACCCACCCCCCCTCCGATACTGGTGCTGTGACAAGAGGCATGCGTGGCAGGGGCCGAGTTGCAGACGCTTTCGCCCATCGACAAGCGCTGTTGGACCTTTACCGTGCAAAAGTGTCAATACTGCCTGGCTCCTGCCGCCGACACCCTGCATCTCCTCATGAAGGTCTGCGCCTCTCTCCTCCCTGCGCCTCGCTCCTCCCTGCATCTCGTGCCTGCAGCACGTGCGAGTGACGCTCGAGGGCGGCGCTTTGAGCCTGGCAGGAGTACGCCCTCGACACCAACTGGCTGCGCGTCTGGCTCCACAACGGTAACCCGCACGGCAACTCCCAGGTCCCTCTTCTTCCTCTCACGCACTCGGGATAGGATTTGTTTTGCTGCTTTATTCTCAATCTTATTCTTGCTACTCATGAACCAGCCTCTATTTTATCTCTCGGCTCACCCACAGCATCCATGAGCACGCGCAAGCGAGCAACGGGGCTAAAGTTGCGAAAGAGGGCAGGGCGCCTCAGACTGCGACGAGGCTCATGTGCTACGAGGCTCACGAGGCTCATGTGCTACGAGGCTCACGAGGCTCATGTGCTACGAGGCTCATGTCTCGAGGGGGCACCGCTGCACAGCATCTAGGCTCGTGTATCTCCAGCTTCTAGGCTCGTGTGCCCTGCTTCCAGCCGTCACTAACCTCATTTGTATGCGCCGCTTTGAGGACAGAGCAAGGAGGGAGTGCAAGTAGGAGGAGTGAAGAACCCGGATCTGATCGTCAAGTCGCACCAAGTCACTTCTCTCGACGAGCAGGTCTTTATCTACAGCGCTACTTGCACCAGCAGCAACGTGTCCTAGTGCGCAAGCCGCGCGGTGCCTGGGAGCAGAGACGGGGAGGGGATAAGCTGATACATGGATGGATGGAAGCATGGGATGGCTGCATGTGATGCAAGCATGTATCTGCTGGCCAGGCTCACTGGCCTCTTGCCTCAACAAGCAACAGCACCACCACAGCAGCCGAAACGCCCTGCTTGTGCGGCGGGCGACTGAGACGTCGCTCACTTACCATACGAGATGTGTGACTGACGGATGTGAGAGGATGGAGCAGATGGGCAACTATCAAGGGCAGCCCATCGTGTGGGCGGGCGTACTGTAAGTTGCAGAAGTAGAAAAGTCTGTTGCACGTTGCGCCGCAGAGGTAGACAAGTATGAAGCACTTACTGCTGTCCTTACAGTACGCCCCCGAAGTAGAAAAGTCCGGGAAAAGTCTGTTGCACTTTGCTGCTGCCGCCGCTTGTCTCGCGCATGGCAGCAAGATGCACACGTCATGTGAGAGCGTCTGCGCAGGTATGAGGCGCGAGAGAGCGAGGCCTTATCGGCCATCGCCGTGCGCTTCCGCACCTCTCTCAGATCGCTGCTCCTAATTAATCCTGACATCTCGGACGACGTCGCCCTCGACCGGCAAAGGTCCTGTCCTCGCGTGCCGTGTGCCTCCCCACCAGTTCTTTCCTCATGAGCGCTCTGTCGTGTGCTGCCAGTGTTTGTTATCGAGGCTGCACCCTGGTTGGCAGAATCTTGAGTGAGTCTTGAGAAGTCTTGATGCCGAGAAGTCTTGATGCCCTCACTACTCACTGCCCTCACTACTCACTGGTCCCCCCCAACGTTGGTTTGCGTCTAACTCAAAGGTTTCGTGAAAACTGACGAGCCTCTATCACACACAGGCTCGACAACAGAATCTGCATCATTCCGTGCAGCGACAGCGGTGCTTTGTGACATTGAAAACCCGACGTCGGGGGGGACCTTCTTAGACCCAAACCCGTTGGGGGGTCCTTCTTAGACCCCCCAACTTCGGGTAAGCAGGCCCAGAGACGAGGGGTGTTGTGCCGCAGTATTTTCACAAGTTCTACAAACTATTCATCAAACTTGAGAAAGCTTTTCTTTGATGGCGCGATCAAAGTCAGGCTGCGCATTTGGCGGCCCTACCCTTGCGGACAGCCGCAACCTGCCTTTCTTAATTGTGTGACAGACATGACTGACGTACAAGGAGGCGGAAACAAGGCTGCGTGTGTGCATGCCCTTTGGCCTATGCATGATAGCATCACTCGGCGAGGAGGCGAAGCGCAGCAGGTCCCAGCTGTTGTGCGATGATGAATTCGGCGCAGCCGTGGCAGGAGCACGAGAGGTGCAAGGCTGGCATGGATGCCGAGACGGGCAGCCTGGCATGGCATGTTGGCCTTAGTGATGCCGCAATGTTGCCCTGAGTTATGCCTCATCTTAGGCCTCAATCTATGCCTATGCCTCAATCCTATGCCAATTCCCGACATACGGCTGCCTACACAGACGATGCTTGACTGCATGCCACCTCCACAGCATTCCTATGCTCAGGACCGAAAGAGTCCGAGACAGAGGAGTATGAGGGTCGGTTTTATCGCTTTTGCCCGCTGGTCGCGTCGGAATGACGTTGGTGATCGGTAAGCCTTTCCCCTTTCAACACCGTTACGTCCTCGTTCTTCAACACCACATCCAAAGGCAGCTGCCAAATAGAGCACGTGCAGCACATCGCCCCCACACTCCAACACTCCCGCCAACATACCGACACACACACACACACACACACACATACACACCAAGTTACCGGAGTGAATCATGAGCGGCAGCAGTCCCTGTGATGCGCGGTAGATGCATCAAGCAAGGCAAGGCGAGGAGAGCCAAAACTAAAGCTGCAGCACGTGGCGCTTGCCACCGCTGGCCTCTACACGCAACGCACACAGTAGATGACCATACACACACGTGTGTCTCTCGACAGAGAAACGCAGGGAGGCGTGTCGAGAGACGAGGGAGGCGGCCCGCACTGTGCCCATACGGTGTCATCAACTCATACGGTGTGATGAATGCTACGCGATATGATAGCGACACCTGACAGGATGAGGAGGAGGATACATGTACCATATGATAGCGACACCTGGCAGAAGATCAAGTGAAGGACGAGACTCCAAAAGATGGAGGGCTGACGAAAGCGCAGGAAATCCATGAAGCGAGGCACCGCCACAGCGCCAGCGCCTCCCACCTCATACCTGTCTGCTGCTTCGGGAGCGGGTGGCGCGTGCGGCCCCTCATGACCCCCCATGCCTCTCAAACCTTCTGCCATACACAGCGGCAGCCCGTGTCAACACGCGATGCTTGCCTTCTGGCGTTGCCTTGCAGTAGTGAATGCCTGCATTCACTGCAACACGCGATGCCTGCATTCCCTGCGGACAGAGGGCGAGGAGAGGGCGAGGAGAGGGCGATACAGAACCGAGATCACGGAGCAGCGTGGCTACTTCCTTGTGCACGACCAAGGGCGAAAGACACTGGAAGTAGACGACCTTGGACTCCAAGTCGACCACGCGCCCGTCTCTCCCGTTGCCTCCATCGTCCGTGCTTGCAACAGCACGAGCGCCGCAGGTAGCAACACCCTCAGCAACACCCTCTCCAGTCTTATCAGCCGACGCAGGCCCCAGATTGTCTTGGGGACCGTGGGAGACGTTGTGGGTGGCGTGAAACGAGCGGACGGTGAAGCGTGGCACGAAGCGATATTCGCACCGGGAGCACGCGGTGGTATAGTCTTGCGCGTCCGCTCGCCACCCGCGTCGCACCTCCTCCTCCTCTAGCTCCACACTACAGGCTGGGCACGTGTCGCGAACCGTCATCTGGTGGACAAGGTTCGGCCTTCGTCCTGTGGCGTTGCTTGTGGACCAAAGTGAGCTCACACCCGCCTGTGTGTGCCACTTGTCCACGTCTCCATCCACTTCCACTCCTTCTTCCCCTTCCTCCCCACACGGGCCACCTTGCCCATGCAGAGGCGGGGGGATCAAGAGAGCAAGAGGCAGAGGCGAGCGGTCGCCGTGAGCCACATCCCTGCCCATTAAATTGCACAATCCAATGATTAAATTAAACACTGGAATGACATGCACACAGGCATGACGTGCGTTGCAGTTGCGCTCAGGCATGACGTGCGTTGCAGTTGCGCTAAGGCAAGTGCTTTGGAGTTGGGCTAAGGCGGCGTGTTTGGTTGGGCTAAGGCGGCGTGTTTGGCGGCTGTAGCAAGGAAGGGCGTGTTTGGCGGCTGTAGCCTTGCTTGCCAGTTGCGCTAAGCAAGTCGCTACAGCCGCCAAACAGGTCACGTTCAAACACAAGGCCACAGGCCGTTGTGCTTGCACGCCTCAATGCATGCGGACAGGGGCCACGGGACCGATAGCAGGGACCGATGCTATGGGGACATGCTTGCAAGTCTACATGCAAGAGGATGCAGCTACGGGGACATCTTGGCGATGTGAGCTTCACGGGACACGGTGGCTGCAAGAGCTTCACCTCCGGGGTGGTGGCGGGGGTTTGTCAGGCTTCCCGGGCGGCGCCGGCGGTTTGAATTTCAGAGACTGCGGCCGGCGCGGAGGCGCGGGGGGTTTCTGTATTAAGCTCCCCACCTGTGCGCTCCACCAGGTGACGACTGATGGCTGCTTGAGCAAGCTTTGAGTGAGCACGCTTTGTGGCGTCTCCTTTGAGCAACGTGCAGCCTCCTGTGCCACTGTGGTTGTGCTCCTCCTTTGTCTGTTCCGACTTGCGCTCGGCCACCATGTGACAACCGACGGCATGTCACCACATGTCACAACGCACGCCAGCTGCCCCCGTGCTCCTTGACTCTCTGCCCCCCCAGGCTCTCGGTTCGCACAGGAGGTTGCGTGACGCGGCAGCGATTCACCACCACGGTCCTTGGGCACCTCATGCTCAGGAAAGCCTGGCACCCCGCCCCAGCTGCATCCTCCAGCCTCCACGCAAACTTCTCCTCTGCCTTGCTCGCTCTCTCGATGGTCGGGGGACAACACAAATGAGTCCGGGGAGAACTGGGGGGTCAAACTGACCGAGGACGCAGATCTGTCAAGACGGCAACTCCATGTCAGAACCTGACGCCTGCCTCTTGCGACAATGAGCGCGTCATGCCCAACAATGGAATGGAATGCCATGCAAAATGAGGCACACGCATGGCGACGCTGGCTCCAACAAGCCAAAGGACGCTGGACAAGACGCGGACAAGACGCTTGACAGGCGGCACGCACAGTTGAGTGACGAGGGACGGGGAAGAAATTGAGGAAGAGGTCGATAGAGGACTTGCTTGCGTTGCTGCACTCCCCGCACACACCCCTTCTCCCTCACCACCATCGCCTGGCATGTTCTCTTGAGTGGCAATGTCACTGTGCACCTTCTGCGCGCAGAAGGTGCCTCCTCCGCACCCGAGCAGCTCATCCGGTGGCGCAGGATGCACATGAGGTGGGGCAGTCTGGGCGTGCCTCTTGTCCTCGCCGTGCCTCTTGTCCATCGCTTTGCGCTCTCTGCTTTCAACAACCCTCGCCCCCGCACTTTGTGCACCGAGGCGTGTGGAGAGCGGCACAAAAAGGCTCCACGTGACGATGGAAGGATGGGACGAAGGATGGAGGCGCGCATGCACGGTGCTGGTAGGCAAGGCACGCCAGTGATGAGTGCCAGTCTCCCCAGGATGAGTGCCAGTCTCCCCAGCTCTGCCGTCAGCTGACCACCACGTCACGACCGATGGTCCACGCTCAACCTCAAGGCGAGACCGCGGCGACTGAGATAACAATTGCATCGCGCGCAAATCTCCGCTTGTGTCCCCTGCGCGGAGGCGCTGTAGTGCACCGTTGTGATGCCTTGCACGTGCATCGGCCGCCTGGTGCGAGCTGAGCATGTCGGGCGCACTGCCTCCAGCCGTTGCCGCCCTGTCCAAACTCGCTTCGCAACACCGCTCGCGCGAGTCGCGCGTAGCCGGTATGTGCATCCACCTGCGCACACATGGGTAAGAGACCAAGATGATCGAACCTCGCCCTCCAAGCCAAAGCACTCCCACATCGTGTACGCCGCCACAGCACGCCCCGACACGTATAAACAGCATGCGGAAGCTGGACCTGAGGCAAAGTAGCACTATCTGCTTGCGAGGTACAGCACTAACTGCTTCCCGCTCAAACCAGTGTGATACCATCTCGCTTCCTCAAACGAGAGAAAGAGAGAGAGTCTCGACACTCGGAGCTGTCCCTGCACACACCTTCACTGTCCCTACACACTTTCACTGTCCCTGCACACACTTTCACTGTCCCTTCACCTCGCGCGCGCGCCGATTCTGATTCTGTACATCGAGACAGACACAGCTGCTGGCACATGAGAGACAGACGACGCCCTCTCGCTCACATACCAAGTCACCACAGACGGGCGAGCACGAACTACCCCGAGCTCTTCCTCCCACGGCCAGCGCTTCACGACGCGGCACACACGAGGGACAAAGGTGGCCAACTCAGTCTTCAACGCTGCCTTCGACTCTGTGTTGGACACAGCATTGACCTCCGTGTTCACAGAGACAGCCTTGATCTCTGTGTTGGACACAGCGTTGAACTCTGTGTGGGACTCAGTCTTGTCTGTGTGCGACGCAGTCTTGTCACCCTCCTTGCCAGCTTCTTCGCAGTTTTCAACCTCGCGCCTTGTTTGTGGCGCGCACGCGTGGGCCAAGGGCTCATTGGTCTTCTCCTGCCCTGCCTCCTGCCCTGCTGTCTGATATTCATGTGTCTGCTCCCGCTCAGATGTCTTCTCCGGCCCTTCTGCCGCCTCCCGCCTTGAGGCCTCATTGGTGGTCAGATGCGTGGTCAGATGGGTGGTCAGAAGGGTGGTCTCCGCCCTCCCAAGGGTCGTCTCCGCCCTCCGAAGGGTCGTCTCCCGCCCTGCCTCAGGCTTGCAACTCGTTGAGGGTGACGCCGCGTGAGCATCGGTATCGGACCGCTTCTGCCCACTGTCTCTCCTTGGCGGCGCCGGTGGAGGATGCGAGGGCGCCGCCGTCGCACTGGTGCTTGCACTGCCCCCGTCTGGTGGAGGGGGGTGCAAGGGCGGCGGTGGAGGAGGTTGTGAGGGTGGCGGCGTTGCACTGGCACTGGTGCTCGGGCTGCCCCCGTCTGCCGGCGTTGGACTGGTGCTTGGGCTGCCCCCGTCTTGACCGTCTTGGATGCCCCTGTCTTGGATGCCCCCGTCGCACATGCCCCCGTCTTGCATGCCGCGATCTGGGATGCCCCCGGCTTGACCGTCTTGACCTTGGCTTGGTGCACCCGGGGCGCCTAGCGTGGCACCGATAGGACCCCCCGCCTGCTCGTTTGCTTCTTTCCAGGGCGTGCTTTCGTCTGTCCAGGGCGGGGCACGGAGTGCGCGGATGATGGGCGAGGCCCCTCCGTTCCCCGCACCCTGTCCCCCGCCCTGTTTCTGAGCAGTCAGAGTGCAAAAGTGCGTGCGCATCATCAAAAAAAGGACCGCCCTAGCAACAGTAGTCAAAGGGCCTACCGTAGGCTGCCGCCCGCCCTAACCGCAATAGTCAACCACCAACCGTCAACCACACCAGTCCAGGGCGTTCGCGCTGTTCAAGATAGGAAAAGAGCTCACAACAGCACATGCGGCGCACGCACCACACACCTGAGGGGTGACGCACACTTGAGAGTCAGCAACGGCGTTGAAGAGGCAGCCATAGACCCAGGCATCCGCACGCATTCCACGCTCCTGCATCTCCTCCAGCAAGGCAACGGCCTGCTGGTGGCAGCCAGCACGGCCGCAAGCCTCGATGAGGGCCCGGTATACCTCCTCGCCCACGCCCAGCTGCAGGTGCTGCATGCGCCGGAGGACGCACATGGCCATGTGCGTGAGCTGCCGCGCCTCCGCCCCTGCCTCCGCGTCCTTGACACCTGTTCCCCCTCTCTGTCCCCCTCCCGACGAATCGGAGCCACCGCTGGCATTGCTGCGGGGGGTCTCGCTGGGCGTAGAAACCGAGGGGTTGGCTGAGGAAGAGGCGCGGAGGGACTGGAGGTCGCCAATGAGGAGCAAGTGGAGGCAGAACCACATGGAATAGATGCTATGGCGCATGTCGCCGTCGCCGAGGCCATCTTTGTTGGGCGAGGGCGCACTGGCAAAGAAGTGGGCAGGCGACATTGGCAGGTGCAGGATGGGGCGTTTCTTCAAGGAGGTCAGGCTCTGCGAGCGGCTGCCAGAGGGCAGCCGCGAGCGTTGGTGCAGAAAGTTCCCGCTCGCCAGCGACCGCACTTGGCGCGGCTTGCCGAACAAGAGCGGGTCCAGCTTCGGGAAGCTCACCGTCTCCCCTTTCCCCTCGGCTGCGGGGTGCGAGAGCCTGGGCGGCAGGCCCTCCTCACTGGGCGGCAGTGGCACGTGGGTGTGGGTGAAGACGTGGCGTGTGTCGTCCAGGAAGGGCGTCGGCCTCTTGTGCAGGCGCAGGGCTGATCGGTTGGCCTTGGCGTCCATGGACTGGTCGAAGAGCACGTGGTCGTGGTCGCTTCCCGACCCATACATCCGCTTTTCTATAAAGACATTGAACATCTGCGTATCGACGAAGGCAGCCAGGAAGGGGCGGGCCTCGCGGGGCGTGGCCTGCAGAAACGCTCGCTTGCGAAAGAGCTGGTGGGGATCGCCGTCCGAACTCCGAGCCTTCACCAGAAACTCGCGGTAGTTGCGCAACAGCGACAGAAAGATGCGGAAGAAAGCATATTGCAGCTGCAAGCCAGGTTGGCGTTTAGGGACAAGCCAATGACAAGCCAATGACAAGTCAATGACAAGTCAAACACAAGTCAAACACAAGTCAAACACAAGTCAAACACAAGTCAGTCGCGGATACAAGTCAGTCGCGGATCCTTGTCAGTCGCGGATCCTTGTCAGTCGCGGATCCTTCCACAGAGCCAACTCACGAGCCAGAACCAAATATAAAACTAAGTGCAATCTGCACAAAAGGCAACGCCCGCAACAGGTTGCAACGCCCGCAACAGGTTGCGGCATGGGCTTAGCCTTCTTGAAGATTCCGCTTTGTTCAAGACTCTCCAGCCCTGATGTTCTAAATGAAATATGGAGCAAGAGCACATGTGTGTCTTGAGGCACATGTGTGCCTTGACAACCTTGACGGCGGTCAATGGAGGCAAGAAGGCATTGCAACCAAGAACGCATGCGCAACCATGGAAGCCGACGGCCGAGAACCAATGGGCAACACAGCCTATGGGCAATACAACCAACCAGCGCCACTGTCCAAGCGAGGCCCTTAGCGTGTTGCAGCAGCTGCTGCGCGCGGCGAGGCCGCGCGAGGCCGCGCGCAGCAGCTGGAATACGCTGAGGGATTGCCCCGCGCACACCTGTGCCATCATGCAATCGTGCTGAATGGCAACTCCCAACTCCGTCCTCCCTCCCCCGCAAGACCTTGCGCATCTCCAGATGCGCCCCAAGACTTGTTCAAAGTGTGTTGATACCAAAATGTGTTGACATGGGGGTGTGTGTGGACATGGGGGTGTGTGTTGACATGTGAAGACATGGGGGAGTGTGTTGACACATGAAGAAGTGTTGCCATGTGTTCACAGCGCGCCGCACCTGCTTGGTGACAGCGGGGTTGAGGGAGCGCTGGCGACTCTTGGCCGCCGACTCACTCTCGGCCGGTGTGGGGGCCATGGAGAAGGCCAGTTCCATGCGCGCCTCCTCCTTGGCCGCCTTGTCGCCATCGTACTCGCCCACGAGCGAGAGGAGGTGGTCAAGGAGTTTTTTCTGGAGCTTGTGGGGGAGGGGGGGCGGGAGAAGATGCGCCGGAAAGCTGATGCGGTTTTCGTCGAGGTTGACCTTGACCACGTCGTCAGGGCTCCACTCCGACAGGATACTCTCCATCGACCCCCCTCTGTACTTGCGGTGTAGTGGACCCGGATGCACACCCATGATGAAGGGCGTCGGCGCGTTGACGAACTCGAGGAGCTGGAGAGGCAGGACCGGAATGTAGACGTGGTCCCAGCTGAAGGGGAATATTAGCGACAGCACCGCCTCCGACACCATCGTCAGCACCGCCGCGTGCTCCGAATAGAGCAGAATCTTGTACTCGAAGAGAACACACATAAAGAGTTTGAGGACGTTGTGTCGGTCCAGGAGGTGAAAGAGCATGTCGAGAGGGACAGAAGCAAAGGGGATCTGGTTGGCGGGGGCGCGAGAGAGCTCACACGTCTGGTCTGCGATGGAATATTGCACGCGGACCCGCCCGCGTGGCGGCAGCGGCACCTCGTAGATGAGATTGCAAATGAGGCGCTCGATGGGGACGCGCGAAGCGGTGAGCGACACACGGTACAGCTGCCTCAGGAATTCTCGGTGCGCCTCGAAGAAGAGCCAATGCGACAGGCTGCAGATGCACTTTGGCAGCCAGAGCGTCGTTTGCGCCGCGCAGAGGTGCGCGCTTGTGGGCGGGGGCGGCGCCTCTCCGTACAGCATTCGGTTCAGAACCGCTGCCGGGACTTCCTCTGAGAGAGAGAGAAAGAGGAGAGCGAGAGCGAGATCAAGCGAGAGAGAGAGGGGGGGAGAGAAGAGAGAGAGTGAGTGAGAGAGAGGGATAGAGCGCGAGCGAGCGAGAGACCTCATCTGACTGCCTGCGTGACGGCCAGCCAGCACGCCAGCCTGATTGCGTCACTGCCTGCCTGACTGCCTGCTAAACCCATAGATAAACCCATAGCTAAACGCATAGCTCCCCACGTCCCAACAGTCCTCTCCTCCACGCGCACGCACCCTAAACTCTAAAGCTAAACTAAACTCTAAACTCTAAAGCTAAACCCTTAGCTCCCCGCCCACCGTGGAAGGTGAGCACCGAGGCGTACAGTCTTTTGCCCTCGTTGCTCGTAAAGACCACGATGCAAAAAGTCGGGAGCGGACACGTATCCTGCGCAAAGCGTCTCCTCAACAAAGTCACCACCACGCGGCGAGCGATCGATCGTGCGTGCGTGCGTGCTCGCGCGAACCTTGACGGTGAGGCCTTCCGGAAGCGCAAACATGGCAATCTGCGGCGGCAAGGCCGTGTCTGGGTGGTCCTCCGTCGGGAAGCGGTCGAGCACAGCAGCGCGGTAGCGGGTATGCAGCACGCGGTGCAGCGCGCTGTCGTAGCCCTCAGCGCCGGTCGCGCTCTTCGCCGCCGTCGCGGGGTCTGGTGCGCCGCGGAAGCTGTCGCCGTAGCAAGCGAAGGGCTCGTCCTGCAGCTCGACAATGTTTTCGTCGAGCCCCACCACGACAAAGTAGTCGAGCACGCGCTCCGGCTTGTGCTCAAACATTTCTCCGTCCATCCTGCGTGGAGTTAGGATCAAGGGTATGGCCCCCTATCCTCGGAATCGCTGGGAACGGATGGTCTTAGCCCTGGGCAAGGACTCTGCTCGTGTGGCCGGACTGTGCTGCTCCATCAAGATACACACTTTTCTCCACACTCTTATCATGCGTCACGCCTCCCTGAGGGAGGCAGCCCTCTAACCCACCACGGCGCGCCTGCCAACCCTCTCGTCAAGACCGCTCTCTTCGTCTGCGCCTTCCAACACAGTCTGCCCGAGCTCGCTGAGCTCTGGCCCGCTCCCACGCATGTGAAGTTCGTGGAGGGGTACTCCACGAACTTGCTCGGGCGAGCAGTGCCTCGCGCCGGCGCTGCCACTGGCGGCGCTGCCGCAGAGAATTGCGTTGTAAAGGGAAAAATGCATACGGCCCGACGTCCGGGCCGCATGCCGACGCTCGCTCCTGCTGCTTTGTGCGCAGCTGCAGCAGTATGCACACACGAGCGGCTGCTAGGAGCGCGACAGGAAACGAGAGCGCATGGAAGGGACGCGGCAGGGTCCCGGCGGGCGTCGGTGTGGGGCCAGCCCTGCCCGCAGCGTGAGGCCAAGTTTGTGAGACCGGGGAGATGGGGCCATCGCGATGGGGGGCCGGCGTCGCTGAGGCTGCGCGGCTTCCTGGCGCAGAAGAGCGGAGCGTCCGAGAGCTGGTGGTGCGGGGCCTTGCTGGTCATGGGCTATGTGGCCCTGTGTGGCTGTGGTCCAAGGACGGACGGTCATCCTCCGCCTGCGTGGCAGAGCCGCGCGCCACTCCTCCGCCTGCGTGGCGGCGCGGACGCTGCGCGCAGCGCATCGGCTGGTGCGAAGGCGCACGACGCGGCAGCAAATCGAGACAAGGGGGGCGGATGGAGCCCGGTGGCCCGGCGGCGGCATCGAGACGAGAGCCCGGCAGTCTCGGACGTCACGTCGAGCCCTGCACCCTCGTGCGCACTTGGCGACGGAGACCCCGCCGGCGCCGCTCGGGGAAGAGAGAGAAATGTGAGACAAGGCGCCAGCCACGCAGCGCAGCAGAGCCCGGGCCAGAGTGAGCACCGGCTGCTCTGCAGTAGTGCGACAGACTCCCCGCATAGCCTGCGGGGCCTGGACAGCCGCAAAGTGTACCTGCCGTGGGTGCTCGAGGGCCCGCGAGCCGAGTTGTCTCGCAGCCCGTCGCCCGGGTCGGATAGGCACCTCTCGAGCCCCGCCCATACCTTGAAGCCGACGCCTTTCGGTGCCCCCGAGTCCTTTGCCGGCCGGCAGCGAATGGACGAGATCTTCAAGCCGACGCCCTTCTCTACGTGGGCCAATGACGCCGTGCGCATCCGCATGGTGCGCTGTGCTGCCGACGTCGACCACCCTGTGCGCCAGTTCCAGCCCCTTTTCACGCACCAAGTCTTCGGGTACAAGGAGGAGATTGTCGGCTTTGAGAATCCAGTAGTGGAGATTGTGTACGCGGCCAACACACTGCGGCCTTGCATCTCGTTGGTCGCAAGCCAAGAGGTGTGCGCAAGTCAGATGCAGGACCTCGGGCTCAACCGCACTGATGTGCTCGAATGCATTCGCAGGCACGCTCCATCAGATTATGCTGCATCAATTCAGGACGTGCTGGATGAAGCAGCGGATCCTGGCAAAGGGCCCTTTGGCACGCTTCTGGCCTCATACACACACCAAGCACGGCCGGACGCGGGCGCCGCTGCACCCTGCGAGCATGCCAAGCCCGCACAGCAGGCGACCGAGCCGCGACAGCATGACAGTGGAGGGCACAGCTCGAGCGAGTTTCGTGTGTACGCAACAGATGTGACGAGCAAAGCGGCAGAGGTGGTGCTTCGGCGCGTGCAGTCGCTAGCCATCTGGCTCATTGAGCGCGCCTCCTACATCGCCCCAGACCAGAACTGGCAGCTTCTCACCCTCTATCAACACCAAGATACGCGCCTGCCCCGAAACCAGTCCGCCCACGCGCAAGAGTGTGATGTAGAAATGCGGGAGGGCAGGGGCTCATGCTCGGAGTTGGTGGGGTTTGTGACTCTTTACCGCGACTACAGGTTAAACAAAAAGAGCACCTCCACCAGCTGCAGCAGCGCCACAAACACTCACGCACCGCTGTCGCGCTCCTCGTCGTCGGGTGCAATAGAGGAGGACGACACGGGGGAGGATGAGGACGGAGGCTGGGCCAGGGAAGGTGAGACGGAGGGCGGGAAGGAGGACAAGTTCCGCCTGCGCATCAGTCAATTCGTCATCCTGCCGCCCTTCCAGCGCCGCGGCCATGGCCAGGAGCTGCTCCGTGCCATCTATAGCCTCGCGCGCTCCATGCGCCAGTGTGAAGAGGTGTGCGTGGAGAATCCTTCGCCTGGGTTTTGCAAGCTGCGCGACAAGACAGATGCGCGCGTCCTCCAAGAGCTCGGCTTTTTCGATGACCTCCAGACTGCTGCGCCCGACTGGAATGCGCTCAAGGACGCCCTTAAATGGTCGCGCACACAGCTGCGGCACCTGCATAGCTCGGTGGTGCGGAAAGTGGCCAGGTGGTTGGAGGTACGGGCGGGCGGTCACAGCTCCAGTCTGCTTGCATCAGGCGTGCTTGCTTCAGGTGTGTCAGGTGTGCTCCATCACCAGCCCTCCTTGTGCACCGTCGACGGGCAGACATACTATGCGGGCGATTTTGCCATGGTCCGCGGCGCAGGAAATCAAATTCTGCTGGCGCACCTGCGGGGGATCAACCCGACCACAAAGCTGCTCCGCGTGGGATGGATTTACCGCTGGAAGGACGTCGCTACTTCCGCCATGATGCAGAGCAGCCGTCGCTGGCGCAGCCTCCTCCTGGCCACCTCGCGCAAGAAGTGGCGTGTGCTGCAGGAGCAGGTCGAGGTCTTCTTTGTCTTTCACGAAGACTTCATCCACCACCAATCGCTCGTGGAAAAGTGCTCAGTGCGCTTCATGTGCCCAGAGACGTCGCCCTCGGCAGCCCAAGACCAGCTCATCAACCAGCTTGCCCAACAGCGCAACGTCTTCCTCTGCCGCTTTGTCTACGACCCTACGAAGGAGCGGGTCTTGAGCCTCAGCAACAGGCTCATCAAAACGCGCTACCGCCGTGTGCTCGACATGCTCTTCAAGGAGCAGCAAACGCGAGTGCATGAGGGGCAAGCAAGGCGCAGCGTCTCGGCAGAAGCCCGCCGCAGCATCTCGTCTGATGCGCGCACCGACGTCGAGCCCTCGGAGGGCGGGATGTCGGCGAGCGGCTGCGGGTGGATGCCTTCAATAGACTGTTCTCTCGGAGGGTGGCAAATGGCACCGTACGATCTCAGTTCCGTGGCATACTCCGACAGCCCGTCAGCGTCAGGCTCGTCCCAGTGCTCTGATATCGTTCCTTACTCGCCCCTGGGCGCTGGCTTCGAGCGCAAGGAGAAGCAGTATGTGATTTCGAAGGGCTACCAGCGCGCTGCATCCCGCTCCGTGTCCGCCGTGTCCGCCGCCGCAGCTCTCTCGGCCCACGGTCTTGTCAACTGGTCTCACCTTCGCATCCGTCAGGTTCTGCGTGTGCGTGTGCGTGTGCGTGTGCGTGTGCGTGTGCGTGTGCGTGTGCTTGTGCGTGTGCGTGTGCGTGTGCGTGTGCGTGTGCGTGTGCGCTGGCGGAGGCCTACACAAGGCGCAGGAACGGGCTTGGATGATGGCGGGAGCCGATGATGGCGGCAGCATTTGTGCGCAGGCGCTTTGCTGTGAGCGCCGCTTGCCGTGCCTCTTGATCCCAGATTGTGCCCTAAAGTTCTTCTGCCGCACGTGTCTCTTGCCGCACGTGTCTCCTCCCTCAAATGCACTTGGTGTGTCTTGGTGTGTGTATGTATGCAATTGGAAACACAGGTACGGCGCAAGGTGTGCATGAGGCGAGGAGGCACGACGCCGAAGCTGCTGGCCAACGGCCCAGCCGCCACAAGGTCGCCCAAGAAGGCCCAGGTCACAAGTGGCAGTCGGCAAGTCAAAAGTGGCAGTCGGCAAGTCAAAAGTGGCCGCCCAGGGGCCAAGCATGCCCAGCCCTGTATGCTGCCACAACCGCTCGTGGAGCTTCTCATGCCCGCGTCGCCCGCACGAACCTCCTCGGTCCAGATGACCGAGCACGAGTCGGAGGCCATGTCGAGATTGCTTAGAGGCCTGCAGTCCAAGGAGGTGGACAAGGTGTTGGAGGCCCTGGTGCAGCTGGCCGATGGGCTGGCGGCTTGCCTCGAAGACTTGCGCGATTCCTTCCCCTCAAACGTCCCAAAGCAGCAGGCGCAGGCGCAGGCGCCCATGGAGGCGCACGCGGCGCCTCTCGACTTCTCTCTCAACTTCTCTGCTGCCTCAGCAAGCGGATGGGCAGCGGCGCAACACAAGGGCACGTGGTTGGCCGATGCCATGGCGTGGCTCCGAGGTGTGTCACCCGCAGACAGGCAGGCAGGCATGCAACGCCCACAAGCACAAGCACAAGCTCCAGTCATCCAACCCGCTCACGCCCAAGCCGCCTCCGCGGCTCCAGGGCAGTCGGCGCAAGGCACCCAAGTCCGTGTCAACCTCCAGCAGGCCCCAGGTATGCCAGTAGGTCACGGAGCGGGTGGCGGGAAGGTGCGCGGCGGACCAGGTGTGGCGGGAGAAGAAGAAGAGGGGTTAAACCCGCAGGTGTGCTTGAGCCTGGAAAGAAGTCTGCTGCTGCAGTGCAAGAGCCTCCAGGCCCACATCTCAAAGCGCATGGAAGCCAGAATCTTCCTCACACCCGTGGACCCAACGCGCGACGAGTGCCCGGACTATCTTCACCTCATCGTTGCACCCATGGATCTTGGCACGGTGGCCGCTCGTCTTGCTGCCGGCCATTACCACACCCGCTCCGCCGTCGGGGCTCACCTCTGGTTTGCTGGTGCGTTTGTGCCGCCCGTGGTGCCCTGTGGGGGGATGCCCTATTCTGGCGCGGCGCTGGCTTGGCTGGGCTTTGCTCTGACCTTTGCCTCTGCCGTGCCTTGCCTCTCCTGTCGCTTGGTGCCGAGCGACGCTGCGCATGGTGGAGGTCTGAGCTGCCTGTGACTCTTGGCCTGTGATTCTTGGTCTGTGACTCTTGGCGGACGGGGTGTGCAGATGTGAAGCGCACGTTCGACAACGCCATGTCTTACAACCCTGCCTCCCATCCTGTCCATCGCCAGGTAAACGCGTATGTGTGTCTTTATGTGCGTGGTTGTCTCCTTTCATAAGCACAGCACACGGGGCGAGTGTCTGAGAGTGTGGGGGAGCACCAGGCGCACAAGCTGCAGATAGCGTTTGCCGAGGGGTATTCAAGCATCTTGACGCGCGCCGAGGCCACCCTCCGACGCTTCGCCGGAGCTGAGGTTGTAACCCATCCCCGTGCCTACCTCCTCTCTCTCCACCCCTCCTCTCTCTCCGCCCCTCCTCTACCTCCTCTAGCCCAAGTGTATATCGGCGCGAGTGTGGGGTGTCATGTGTGGTATGGGATGCAGCTTAGAAAAGTCAGCCGTGTCAGCCGCACAAAAGTCTGCCGCACGCGTTGCAGTTGCCGAGGCGCACGCGTTGCAGTTGCCGAGGCGAGTGGTAGCGCCTCACGGGCCGTGCGAGTGCGTTGCCGTCTTCTAGGGCACGCCGCGTGGGCCGAAGCGGAAGCTAGGGGATACTGCTTTTTAAGGACTGTCGATACTGCTTTTTAAGGACTGACTTTACTCACGGTTGGTTGCTTGGTTACAGCGGTGGCGCGTGGTCTGGGCCACAATTGTTGCCCACATCATTGCTCACCCTCACGCTCCGCCTTTCCTGGAGCCGGTCAGACGCCCCGTCCTCGTCTTCTCGTCTTCTCACGAGCCACGCGTATCCTCCCTAGCGTGGGCGCGTGGCGGCAGTGTCTGGCTGCTGGTTGCGCGCTTGTTGCCTGTTGCGCGTTGCTGTGACGCTGCTGCGCCTCTGTGGCGCCTCCTGAAAGCTCCTGCACCCCTTTGCTCCTCCGTGCGCAGAGCTCGCAAGTAGAGCTCGTAGAGCACGGAGAGGAAAGAGAGGAAAGAGAGGAAAGAGAGCACGGAGAGGAAAGAGAGGAAAGAGAGCACGGAGAGAGCCAAGCAAGCAAGTGGAGCACGTAGGAGCAAGTAGAGCAACCAGAGCAACTAGAGCTAGTAGAAAGTTCAACGCATCTTGGGTAGAAGGACACATGCATGTCATATGAGGAGGAGGATACATGCATGTCATATGAGGAGGAGGATACATGCATGCCATATCATCTTGGGTAGAAGGACGCCAAACTCATCTGTTGGTAGGCCGCCGATTAGCGATGGTGAGGGGGATCGTCACCGTAAGCAGGGTAGCGCCAAAGAAATTCTTGGCGCGAGTCTTGACGCCTGTCTTGGCTCTTGGCGCCTGTGACCTGGTTCATGACTGCCGAATGCAGGTTGACATTGTTGTGTGTGTACAATGCAGGTGGACATTGTGGCGCTCAACATCCCTGACTACGCTGAAATCATCAAGAAGCCCATGCATCTGTATGGCATCGGCGACGGACTTGCGGTCTCATTTCCCTTCTCCGTGCTCCCTCCGTTTGCTTGCTTTCTCCTCGGCCAGCGTTGCCCTGCGCGCTATCACTCATCCGAGTCTTGACCTCGTCTTGTTCGTGAATCCCCGCCCACCACACTAACCAAAAGTCACGACTCCTTCCTCGCCTGCCCCCAATCCCCCGTGGCCGGAGGGCAGAGTATGAGATATGAATCGGGAGAGGAGGTGGAGGCGGACATGAAGTTGGTGTTTGAGAACGCCATGACCTACAACCCTCCAGCGCACCCTATCCATATGCAGGTCTCCCACCCTATCCATCACCCTATCCATATGCAGGTCTCCTTGTTGTCCCGTGCGAGGCGGGAGTGGGCGATGAGGAGCACGGGTGGCGAGCACGGTGGATGCGTTGGCACACTCAGCCTTGCACATGTCCACTGCACACTCTTGCTTCATCTTGAGCATTAACGTGCCACCACGTGCAGGCGGCCGGGCTGGCGCGTCTCGTGGCCGAGCACCAAGCTGCCGTCTCCCACTTGATGAGTTGTCCAGCAGAAAGCGTTCTAAATTAAAGATTAAGTGTAAAGGCATCCATCGCTATGTTGTGCAAGAGTCAAGCCTGAGGCGTGCATGACTGTACTGAGCATACGGTCGAGTGTGTCGAGTGTGTCGAGTGCGCGCCGGTCAAGGTCAACATGGGATCATGCCCCACCCAGGGCAAGCAGTCCGTGTGTGTCGAGTGTTTATTTTTGATGATAGGACTCCGTGATGACAGGACTCCGGGGTCAAGCCCCTTACGGGGCACATCAGCGTGCCAACAACCTTGCACAGACCGCAGACCAATTTAGTGGTGGCTCTGCAGGATGTTACAGGATTGGGTTTAGGGTTTAGGGTTTAGTGGTGGCCCTCGAGGATGGGGCCCGGCTTGGCGCCGTCTCCAGTGGTTCTGCAGCCCGCCCCCGCAGCACGCCAACCCCGCAGCCTCTCAAGTCAGATATATGCGTGCAGACGTGCAGACGAGCAGGCGGAGTCGGGAATGTATGGGGAGCCACTCGCTTATACCGTAGCCTCAGCTGCCTCTCTGCTCCCGCGCTACTCAGCTGCCTCTCTGCTCTCGCGCTATTTTTTTTCATCCCCCGTCCTCTAGTGAGCCACTATTGCCACCCCGCCTGCCTACGTGTGCGCACGTGCACGGGAGCGCTGGCACGCATCCACAGACAGAAGCATACCCGGGGTACTTGTGCGCATACTGGTTGGCGATGCCGGTCTTCTTGTAGGACTTTGACCAGGCCACGTTCTCGTGGGAAAGGGCGCGCCTGCCGACCGTGTAGGCGCAGAAGCCCGAGCCCAGCGCGATAATGAACACGATGGGATACACCTGTCGGCCGGACTCCACTCATCACCAACTTGCACCGCATCCACCGCCACTGCCTGCAACAGCAAGCTCGGCAGCAACAGCTGTGCACAGCATGTCCTGGCTGCCTCAGTGCGCACAAATACCACACAATGCAGCATTGCATCCACATGACAGCCTCATTCTGGCTGACCCGCGCGCATCAACGCAAGCTGCTACTCGCTTTCGAAAGAACATGCGGGTACGTGCGGACTGAAGCACGAATCGGCAAGGAGGGACAACGGAATCCGACGCTATCATTGCAACATCTCCGCGCGTGCCGCATTCCTATTCACATGCAAACTGCCAGCCAGGCGTGCTCGAAACTCGTTTGAAACCACTGTACGAAATCTAGCCATCCCACAACACCACTTGACCGCTGACTCGCCTCAGCGTTGCCCCAAACGCTCACTGAAGCTATGCACATGCGTGCGATCCCCGCCAGAAGCTCGAGGGCCAACTCCAAAAACCCCGATCCCTCCTACCCATTCCCTGGAACATTCACACATGCGCACGCGACGAGATGCGACTGAACAGCACGGCGGCCACTACAGCGCGGCTAAGGACGGATGACAAGGCGCGTGCGACCCCTCGATGGGACTCACATCGGTCTTGATCCAGGCGTTGGCGAACATAGACTCGTTGGGGTCGAAGGTATTCGACATGGAGCGACGCGATGCCGGCTGCACACTGCAGTCCGTATACGGGAATGCACCAGGGACACGCGCCACAAGCCCCCACAATTCAGTGCGCAGAGACGCCATGCACGGAGACAGACAAAGGGCGGCGGCCCAGCTCACAGACTGGCATTCCGGACGCAGACAGTCCAGGACCAGAAAATCCAAACACATAGTCACGCACCGGGTCCTCATCTGCCGAGCCAGGTTCTGCGCCGCCGAGCGCAAGCCGAAGGTAGATGCCATTGCTGCGACCTGTGAGCCCCCCCTCAGGGGGGGGGTTGATTAAAAAAGAGTAAACAGAATTAAGCCCCCAGTTGGAGGAGCACGCCTCGACCCAGCGCTCTGGGCGACGTGTGTCTCCCACAAGGCTAGGTTTGGGTGTCCCAGTGCTTTCCTCCCTCCCCCGTCTTCATAACAGCCCGCTTGCTAAGTGTGGCTGCAACAAGCGCGTTCTGGACTTGGCGACCACACCTCTACGTGTGCTCATTCATGTGCAACCAAGGCATTCATGTGCAACCAAGTGGTTGGCGTATTGGGGCCGTTGTTCCGCACTGATTCATGTGCAACCAAGGCGTATTGGGGCTGTTGTTCCGCACTGCCGGACACACGGAGTGACGGCAAGCGCAGGCCAACGGCGCGGCGATGTGGAGATTCGGAGCTACCTTCGGGATCAGGCCGAGAGCCGGAGCTTGGTCTTTGACCTCAGCATTGCTCACGACAGGTTTGGGTCAAGCAGCCACGTGCAGCAGATCGGCCAACTGACGCACCCTCAGGACCTTGACGGCCCGATGCGCGCAATGTCTTGGAACGCCTGAACATCTGCACGTCAGGAGGCGTGCGAGAAGCGCTTTTCCAAAGAGGCGGCCTTCTGCAGCCGCGATCTATCGCTCCCGCTTCCAATGACGCCAAAAGGCGCTGGACGACGCGCCTATCGCAGGCCTGCTTACTTTGCTGGCAAAAGGGGCGCCTGGATAACAACCACGTCATATGTATACATAATGGAGGCAGTGCGCTCTTTCGCGCCATAAGCCCAGGCCTTCGCAAATTAATTTAGTGCACGCTGGGTGCGCAGCAGCGCGGTTTGGTGTTGGCGACGTTGGTCGTTGTCGACATGTTTTACTGATAATGAAACATAATAAAGACGAAAAAACTTGTCAGGAAGCTCCCTAGCCAGCTGGTGGAAAGCTGTGGTGAGGAGTGGATGTAATAGAAATCTTAATGGATGTGGAGGCCCGAGAGGAAATATGTTGCTGCGCAGCGTTGCCTATAGGAAGATCGCCATCGTCCTCTCCGGCGCAGATGCCGTCGCCGCCTTCGCCCCGATTCACTGCCCAGGCAAAGCGGGCCCAGTGAGGCTCGAGTGTCTTGGGCTTAGCTCGGATACGCCTTTCAACCCGCGCGCCCTTGGGAGGCGATCCGGATCACTGCAGCGATTGTTGCCATAGGAAGATCACCGCCTATGGGCAACAATACGCTGACAATCAGAACATTTCTTTCTTCCCCGCTATCATGAGCACCAACCTCAACGTCGAGGGCTGTGGCTCAGTGGCAGCCCCAGTGCACGCTCCTTCTCGCGCTCCCCTTCTCCTCACCCTCCTTCTTTCACACTCTCCCTCCCCTGCGTTCACTAGTGCGTGATGGGCAGACTAGTCCACTTAGGCCTCGGCTCGTCGTCTCTCGTAGCACATGTAATCCACTATCCTCCCCCCACGCGAACAGCTTTGTAATAGGTACTGCAGTAATAAACACACACACACACCTCCTGCGCAAGTTCTCCGAGATGAGCATCATTCCTCTGGGCCGCAAGGTGTGTCGCGGGATGAGTTGCGTCAAACTGCCAGAATGCTTCAAAGTGTGTCAGGAAGGGGGCGGAGGCGACTTCCT
>Ga0315899_10001660_pt1 | contig 25284 bp, 19 predicted proteins | sample LakEriMetagenome_2_FD_203518 | JGI IMG/M metagenome (GOLD analysis project Ga0315899, IMG submission 203518) | Freshwater fungal communities from buoy surface, Lake Erie, Ohio, United States - Buoy 4 MA112 | ecosystem: Environmental > Aquatic > Freshwater > Lake | place: USA: Lake Erie, Ohio... | reverse complement strand
ACTTACAATATGAAGAAGGTAGTGGCAAAATCACCTCATCTATTCCCTCATCGGTTGTTATGCAGCTGGACTGGAATGTGCTGAAATGGTTTTACCTGGGAATAAATTGGAATCAGGCCGTGATTAGCAGGCGAAAAATAGCATTACGGCAACCGTCTTCTTTGATTATTATTCCCAGAATAGAAAATAAAATAGTTGAATTTTCCGTGCCTTTGTCGCTGTATAATGACTACAAGAATGTGGGTGTAGGGCTGTTCACACGTGTTGGACCTGTTTTTCTGGGTACCGATAATCTCATAAAGTCCGTAACCGGAAATAGTTACAGTGGCCTGGATTTCTATCTGGGAATCAGCACAGGATTGGGCAGTAAAAAAAGAAAGAAACAGGATTAATCCAGGGTCGTTCGCTGTATGGAGGCCCCCAGTGGATTGAGTCTCTCCTCTATGCGCTCGTAACCACGGTCTATTTGTTCGATATTGCGGATAGTACTGTTGCCTTTGGCACTCATGGCGGCAATGAGCAATGCAACACCTGCGCGTATGTCGGGCGATGACATGGTGATACCTTTTAACCGGGTTTTTCTGTCCAGGCCAATAACAGTGGCACGGTGGGGATCGCAAAGTATAATTTGTGCACCCATATCAATCAGGTTATCAACGAAGAACAGGCGACTTTCAAACATCTTCTGATGGATAAGTACGGTGCCTCTGGCCTGAGTCGCAGTGACCAATGCTATCGAAATTAAATCCGGGGTAAAACCGGGCCATATTTGGTCTGAAATGGTGAGAATACTACCATCAATGAAGGTGTCAATTTCATAGTTCGTATTTTCAGGGATATAAATATCATCTCCCTTAATTTCCATCTGAATGCCCAGGCGCTGAAACATTCTGGGAATAATACCCAGCATATCAATACGGCAGTTTTTCAAGGTAATCTCGCTCTGTGTCAGTGCGGCCATGCCAATAAAACTGCCAATTTCAATCATGTCGGGCAGGCAACGATGTATACAACCCTTCAGTGACGTTACCCCGTCAATTATGAGCATATTTGAACCTACACCTGAAATTTTAGCTCCCATACTGTTCAGCATTCCGCATAGTTGCTGCAAATAGGGTTCGCAGGCGGCATTGTAGATGGTTGTGGTGCCTTCCGCCAGAACTGCCGCCATCACAATATTGGCAGTTCCGGTTACCGACGCTTCATCCAACAGCATATAGTTGCCTTTCAATTTTTCAGCATGTACCTGGTAAAAACTGTCTTGGGGTAAATACTCAAATTTAGCCCCCAGCTGAGCAAATCCTTCAAAATGCACATCCAGTCTGCGTCGGCCAATTTTATCGCCTCCGGGAGAAGGTATATAGCCCTTTCCAAATCGAGCCAGTAATGGGCCTACAATCATGATGCTGCCCCGCAATGCAGCCCCCTGCTTTTTAAATTCGGGAGTTTTTAGATATTCCAGATCAATATTATCGGCTTTGAAGCTGAACTTGCCGCGTTCTATTCTATGGGTTTTTACTCCGAGACTGCGAAGCAATTCAATCAGTTTTAATACATCCCTTATTTCAGGAATATTCTCAATGATTACCTCTTCTGCGGTAAGTAAAACAGCACACAAAACTTGCAATGCTTCGTTCTTTGCACCTTGAGGTGTCAATTCCCCCTTGAGTTTATGCCCCCCTTCAATTTTAAATACTTCCATAATCAGTGCCTTCTGAATCCCCCGTTATTTCTGTTAAATCTGCCTTTCTTCTGCCCTCCGCGTTTGAAGAACTTACGCTGCTGGTTACTTCCTCCCTGATTAAACTGTGCAGGGCTATTATCCGGAGACACAACGATATCCTGACCTTCCGGAGATAATTTTCCTTTGGATAAAATTTTCAAATGTTCAGCAATTACATCATTACTTAGGTTTTCATTGTTCCAGCTTTTACAGCTGTTATACATGAAAGATGCAATCAGATTCACCAAATCCTGTTTTAATTCACCATTGTCCATTTCACCTACTTTGTCCACCATATCCTGTAGGTTGCGTCCATAGAACCTAAACTTGATCTTGGAATCAAAATAGGGGATATGAGCCGGTTTTTTGGATTTGTCTTCTCGGGTGGGAACAGGGTATGGACATTCTACATCCAGCTCAAAATCGGCAATCTGAAATAAATGTCCCCATAGCTTTTCCCGGTAATTACTTTGTTGTTTGAGTTCCGGGTTTAGGGTAGCCATGATGTTGATGAGACTATTAGCCCATCGGGTTCTATTCTCTTTTTCAGATAAGGATTTAATGTGTTTTACGTACTCCTGAATCTGCCGACCATATTCGGATATAATCAGATGTTCACGTTGCGTGTTGTAATCGTCCTGAAGGGTTATCATTTGAAATTTAAAAACAAAAGGCCTCGGTATGAAGCCTTTTGAGAAGATGAATATTTACTTAATACCAATAGGGTTCAGTATTGAGATTTTTCAGTTGCATTGACCAGGATTTACCTTCAGAATCAACACCCTTGAAACCAATATTTTTTTCCTTCAGTTTGGTAATTCTCCAAAAGCGGGCATTTGCATGGAAACCGTTACCGTTTCCATTGGTAGGTTCGGTAGAATACGAACGTTCCTGACCAATGATGATGTTTTCGTGCTTTTTATCAAAACTCCAATAACCTCTGGCACCCAGTGCTTTTAGGGGTATAGGCATTTTTCTTCCGTAATCACCAATGTTTTTGGGATGCCACATAGAGGGGCCTGAATTATTGAGATTGTGGTTGGTTTCGTGAGATGTACCGTAATATTTTATACCATTGTTTGGATCTATGGTGTAGCGAACCCACTCAACAGAATAGGAACCTGTACGCGTCATTTCAAATATGATGCTGAAGGTGTCCTGACGGCTGTTTACCGAATCTGTTACATCTTTTCCATCATAGATAAACTGATCAACAATCCATTCATTGGCAATACGGTCCCTTTTTGAACGGAATGATATTCCTGGGCCATCTTCATATTTACAGCCAATAATAATTACTGCGGCCGCGATTACAGGAACAATTAAGCGTTTTACTTTTTGCATATTATTCAACAAAAATAAAGGAGGTCTCATAACTTATGCAAGTATGAAATCATGTTTTTTGTTAAATGTCTATGTTTTTAGTCATTTAACCCTACAGCCGCAATACTTGGGTGGTTTTAGCTGTTTACATCTCTGGTTTTAATACGTCCTGTTTTTCCAGCGTGTGCCAAAGGGAATTATGGAAAAAATTGCCGTCAAAATGGTATTAATTGTAATAAACATTTCATACATCAGGTAGTCATGCCAGCGGGGATGGGGTTCTTTAATCTGATTGTAAATACCCCTGATTTGCAGGGTTTGAATCAGCCATTTAATAAACCATAGTGTGCATCCGGTTGCAGGGTCAATAAAAAGTAGGACGGGTATTGAAAAATAAAATAGTCCAAAAACACCAAACAAAACCCACCAGTACCAGGGTAATTCTTTTCCACCGCTTAGCCAGCGCTTACGCTGATGCAATAAATCAGTTAAATCGCATACCGGAGCGGAGTAGGCGGTTACCTCTGCCTGCATAATATTATCCCATTTCCACCCTTTTTTACAGATTTCACTGTAAAGCTTGTAATCCTCCGTGATGGAGAATTTTATTCCTCTGTAGCCCCCCACTTCATGGTAGGCCTTTGAACGCACAATCATATTATTGCCAACAGCAGTTGCCGGCACTCCATTGTAGGAAATAATATTGAGCATCCCCATGAAATAAGCCCAGTCTATTTCTTGCATTGTACCCCACTTGCTATGGCTTTTTACAACCGTGGTACCACTGCAAACCCCCATTTCATCTGTCATGCTGCGAACCATGAACTTGGCCCATTCCGGCTTCACTGTAATATCGGCATCGGTAATCAGGTAAAATTCACCGATAGCGTAAACTTCCAATTGGGCCATTACCCTGGCTTTTGCTTTGAGGCCTGAGTCGTCATCGGTTATCATCACCGACTTTATGTGAGGGTGGAGTGCTGAATATTCGGCCAAAATAACCCCGGTATGGTCCGTACTTTGGTCGTTGCCGCAAATAATATGCAGTCTGTCTTTTGGGTAATCCAGATTCAAGAGAGAGTTCAGGCACTGTCTGATATTGGCTTCTTCGTTTCTGGCAGCAATGAGGATGCTGATTTCAGGCCATATTGCAGGTTCCGGCTGATAATGGTGTTTATAGCGAAAAAGGGTTATCAATTGCCAAATCTGGATGGCAATGTAAACCATTCCTATGCCCAGTAATAAACAGAATGCAATCATCCCAGGTGTTTTAGCTCAAAACCATTTTGGGTGAGAAATTCCAGATAGCGCGGCAAGAGGAATTTTAAATTCTCAAATGCTTTTTCACTGTCATGAAAAACCACAATACTGCCATTCTTGGAATGTTTTATCATTTTCTTGAGGGAATACTCCCGGTTTAGTTTTGGATCGTAATCACAACTGAGCAAACTCCACATCACAATCTTAAAACCCATTTTACGCAATCTATTTGCCTGTGAAAAACGAATTCTGCCATAGGGTGGACGAAAAAGATTGCCAGGTAGCCACTCAGTGGCCTTGATAATGTTATCGATATATTGTTGCTTAGAATACTGCCAACCTTTCAGGTGATTATGGGTGTGGTTGCCGATTTCATGTCCCTGATTCTTGATTAATTGTATAATGTGTGGGTACTTTTGGGCGTTTTCTCCTACACAAAAAAAAGTGGCTTTTGCTTCATAAGATTCCAATGTCTTAAGTACCCAAGGCGTAATTTCCGGATGGGGACCATCATCAAACGTAAGAAATATCGTTTTGTGGTCCTTGCTGCCTCGCCATATCCAGTGAGGAAATAATTTAGGTAGCAGGGCCGGAATTTGGAAAATGTGCATTGGCAGGACAAAATGAAGTCTTTTTTAGAAATAATCCAAATGTACTTATGCTTAATTTTGCGGTATGGCTGAAAAGGTTACACTGGTTGGGGGCGGCTTGTCGGGCGGCTTACTGTCTGTTTTTCTTGCCCGCAGGGGTTACGAGGTTCACGTATTCGAACGCAGACCTGATATGCGTCAGGGGAATTACCTGGGTGGCAGAAGTATTAACCTTGCATTGTCTACTCGCGGTATCCGGGGTTTGGAGAAAGCCGGTATTGATAAGGATATACTGGACATTGCGATACCTATGACCGGCAGAATGATGCATGACCGTGAAGGCAATCTGGCATACCAGCCCTATGGCAAAGACGGACAAGCCATTTATTCAATCTCCCGTGGGGCACTTAATATTCGACTACTTCAGCTGGCGGATGCTTTCCCAAATATTCATATGTACTTTGATCACAAATGCACGTTTTGTGATCCTGAAACAGGCATTACCCGCTATACTGATGCAAACGGCAATGCGGTTGAAGATAAGGCCGATATTGTAATCGGTACCGATGGTGCATTTAGTGCTGTTCGCGATTCGTTCATGACAAGCCGGTTTAACTACTCACAAACCTATGAGGCCCACGGCTATAAAGAACTTGAGATTACACCTGGCGCAAACGGGGACTTCCGAATTCAAAAAAACTCACTTCATATTTGGCCCAGAAGCAGTTTTATGATGATTGCACTGCCTAATCCGGGTGGTAATTTCACATGCACGTTGTTTATGCCCTGGGAGGGAGAAAATAGTTTTGCTTCACTCAGTACCCCCGAATCAGTGTTGACTTTCTTTAAAAAAGAATTTGGCGATACCATTGATATGATGCCCGGACTGATTGATGATTTTTTTGGAAATCCTACAGGAAACCTGGCCACCATGAGATGCTATCCCTGGGTGAAACATAAGGCGGCTTTGCTGGGTGATTCTGCGCATGCCATTATTCCGTTTTATGGTCAGGGCATGAATTGCTGCTTCGAGGATTGTATTGTACTGGATGAATTGATCGCTGAGCATAACGGCAACTGGCCCACAGCACTTGATCATTACCAAAAGTCACGCAAACCCAATGCCGATGCGATTGCGAATCTCGCCATACAGAATTTTGTGGAAATGCGTGATCTGGTAGGTACAGCAGCATTCCGGCATCGAAAACACGTAGAGCACGATCTTACAGAATTATACCCTGATTTATTCAAAAGTCAATATGAACTGACTACTTTCCATACCACACCCTACCGATATGCTTTGGAAATGGGGGCTAAAAATGACCACTTGCTGAATTATATTATCGATGGGAAGCTGGAAGAAAAGCTGGCAGACAGATCGTTCATGGAACCCCTTATTCAGCAGATGCTGACGGATTAATTGTTACTTTTTTGAATAGTAAGAATATTCCGTAAACAATGGCAAAATGCAATAGCCCTGCAAACTCTAATCCTATGATGTACCACGGCCATTCACCCATAATAAACGGGTTGTCCGCAATGGGCCTTTCGCTAAGATACATATAATTCCCTCCGGTCAGATAATTGGCAATCCCTACGAAAGCCATTACCGGCTGGGTAAACAGCCAGACCTTTAACCAGCTGTTTTTTCTGAGTTTCATTCCGTAAACAACCAACGAGAAAATAGCCATGGCAAAAATGCCGGCATGTGCAATGTAATACTCGGCGTATAAAAACGGAGAAAAACCATGGGTCAATTCCGGCGTAATGAGCGAATGAAAGGCCCCGGGTAGACCCCAGTATACCAGTAATTCAAATAAATTTTGCCCGGGTTTGAAATGTATGAGTCCTGCAATAATGACGCTGATAGAGCATAAATGCAATGGTAAGGCGCTGTGTAATTGCCATTTTCCGGTGCTCAAAAGGTAGCAATGTTGTATGATAATGACCATCAAAATGGCAGCACCTATGGCTTTCCCTGTTCCGGTTTTTACCTGATCTGATTTGTCTTTGACCCAATAAATTGGCAGCATGATGAAAGCGAGTGAAAAAACAATTCCTGCCCACCACTCATGGCTACCCGGTGAAATGGCATAGTGCATGCCCGCAATAAATGTCTAAATGATGATTTAAACAACTTTGCAATCGAATTAATCTCGTTTTTGCTTCTGTTTTGCCCTTACCATCGAATCAACATAACGGGGATTGTAATCGGTGCGGTAACCGCCTTTGCGCAGAGATTTACGGCCTTTTAGTTTGTATTGGTAAATGACATAACCGGTGCCCAGAATGATGGCAATGAATGCTATCAGGGCAATAATCTTGTGCGATTTTTTTTGCATGGATTAAGATGCTAATACAATACCCGTTTGCGCCGAAATGTTTTGGAGGTCATTCCAAACGTTTTCCACCAGCGGTATTCCACGGTGGACTCTTTCCGTTTGACTGTTACGTTCTTTATCACCCGGAATCTGAACGGGATTATCGGATTGCAATGGTTTTGTTGCTTTAAATCGCTGAATCCATTGATCCATGTGTTTTTTGAATTCTTCCGCAGGCCTAAAACCGTCAACTCTCCAGGCGCCTACAAAATGTCCTATGCCTTTACCCGGAAGGTTGTCCAATGGATCGAGAAAGGACACAAACGGTGGAACCCAAGGTCCGTAATTGGCACCACTGAGAACACCACTGAGGATATCCACGGCCGCGGCAAGGCCAAAACCTTTATAACTTCCATGGTCCATATCACTTCCCAGTGTTAGCAGCATGCCTCCATTTCTCAGTTCAGAGGGGCTGATGCTATCGGAACCGTCCTTTGTGGTCAGCCAGCCTGATGGGATGGAGTTTCCGGCGCGTTCTGCAATTTCCAATTTGCCATTGCTGGCTGCAGAGGTGGCCATATCTAGTACAAACGGAGGTTCATTCAAAGCAGGAACCGCTATGCATATAGGGTTGGTGCCCAGCATGCGTTCAGCGCCCAGCGCCGGTGTAACCAGCGGGCTTGCATTGGTTACTGCAAAACCAATCATGTCATGGGGTAGGGCTTTCATTGCATGGTATGCTGCAATACCAAAATGATTGCTGTTCTGAATCGCAACCCAGCCGCTGCCAACATTTTTGGCTTTTTCAATCGCAATATCCATGGCTGCCGGTGCTGAAACTAATCCAATTCCCTCGTCTGCATCGAAGGTTGCAGTAGAGGGGGTTTCGTGAACTATTTTCATTAGTGGCTCTGGATTGATGCGTTTTTTCTCAATCAGTCTGAGGTAGCCGGATAAGCGTGCCACACCATGAGAATCGATACCGCGCAAATCAGCCGCCATGAGAACATCCGCAGAGAGCAGGGCATTTTCAACAGAAAATCCATGGTGAATGAATACCTGCTCAACCCAGGATTGAAGTTTTTCGCGCTGAATTAATACGGTTGCCATAATCAGTTGATTTTACCCAGCCATTTTTCAAGAGATGGCGTAATTTTTTCTTTTTCAAATCCCAGTGACAGTGAAAATCTGCCGGCGGGAGCATAGGTAAAATTGAGTTCTTTCAGAATACCACCCCGGCAGACCATCAGCTTTGATAAAGCCGGGTATGATAATTTTTTTAACAAATCATCGGCATCGTTGTTAACTCGGAAACCATTGATGGCAATGAGTTCGTCATTAACATTTACCCCCGAAATCCATGCCGGCATGCCGCTTTCCACATACTTTACAATCGTTTTACCATTTTCTGAAGCCGTAGTCATACCGCTTGACTGTCGCTTTTCGGTTTTTACATTGATGGTTAGTCCTGCGTCGCCCAAAATATTTTGGTAATCCGGAATGTCCAAAGAACGCACATGCTTATCAAAGAATGGTTTTAATTCCGTTCCTGCTACCTCAGTGGCGGCAGCTTCAAACTCTGTTGAGGTGAAACCACGTTTTTTATCAATGTAGTAGCGTGTCCAAAGCATTTTCATCAAATCATCCAGATTCTTCTTTCCGTTTGTGGCAGCGCTGATTTTTGCATCCAGGAGGGCTGCTACAACCAGTCCTTTTGCGTAATAGCTGATGCTGGTATTTTTGCTGTTTTCATTTGGGCGATACTCTTTGATCCAGGCATCGTGGCTGCTTTGTGACAGGGTTTGTATTTTGCTGCCGGGTCTGTTTTCCAGATCGTTTATGTAACCCTCCAGAGTGGCAATAAACTGCATGGGTTTCACAAACCCCGCCCTGAGCATTGCCAGTTCATCATAATATGATGTAATTCCCTCTGCTACCCAAAGCTGTTCCGTATAGTTTTCAGCATGGTAGTTGAAAGGCCCAAGTTCTATGGGGCGTATACGTTTCACATTCCACAGGTGGAAGTATTCATGTGCACACAGGCCCAGAAAAGATTTGTATTTACCTTCATCTTTCCAGTTCAGACGGTTCATAACCACCACCGTGCTGTTCAGGTGTTCCAGGCCGCCTCCACCCGCTTCCACATTCTGAACAATAAACAGGTATTTCTTGCAGGGATGCACCCCTACGATATCGGTCATGGTTTCGCAAACGGTTTTTAGATCTTTTAAAAAACGGGTTTTGTCGGCATTGTTAATGCCCACCATCGCCACTTTGTGCGGAACACCGCGCACTTCGAAATCCCATTCTTCATGATTGCCAAGCTGCAGGGGCGAATCTGCGAGTTCGTCGTAATGCTGGAATACAAAGTAACCTTCTGTATTTTTGGGCAAGGCAGTGCTGATTTTGGTGTAGTTGCCGGGCAGGTTGATTCCAATTGTTCCCGCCACATTCTCCATTCCCTGCGCCATCATGCAAATACTGCTGGGATTAATAAGCGCCTGTTCTGCATCCACAAAAGAAGTGCGTACGCTGAATTCGTAAGCATATACCCAATAGGTAACGATAATCTTTTCCGCTTTACCTTTGGATATGCTCCAGTTGTTTTTGTTGGTTTTGATAACAGGCAGTTGCTTGCCTGAAGCTGTGGCTTCAAAACGCTCCACACTCTTGCTGAATTCCCTAACCAAATAGCTGCCTGGGGTCCATACCGGCATGCTAACCGTAACTTCCTTTTTGTTTGCACACGATATTTCCATTTCTACTTTCACATAGTGGGTATGGGGCTCAGGGATGCTGAGGGTGTAATGAATGGGGCTGATTTGCTTTGCGTGGCTCATGTGTATGAATAATGCTATTAAAATACTCGCGTATATTCGCATACCACAAATTACGGGTATTTTTGAGGGTTCTTTATCGACAATTTGTATACCGCTTAACCATGAAATGGATATTCGCTTCAGTTTTGGTGGCAATGGCTATGCTGTTGCAGCAATTTCAGTGCAACCGATGTGATTATGAATGTGCCGAATCTGGCAGCTTTAAAATTGTGGATAGCAAAACAGGAGCCGATTTGTTTTTCGGTCCCTTGGCAAAATATGAGGCAGATAGTGTTTGGATAACCGGAGAAACATTGGGTGGCAATACTTGGAGCCGTGCCTGGCTCATGTACTATGATTCTATGTTTACTACATATCCTTATTACAAAAATGGAAAAAGCTATCCGTCAGATACATTCTATCTCTTAAACAAATCAGATATTGATACCATAAAACTTATTTTCAATCCAGAAGCAACAGATTGCTGTAAACCCTATTTCAAAATAAAATCCATGATTTATAATGGCGTTTCAGGCACGAAAAAAGATGGATACTGGATTTTAACTAAGTACTAATTCTCGATAAACCAATGGCAGTGCTTATGTTTGCATTATGCAAGCAAGGTTTATCCTGTCTCTGCTACTTTGTGCATGTTTTCAGGCAAATGCCCAGTATATTGTCTATGAACCGGGTTGCTGGCAGGAATTGCAATTGATTATTACGCAGGATGGCGGAAATAGTCTGCGTTTTAATCCGAGGGTGTGGCAAGGTAATTCCGATAGTATTGCTCAAGGCAGGGGGGTGTCTTTTAAAAACTATTTTGTTACGGACAATCCGGAATCTTCACCGCGATTTGTTGGATTGAAGAAAATACAAACCGTTGGCAGAAACCGGTTATTTCATCGCAAAGGGATGTTTTATAGCTGGCAGGATGTGAACATAAAAGGGAATTCCACTTTCATTGTTAATCCTGTGTTGAATTTACAGGCAGGGAGTGGCTTTGAAAGCACTTTTAATCAAAATGGAAGAGGGGTAGAGGTTCGGGGCAACATTCAGCGGAAAGTGGCTTTTTATTCCCGCGTTACTGAAAACCAGTCGTATTTCCCGCAATTTGTAAATCGTTACCGCGATTCGCTGGGGGTGATTCCCGGACTGGGCTGGTGGAAAGGTGCCGGACAAAATGGCGGTGTAGCAGCTGCTCAGTCAGACTATCTGCAGTCGGTTGGCTACATTTCTGCCGCATTGCTGAATGATGTAACGGCCAAAAATCACATTGTAATGAGTGCCGGGCACGACCGCTTTTTTGTCGGTCAGGGCATTCGCAGTTTGATTTTAAGTAACCATGCAGGTCCCTATGGTTTTATTCGCTTAAATACATCCCTGGGGCCCTTTAAATACCAAAATTTATACGGTCAGTTGAATGGTTTTACACCGCTTTCAGGAAACACGCTGTTGCCAAAAAAATATGTTGCCATGCATAGGGGCAGCTTAACATTTGCCAATCCCTTTCAAAAGCTGGAACTTGGCTTTTCTGAAATGATTATCCATAATCGTCCGCAAGGAGGTTTTGATCTCGATTACCTGAACCCCATCATTTTTTATCGTTCGGCAGAAGCCAATGCCGGCAGTGCCGATAATGCCCTGATGGCATTTGATTTTACCTATAGTTTGCCTTATCGATGGAGATTTTATGGTCAGGGCTTGCTGGATGAGTTTAAGCTGAACAAATTGAAACAGGGTGGCTGGTGGGGCAATAAATTCGGCTGGCAGCTGGGTCTCATGCGTATTCTAAAAACAACCAAAGGCAATGGTCTGCTTCAGGCTGAATACAACACGGTCAGGCCTTATACCTATTCACACTCCGATGTGTTGAACAGCTACACCCATTATAATCAGCCATTGGCGCATCCCTTGGGCAGTAATTTTAGGGAATGGAGTTTTAAAGGTTTCTTTCAGCCCAAAATATTGCCAAACCTGCGCATTCACGCGCTGGCTATGATGGCCAAACAAGGAAACGATCCCTGGCTGAATGGAACCAATTTTGGCAGCAATCCCCGCCGCGACAATGATATGAGGGTAGGAGACGACGGGATTAACATGTTGCAGGGAGAATTATCAAACATTCGTTCCTTTAAGGTAGATATTACCTACATGGTCTACTACAATGTAAACATAGATTTAAGCTGGCTGTACCGAAACCAAACCGGCTGGCATCCGTCGTCAGGAAACTGGTTTAATCTGGGTCTTCGCTGGAATTTTGAGCCGGTGCAGCATTTGTATTGACCGGCATATCCAGCGCAAAGTATTTTTTGTCTACGGCCAATCCTTCTAAATGCTCCTTCACCCTGTCAGCATGCGTATCGGTAATGATAATTTGCCCGAAATAATCTCTTGCAACAAGTTCCATGAGCTTTCCGGCCCGATTGCCATCAATTTTTTCGAAAATATCGTCCAGCAGCAAAATGGGTTTCTTCCCTGTTTTTTCAAGGAAATACTTATACTGAGCCAGTTTTAAGGCAATGACGTAGCTTTTGATTTGACCCTGAGAACCATATTTTTTGAGCGGAAAATCGCTCAGTAAAAATTCAAGATCATCCTTATGAATGCCGCTGCCTGTGCGCTGTAGCACCCTGTCTTTTTCCCTGCTGAGAAATAAGATATCTAGGAGGGGCTTTTCGTGTAATTCACTCACATACAGCAGGGTAGGGTGTTCTGCGTCTCCACTTAAAAACCGGTATAATTCTTGAAAATATGAAGTAAATTCAGCAATAAAGTCCCTTCTTTTTTCAAAAATAATCTGGCCGGCCTTAGCCATTCTATCATCAAAAGTTTCCAGCAATATGGGATCTACCGGGCGACCTTCAGCTTGTTTTAAAAAAGCATTTCGCTGATCTAACAGCTTTTTATACAAACTTAGTTGCTCCAGATAAGATCTGTCGGTCTGGCTGATGGTGAAGTCCAGAAACCGGCGGCGCTCCTCACTGCCTTCCAGGATCAGCGATATGTCGTATGGGGTAATAAATACAGTTTGTATAATTCCGATATGATCAATTAATCGGTTGTATGTTTTGCCGTTCTTCTTGAGGGTTTTTTTGCCTTTGGTGAAATTAACCAGAATTTCAGTGCTGTTTTCGTTTTCAAAAAAACCATGAATGCTAAAAAAATCCTGACCATGGCGGATTAGTTGCTGATCTATACCATTAAAAAAACTCTTGGTATTAGCCAGGTAGTAAACTGCATCCAGAATATTAGTTTTACCACTGCCATTTGGCCCTGTAATACAGTTTATTCCATCACAAAACTGCAGGTGCTGTTCGTTGTGGTTCTTAAAATAAAACAGTTGCAGCCTGCCGATGTGCATACCGCAAAGTTAGTTTTTTTGAGTGGTTATTGCATTTCAGAATCCTTTCATTTTAAGTAGCTGCAACAAATCATCTGTGTTAATGATGATGGATAAATCGATAACGATTAGTTTTGTATATCCATCCGCCGGAAATTCATACCGATTTACTGATTGTTGGGGGCGGGGCCGCAGGTTATTTCGCAGCTATACATGCCAAAACTGCCAAACCGGCCAAAAAAGTACTCATAATTGAAAAATCGAACAAACTGCTGGCGAAGGTTGCTATCAGCGGGGGGGGGCGTTGCAATGTTACTCACAACGAACCCGATCTGGCATCCATTTTGGAATATTACCCACGGGGCCGCGGATTGCTGAAATGGGCGCTGCGAAAATGGGGCGTCACCAATACCATACGTTGGTTTGAACGTCATGGTGTTCAGCTGAAAACTGAAGAAGACGGCCGTATGTTTCCGATATCCGACGATTCTGCAACCGTAGTGGATTGTTTATTACAGGAGGCGGAACGACTTGGTGTGGAATGCATAACATCAACAGGGCTAAAATCGTTTGAGCCCCTTTCTCCCAAAGGATTCCGGGTCGTAACCGATAAAGGGATTAATATCGTTGCCAAGTCTTTGATATTGGCCTGTGGCGGATTTCCTAAACTCAGTCAGTTTGATTTTATTATCCGCCATGGCATAGAAATTATCGAACCCGTACCGTCGCTTTTTACCTTCAATATTCCCGATAAAGAATTGCATTCGCTCATGGGAATCAGCGTGCAGGGTTGTAAAGTGCGTGTGGTTGGGATGGATTCAGGTCCTGAAAAGGGCTGGTTTTCCGGCCCCGTACTTATTACTCACTGGGGTTTGAGTGGTCCGGCAGTGTTGAAGGCATCGGCGTTTTTAGCGCGTGAATTGTATGCTGAAAATTATGATGTAAATATGCTGGTTGACTGGACCGGAATGGGAGAGGAGAAGGCACGAAGTTTATGGGATGCCGATTTGCTGATGAATGCTGCAAAAAAAGTGGGGAATACCAATCCTTTTCATTTGCCGGCCCGCCTTTGGGATTTGCTTCTGAATCGCGCCGGTGTTAATGCAGAGACTGTGGTAAGGGACTTGTCTAAACAAGATAAAAATCGCTTGCTTGAAAACTGTATCCGCAGTCCATTTTCAGTGAAAGGTAAAACCACTTTCAAAGAAGAATTTGTAACAGCAGGCGGGGTCTCTATTACAGAAATAGACAAGGATACCATGGAGTGTAAGAAAATACCGGGTCTGTTTTTTGCCGGCGAAATCATTGACCTAGACGGTGTTACCGGTGGGTTTAATTTTCAGGCGGCCTGGTGTACCGGATACCTTGCAGGCGTTCGGGCCATCGAAAAATCCTGAGTCTTTTTATTTTTCTAATGTACTTTTTTCTTCTGCCTCTTTAAGAAGCTGTGCTGCTTTATCACTTGCCTCTCGCTCTATTTTATCGGCATTTCTATCCGCTTCTCCTTGCATCTGAGTGGCCCTTTTCGTAGTTTCTTCTTCTGTTTGCCTGGCCCTCAGATTAAATTCCCCCCTGGCTGCCTCAGCTTTCTTTCGGCCCTCATCTCTAACCTTGTCGGCCGCCTTTTTGGCAACGGCTTTTTGTAAGGGATCGGTGGCTTTGGCTTCAATCGCTGCAGCTTGTTTCTGTGCCTCAGTATTAATCCTTTCAGCTGCTTTTTCACCTTCCTGACGAATTAGATTGGCCTTTTGTTGGCCTTCACCGGTTAATTGTGCCGCCCGCTTTCTTCCTTCCTCTCGAATCTGTGACGCTCTTTTGGCTGCTTCGTTTTTCAATAATTCGCCCTTTTCACGAGCCAGTTTCAGGGCTTCAGCCCGTTTTTTCTCCAATGCCGCTGTAGCTGCGTCTTTCAGATTTTCCTTCACGGATTTAGCAAAACCTTTCAAAGAAACTGAAACTAAGGGTTTGGTAATGGTACCGGAAATGCGAATATCAACCGGAATTTCTTCCTGTGTTTTCGCATTAAGGCCAGTCTTTTGGTTCCATTCCCTTAGGAGTGCATTCCCTGTCCCAAGGTTTTTTGCAGGTACTTTTAACCAGCCGCCATAGGAAATGGTCTGGTCAAGTTTTGTATGTCCAGACAATCTCATCACACCGCCACTCGGCAAGGATAAGTTCAGGCTGTCTAATAGCTCAAAAGCTCCGTCATGTATGCGGAAATTGATTTTCTGGGGTTTAATATTTAATCTATCCAGAGAACTGGTGTTTAGTTGTTTGCCAAGCTGTTTTAAAAACTCGGTTCCTTGTATGCCGGACTGACTCAGGGATAATTTTCCGGTTAGGTTCAAATCCTTATAATCGGGTTGCATTTTGCTGTCCAGCGAACTCTTTAATTCAATTCCCGCGTCAAATAAACCTTCCAACTTGCTGAAAATAGGAGCATATTTCTGAATCATTGGGAAGTTCGCTGCCGTGGTAGATGGAGTGAATCCGGTGGCAGTAGTATTTATTTCAGTTATTGGATGTTTGGTGTCTCGGCTGTCATAGTTTCCGTTCAGCACAACGTGTCCACCCAACATGTCCGCTTGCAGTTTGTTGAGGTTGAGGATACCGTCTTTAGCCGCCACATTACCTAAAATACCGGTAAGCGTGTATTTTTCATAAATGAGTTTATCAATGCTGGTATTCAGCGTTAAATCAAGGTTTTTGGGTATTTCTATAATGGGAAGTTCTGTGCTTCCTTCCTGGCTTGCGGGTGTTTCTGAGTCAGACATCAGACTGTTTATATTGATGAATTTACTCGTGAATGAGAGGGTTCCCTGCAGGGCTTCATCATTGAACAAATAACCCGGTAATTGATTAAGTATACCGCTTACATTGAAATCATTGCCATTTACGTTTCCAATACAAGTGGGCATGGAAATTTTCTGTGGGGTAAATTGCAGGGCAAAATCGCTGAGCTGAGCAGATTCTTTGGCATTTTTCCAAACAAGATTTTTAATTTCCAGCTTCCCGCCCGCCTGTAAATTTTGAACTTGTGTTTTGCTCAACTGACTGTAATAACCTTTCATAGATAAATCGGCATTCACCATGCCGGCTATGTCAGTCCCTTTTTCCAATGGAAGCAGATTTTTAATTTTTGACAGTTCTATACTGCCTTTGGCTTCCGCATCAATGTAGGGATTGCTTTCAGGTGTTTTCAGAAGGCACTTTACTGATATGGGTGCCCCGGCCAAATTCATCTGCAGTCTTTTGAGGTTTATTATACTATTGTCAGGCACACCATCCGGATTGGAGAATACAAAATCTATATTAATATTTTGGGCAGACTGTGATAATTGAGGATAGTGGAAGGCCCCATTAATCACCTGCAATCCAATTTCGGTTTTGGGCATCTTGGCATCGGTCATTGTGCCTTTGAGTGATCCTTGCAACGCCAATGCTCCGCTTACTTCTGCGTTTTCAAAGTCTTTACTATACATGCCTGGTACGATACTCAGGAAGCTTTTGAATGTATTTTGAAGCGCTTTAAAAGAAATATCCATTTCTATGTCTTCTTCGTTCAAATCCACAAAGCCATTGCTTTGAATATCCAGTTCATTCAATCGCGCTTTGGCCTCTTTGAAGCTGAATTTCATTTGCTTCATATTCATACCGAGTTCTGCATCAATGTTGGATTTTATTCCTTGTAACCAGTCCATTCCACCGTATGTAAGTGTTAATGCATCTGTTTCAGTATGGGTTTTTAGCGTGAACTCATCCTGGGTAAAATCGCCTGAACTCTCATGATTCATACCTGTTATCAGCGTTCTGAATCCGATACTTCTATCATTGTAGTCCACGGTTGCATCTTCTATTTCCAGCAAATGAAGGGTGAGTTTGAATCCTTTTCCGGAAGTATCTGTAGCCACTTTTGCCGTAGTATCTGATTTCACAATATCCCAGTTAGCGGTTCCGCTTTCAAGGGTCTGCAAAAAAATACGCGGACGTCTCAATCCTATTTTTTGCAACGCTACAGGTCCTTCACCTATGGCGCTCATTAAATCAACGGTTAATGATAGTTTGGGTATGTATGCCAAGGTATCTCCCTCAAAGCTGTCTTTTCCAATGATACAAATATTGTTTATGCCAACAGATAAATCGGGGAAATTGCGAATCAGACCCAAACTGATGTCTTCATCAAAAGCAACTTGCGCATTTACCTGCTCATTGATGACTTTCTTGATGGCTTTCAATGCAGGGCCTTTGAGAAAAAAGGGGATAATCAGCAATAATATGAATATAACCCCAAGGGAAATGCCTGTATATTTAATAAACTTCTTTTGCATTATCAGTGTAACGAAATTACTGCAAAAATAGTGCGGAATGAAAGGCATGTATAGATGAACTGATGTAGATTTGCGACAGGATGGAACAATATTGGTGGGAACAGGCAATGGTCATCATTTCGGTGCCCGTTTATACGGTTACCATTCTGGCCGAAATTTTGGCAAGCGTTTATCTCAAAAGGGAGCTCTACACAACCAAAGATACCCTCAACAATTTTTTAATGACCAGTTTGAATATCCTGCTGGATACTGCAATGCGGGGTGCGTTTCTGCTATTGATGAGCTGGTCTTTTCCCAACCGATTCATCAGCTGGAATGAGCATGGTGTCCTGTATTGGGTAGCCGCTATTGTACTCACAGACCTTGTTTACTGGTTCGTGCACTGGATGAGCCACATGGTTCGCTTTTTCTGGGCTGTCCATACGGTTCACCACAGCAGCGAGAAATACAATATCACAGTGGGTTTTCGCAGTTCTGTTTTTGAGCCGCTATATCGGTTTTTATTCTTCATACCGCTGGGGTTTATTGGGTTTGAAGCTGCCGATATAGTGTTGGCATTTTCCATTCAGCAGCTCTATGGATCTATCATTCATACAGAACTCATCCGACGCATACCGGTATGGGACTGGATTTTTGTGAGTCCCAGCCATCATGCGGTTCATCACGCCAGTAATCCACGTTACCTCGATAAAAACATGGGTATGATACTGATTGTATGGGATAAGATTTTTGGCACGTTTGAGCCGGAAGATGAGAAGTATGATAAAATCAAATATGGTTTAACCACCAACTTAAATACCTATAATCCCGGCAATATTCTTTTTAATGAGTGGAGACAAATGTGGCATGATGTAAAATCCGCACCCGGCATTCGCGAAAAGTTTATGTATGTTTTTGGTCCGCCCGGTTGGAGTCATGACGGAAGCCGTAAAACAAGCCATCAGCTTAGATTTGAAGAAGAACAACGTTAATTCAGACGGCAACCGACTGCTTTACACGGGTTGTTGTCATTAAGAATAAAACATCAATTTAGTGGCTAGCGTCTACCGTGCCGGTTACCACACCTCGCTTGCGCAATTCTCTCTCGATTTTCAAAGCAAAGAAGGCCAGATAGGCAAAACACAGTACGCCTATCCAGTATGAATGTTGAATACCTAACAGTTTGTCGTCGGCTAATGCGCCCTGTGCCAACGGAATAATTCCTCCACCCATAATCATCATGATAAGCAAACTTGATGCGGTATTGGTTTTGTTACCCAAACCTGCAATGCTAAGTGTGAATATACATGGCCAGAGTGTACTGCAAAACAAACCCACCGAAATAAAAGCAAACACGCTGATGATTCCATGGGTAAGAATGCCGGTAATGAGAGCAGCCATCCCAAGTAGGGAATAGATGAATAGCTGTCTGGCAGGGTTGCCGTCACTGATGGTATCAGCCGTAGCCAGCAGTATTACAATAAACAGGTACGGGTAAAATTGGGAAATATCGTAGCCGGCAATAAAGTTTACCAAGGCAAAAATGCTAAATGCGGCAAAAGGCAACAAAATGCTAAGTTTTTGCTTAGCACCTTCTTTTAAACTGAATGCACCTGCCGCACTGGTCCAGCGACCTATCATAAGGCTGGCCCAGAAAAGTGAAACAAATGGGGCAATATCCTGCTCTCGTGTTCCCAGTTTTTGTTTCATAAATTCAGGTAAATTGCTGGCGGTAGAAACCTCCACACCTACATAAACGAATATTGCAATCATGCCCAGCAGCACCTGTGGCATTGTGATGATGTCCGCTATAGAGGTGGTGGATTTTTCTTCTTCAATGTTGGCTTTATCCGGAATATTCGAAAATTTAAAAATAGCAGCAACCAGCAGAAATGCAGCACCCAAAACGAGATAGGGAATTTGAACGGCTTCCAGATTTAGCTCGGTTTCACCCGAATTTACTTTCCCAAATATGGCAAAAGCAACAATTACCGGCCCAATGGTTGTGCCTATATTGTTGATACCACCGGCCAGACTTAAACGCATGTTACCCTCCTTGGGATTGCCCAGATTGATGGCCAGTGGATTGGCTGCTATCTGTTGAAGTGAAAATCCCAATCCTACAATAAACAGACCCGATATGAGTAGATTGAATGATGCAGAATTGGCGGCCGGAATAAACAGAAGGGTTCCTACGGCAGATAAGCATAAGCCTAGCGCCAGTCCATTACGGTATCCTATGGTATGGAGGATATCTTCCTTCCGTATAGAGGAGATGATAAAATAACCCAGGGAACCTACCGTATAGGCAATATAGAAAGCAAATGAGATCAGCTGAGACTGCAGCTGTGAAAGATTTAATGCTTTTTTGAAAACCGGTATTAAAATATCATTGCTGGCTGCAACAAAGCCCCAGAAGAAGAAAACCGAGATTAACGTTAAAAAAGCACCTGTATTGTTTTTCTGCATAACATTTTTTCAAATGTATCAGCGTCTTTCCAGTTTTTCCAAGCGTTCTTCAAGATTTTTTATTCTTGTTTCCTGTTCCCTGATAATACTGAGTAAATAAACAGGCAGTCTGTCGTAGTGTACTGAGTAGGGAACCATTTTGTTGTAGTTCAGAATCTCCCTGCCATTAGCATCGGTTTCGGCTATACCTGTGTTGCCTTTCCATTTCCTCTCGGGACCAAAAACAACAAGTTCGGGTATGAATTCTGCCACTTCCTCTGCAATCAATCCTATCTCATGATCCCCGCCCAAAGCTTGTTTCAGATTGTATGATACCGGCCTGAGTGACAATAATTTCTCTTTAGAAAATTGAAGATTCTTAACATTTTCCTTCACATGTATGGTGGAGGAGGTGGGTCTTAATTCACCGCCGGATGTACGTACAACCGTAGTTCCGGTTCCGGTAGTGCTTGAGTTCATGATAAAACGCGCATTGGTTTCTATCACTCCATTGGCCATAATACCACCTGTGGCAGGTGCTGTTGTTGTGCCTACCCTCAGACCTCCGGTCAAGTATCCATCGCCATCAACTTGCAGATCATAACTGGTGGTGGATGTGCTGCCTATGCGAACCTTTCCTGCAAAGTTGGAAGTAGTGGTGGACCCATTCACCAGTAGGCCCGATGTACCAATAGATAAGTCGAAAGAGGAAGATGGTGAGGTGGTTCCGATACCAACATTCTTCGTGCTATTGATCCAAATGGCATCGGTACATTCCCAGCTTCCGCTACCAGTGCCACGCACTGTGTAATTGGTATTAAACGATGTTCCGCAGCTGATACTGCTGCCGCTTCCGCCGGTACCCGGTGCCCAGCTGCTGCCATTCCATTTCAATACATCATTGGTGGATGGGGCAGTAGAAGATACGCTTCTGCCCTGAAGCAGATTGGCGTTCCACATGGCTGTATTGTTTAATGCGTCCAGTGTATCACCATTTTTGGATAATCCTGTGCCGGCGAAAACGCTCATACCGGTTAGTGCTGTAGGTGCCCAGATTGAGCCGTTGTATTGCAAAACATCGTTGGCTGCGGGCTTGGCAGACGAAACGGAATTGTCTTGTAAATAGGCAGCATTCCACATGGCGAAATTGGCTCTTGCCGACAGAGTGTCACCATTTTTTAACAGGCCAAATCCGGCCACTGTAGGATTGCTGCCGCCACCTCCGCCTGTAATTGCCGATGGAGCCCACGCAGTCCCATTCCAACGGTATACATCATCCTTGGCAGGAGTAGCTGTTGAAATACTTCTCCCCAGTATATCACCCGCACTCCATATAGCTTGTTTGTTTAATGCACTTAGAGTATCCCCACTTTTTTTAAGGCCGTTTCCTGCTATCACATTCAATGTTCCTCCTCCGCCACCTGCGCTGATTTTGGCAGGTATCCATTCCGTTCCATTCCACTGCAAAACATCGTCTTTGGCAGGTGAAATTCCCGAAACAGCTTTGCCTTTAATTTTACCGGCATTCCAAATATCATTTTCAGAATTTGCATGCAGGGTGTCGCCGCTCTTTCTCATTCCCTGACCCGCTATAATAGCTGTTGTTACAGCATTGCCTGATTTTGCGGCATATAGTGCGTATGGCACAGACAATAGCTGCGTTGTCCCTTTGATAGTGTAGTTGTTGCCCCCGGTAGCATCAGAATTACTTTCCAGGAAATAGGGTCCTTTGCTCCAGTCTATACTGTTTATATTACCACTCACAACATTACCGGCTCCTATTTGGGCTGTGATTAATCCATTGGCGTTGCTGTTGATTTTTTGCGTTTCGCGGTAAACTACAGTTCCGGTAGAACTACCCTGTCGGATAATTAATTCCATTCCAATGCCTGAATTGATGACAAGTGTGCCGCTGCCATCCCGGATAACCGCTTGGTATGAAAACAAATTGGGGGCCTGCGCATTAGATATGCCCATGTACCCAAGAATGCACAGGAAAGCCAGTATTGATTGTTTTTTCATGTTGCTAAAAAAAACAAATATATGTTTTTTTGGCAACAGATAATAGATGTGTGAATTAGCTAATTAGCTCTTTACGGAGAAATCTACCCGTATGACTGAATTTTACTTTTATGATTTCTTCCGGTGTGCCGGTAGCCAAAATGGTTCCACCGCCGGTGCCTCCTTCCGGGCCCAGATCAATTACATGGTCTGCCACTTTTATTACGTCCATGTTGTGTTCTATGACCAGTACCGTATTGCCTTTATCGGTCAGTTCCTGCAATACAGACAGTAACTGTCTGATATCATCAAAATGAAGTCCTGTTGTAGGTTCGTCTAATATGTAAACCGTTTTTCCGGTGTCTTTTTTGCTTAATTCAGTGGCCAGTTTTACCCGTTGTGCCTCACCACCGCTTAGGGTTGTGCTGCTTTGTCCTAAAGTTATATAGCCAAGACCTACATCCACCATGGTTTTTATTTTTCGGTGAATGAGTGGCAAATGCTCAAAAAAAACAACGGCCTGTGCAATCGACATTTCCAGCACATCGTATATACTTTTGCCCCTATACCTTACTTCCAGCGTTTCACGATTGTATCGCTTTCCCTGACAAACATCGCATTTCACCTCCACATTGGGCAAAAAGTTCATTTCAATGACTTTTTTCCCGCCACCGCCGCAGCCCTCACAACGGCCTCCTTTAACGTTGAAGCTGAACCTGCCGGGTTTGTAGCCACGTATTCTTGCTTCGGGCAGCTCGGCAAATAAATTTCTGATTTCGGTGAATACCCCAACATAGGTCGCAGGATTGCTTCGTGGGGTTCTGCCAATCGGACTTTGGTCTATGCGGATAACTTTATCAATGTGCTCCAGCCCTTTGATAGAGGCGTGTTCCAAAGGTCTGTAGTGAGTACTGTAAACATGATTGTGTAAAATAGGGAAGAGGGTTTCATTGATTAATGATGATTTACCACTGCCACTTACACCACTGATACAAACCAGCAGCCCCAGCGGAATTTCCACATCCACGTTTTTTAAATTGTGCCCTTTGCAACCTTTCAAAACCAGTTTTTCTTTACCCGGTTTTCTTCTTTTTGAAGGAACAGCAATGCTTATTCGGTCAGCAAGGTATGAGGCAGTTACACTATCTGATTTTACAAACTCTTCAGGGACTGCAGATGCTACTATTTCTCCGCCATGTGCTCCGGCTCCGGGACCAATCTCCACGAGCCAGTCGCTTGCCAGCATCATGTCTTTGTCGTGTTCCACCACCAGCACTGTGTTGCCCAGATCTCGCAGCTCTTTCAGACTGTCAATAAGTTTTTCATTATCACGTTGATGAAGTCCTATGCTGGGTTCATCCAGTATATACAGCACATTCACCAGTTTGCTGCCTATCTGGGTGGCAAGGCGTATACGCTGGGCTTCACCTCCACTCAGGGTTCTGGCCGGACTGTTCAAGCTCAGATATTCCAGCCCGACAGCATTGAGAAATCCAACCCTGGCACCAATTTCTTTCAATAGTTCTGCCGCGATAATTTTTTGGCGATCTGAAATACTGGCATCAATGTTTTTAATCCAAAGGGCCAGGTCACCGAGATTCATGGAAGCTACTTCTGAAATGTTTTTTTCGCCAAAACGGAAAAACAGCGATTGTTTTTTTAATCGACTGCCGCCACAATCAGGGCAGGACTGGGTATGCATAAATTCCTCTGCCCACTGCCTTAGTTTATCATCATCGCTCTCGAAAAAATTCTCATTTATGTAGTGCACTACCCCTTTCCACTGGCTTTGGTATTTGTGTTTCTTACCGTCATTGCCTGTGTATTCCAAGGTGATTTTATCTTTTAGTCCATATAAAACACCATCTACCTGCTCTTGGGAAAGCTTTTCGATGGTATCCGCCAGACTGAAGTTGAGGTGTTTGGCAACAGCCCTCAGTTGGGTAAATGTCCAGTTATCCCTTAGCTCACCCACAGGAATAATCGCTCCTTTGTTAATGCTTTTGGTTCTGTCGGGGATGATGTAATCAATATTTACTTCTGCTACTTCTCCCAGACCTTCGCAATGTTCGCATGCTCCATAAGGACTGTTAAAAGAAAAGCTATTGGGCTGAGGTTCCTCATAACTGATACCGGAAACAGGATCCATTAAAAACCTGGAATAGGGATGAACATTGTTATCGGTGAGAATCATCAGATAGCCATGCCCCATTTTCAGTGCTGTACCTACACTGTCATTCAATCGTTGTGTATCAAGTCCATTTACCTGTATCCTGTCCACTACCGCCTCTATATCATGAATTTTATAGCGGTCCACCTGCATGCCGGGTTTGATGTCCAGAATTTCACCGTCAACCCTCACTTTATTGTACCCTCGCTTGAGTGTTTGTTCAAAAAGCTCCCGATAGTGGCCTTTTCTGCCTTTCACAAGAGGGGCAAGCATGGTCACTTTTTCGCCATTAAAGCGCTCAATGATGGATGCGATAATCTGGGCTTCCGTAAACCGAACCATTTTCTCTCCTGAAACATAGCTGAAGGCCTCACCGGCACGGGCAAACAGCAGGCGCAGAAAATCATAAACTTCAGTAACAGTTCCGACCGTGCTTCGTGGATTGCGCGAAACGGTTTTTTGTTCTATGCTGATTACAGGGCTAAGACCGGTGATTTTGTCTACATCCGGCCGCTTCATATCACCAATAAACTGGCGGGCATACGCGCTGAAACTTTCCAGATAACGGCGCTGCCCCTCCGCAAATAGGGTGTCAAAGGCAAGCGAGCTTTTGCCTGAACCGGATAATCCTGTGAAAACAACCAATTTGTTTCTGGGTATAACCAGATCCAGGTTTTTCAAGTTGTGTTCCCTGGCACCAATGACGGTGATTTCACCTTTGTCTATATAATTGATTTCCGGCTCCAAAACAGGGGTGCAAAGGTACTGAAAAAGCGGTGCTAATTGAAGATTTGGTCAATAATAAAGTAGTGTATGCGCAATCTGAATTACCAGCCACCATCAGAGCCGCCGCCGTCGAATCCTCCGCCACCGCCCATGCCGCCCCAACTGCTTCCGGAACTGCCGCCACCACCAAATCCACCACCAAATCCGCCACCCCAGTAGTAGGGTCCCATGCCCCCGATGCCGCGGCTTCTGCCAT
>Ga0315899_10001659_pt1 | contig 25289 bp, 20 predicted proteins | sample LakEriMetagenome_2_FD_203518 | JGI IMG/M metagenome (GOLD analysis project Ga0315899, IMG submission 203518) | Freshwater fungal communities from buoy surface, Lake Erie, Ohio, United States - Buoy 4 MA112 | ecosystem: Environmental > Aquatic > Freshwater > Lake | place: USA: Lake Erie, Ohio... | reverse complement strand
TATTTGCGATAAACATCAATTAATATTATTAGAAGACGCCTGTCAAAGTATTGGAGGCACTTATAAAGGAAAACCATTAGGCAGTATTGGTCATGCTGGTACTTTTTCTTTTGACTTTGTAAAAACAATTACCTGTGGTGAAGGAGGTGTGGTGATGACGAATAGTAAAGAAGTATATACCAAGGCAGATGCTTACACCGATCATGGACACGATCATGCAGGCGTAGATAGAGGAGCAGACTTACATCCTTTCTTGGGGTATAATTTTAGAATTAGTGAATTACACGCTGCAGTGGGTCTTGCACAAATAAGAAAATTAGATCAGTTTTTAGTGATCCAAAAAAAGAATAATCAAATTTTAAAATCCTATATAGAGCAAGTGCCTGGTATTGCATTTAGAACAATCCCAGATCCTGCAGGAGATAGTGGTAGTTTTTTAACTTGGTTTTTACCTTCACATGAAGCCACTGAAAAAGTAATAGAGGCCATGAAGCAGGCTAATATTTTAGCAGGTAATTTTTATTGGTATGCTAACAACTGGCATTATATCAAAAAGTGGGCGCATCTTAAAAATGTGCAAAGCCTTTCTGCCTTAAATGAACCACAACAAAAAGCATTAGCTGCATTAAGTACAAAATCTTTTGAAAAAAGCGATGCCATCATGAGTAGATGTATCTCTACCGCCATTAGTTTATTATGGACGGAAGAGCAAGTGCATGAAAAAGGAGCTGCTTTTTTAAGCGTGATAAAAAAAGCAATTTCTTAAAGCAGCGATTATGTCATTAGGCCAATCCTTGCAACAAAGACAATTACAAAGATTGTCGCCACAGCAAATACAACTGATGAAGTTGTTGCAAATTCCTACTGCCCAAATTGAACAAAGAGTGAAAGAAGAGTTGGAAGAAAATCCAGCTTTAGAAATGAATGCCGATCTATTAGAGGGAGATATGGAAAAATCGGTAGAAGAAATGCCAGATGATTTATTACAAGGTAGTTTGGAGGAAGAAGAGGCGATTCCAGTGGATGAATTTGAAATGAGCAATGAAGAATTAAGTGATTATAGTTTTGATGATGAAGGAGATGTGGCTGATTATAAAACCAAGGACGATTATTACCCAGAACTAGATAATGATAAAGTCATTCCTATTAGAGCAGAACAAAGTTTACATGAATTATTAATGGACCAATTGAGCATGTTGGATTTGGCCGATCATGAATATAAAATTGCAGAACAAATTGTAGGGAGTTTAGATGATGATGGTTATTTAAGAAGAGCCTTGCAATCTATTGCAGACGATTTAGCCTTCAAGCAAAGCATGTGGGTGGAGGAAAAAGAAATCGAAGCCTTATTATTAAAAGTACAGCAATTTGATCCGCCCGGTATAGGTGCTCGTAACTTACAAGAATGTTTACTCATTCAGTTGAAAAGAAAACAATTTGAACAAGGTGCTTCATTGTTAGATGAAATAAGAAAGTTAGCCATTACGGTTATTGAAAAACATTTTGAAGAATTTACACGTAAGCACTACGATAAAATACAGAAGAGTTTGCATTTAGAGGAGTCTCAAATGAAAGAAGTCTTGCATCAGATTATATCTTTAAATCCAAAGCCTGGTGCTGAGACGGGGCATATGAGTGAGGCCGATAAATATATTATCCCAGACTTTACGGTGCTTATTAATAATGGTCATTTAGAATTAACCTTGAATAGCCGCAATGCACCACCCTTAGTTATTAGTGATGACTATAAATTAATGCTAAAAGAATACGAACGTGGTAATAAGCAAGATAAATCGCAGAAGGAAGCCGTATTTTTTATCAAACAAAAAATTGATTCGGCTAAATGGTTTATTGAAATGATCCAGCAAAGGCAGCAAACCTTGTTGCATACGATGAAATCCATTTTATTGCATCAAGAAGCATTCTTTATGACGGGCGATACCACTAAGTTAAAGCCCATGATATTAAAAGATATTGCAGAAAAAACTTCTTTAGATGTATCTACAGTAAGTAGGGTAGCGAATAGCAAGTATGTACAAACAGAATTTGGCACATTTTTATTAAAATATTTTTTCAGTGAGTCTTTAACCACCGATTCTGGAGAAGAAGTGAGTACCAAAGAGGTAAAAGCAATATTAGAAGAGCTATTGGAGTCGGAGGACAAGCATAAGCCTTTCAGTGATGATGAGTTAACAGAGCAGTTGCAAGAAAAAGGCTATAATATTGCTAGAAGAACTGTTGCCAAATATAGAGAACAATTAAATGTCCCGGTAGCTAGATTGCGTAAAGAATTGTAGTTAAAAACCTAAACAGACGAATGGAAAATCAAACACCAAAGTTCTTAAAAATATCGGCTCATTTAGTGTCTTATGTACTACACCCTTTATTTATACCTACTTATTTTTTTCTCTATTTAATGCAAGTAGTGCCTTTTGAGTTTGCGAGTATTACCGATTGGCAATTGAAATTAAAATTATTTAGTGTTTTTTGGTTAACCGCTTTTTTTCCAGCCTTTGCTGTTTTTTTATTGTGGAGATTAAAGTTTAGCGATAGTATTTTTTTAAAAACACAGAAAGATAGAATTATCCCCTATGTGATTGTAATGTTTTTTTATTGGTGGATGTATTATTTAAGTAGAAATTTTACAGACCAGCCCTTGGCCTTAAAATATTTTTACTTTGGTATTTTTATTGCAAGCGCCATTGGACTTACAGCGAATCATTTTATAAAAGTGAGTTTGCATACAATGGGGGTAAGTGGTTTATTAACGGCGGTCCTACTCGTAAGCTTTACTTATCCTATTAATAATTTACCTTGGGTGGTGGCATCTGTTGCAATAGCGGCCATTGTATGGAGCGCTAGAATGATAGTCTCTGATCATACCAATAAAGAGCTTGTTGTGGGTTTTGCCATAGGAATGGGTACACAAGTGGCTGCGTTTTTATGGGTGAATTAATTTAAAATATACACTATGACTTGGCATCAATTAGGAAAGAATATTGTAAAATATAAAATAGCAGCGCTTAGTTTTTTAGCACTGTCTACTTTAGTGATGGGTTATTTTGCTATTCAAGTAAAGCTAAGTTATGAGTTTACCAAGGCCATTCCTGAAGACAATCCCAAATTTGTTATTTATAAAGAATTTGTAAAAAAGTTTGGAGTGGATGGCACTACCATGGTGGTGGGCTTTCAGACCGATTCATTTTTTACAACCACTGTATTTAATCAAGTTGCCGATTTGCAGAAAGAAATAAAAACCATTCCGGGCGTCACAGAGGTAGTAAGTGTACCCAGCGCTTATACAATTAGTAAAGATAGCGCCTCTAGTAAATTCATTCCCCATAAAATTTTTAATGCGCCGTATAGGTCTGATTCTGCTTTAGCTGCGGATAAAGCTATTTTAGAGAGCCTACCTTTTTATAAAAATTTAATGTACAATCCAAGTAGCCACGCTTATATAATGGCTATTAGTTTTATACCTGACTCTATTAATAGTGTTGCGCGTTCGGGGATAATAAAAAGCTTACAATCTAAACTAGATGCTTTTGTAGCAAAATCAAATTTAAAAGTACATATTAGTGGCTTGCCTTATATTAGAACCATACTTGCAGATAGAATTAAAAAAGAAATGCAATGGTTTTTAATCGGCTCGCTTTTATTATCTGCCATAACTTTGTTTTTATTTTTTAGATCTATTTCTGCCACTTTACTTAGTTTGTCTGTGGTAGTAATGGGCGTGATTTGGAGTTTTGGTACCATGGTTTTATTAGGACAGAAAATTACTTTACTCACAGCTCTAATACCCCCATTGATTGTGGTGATAGGTATTCCTAATTGTATTTATTTTTTAAATAAATACCACACTTCTTATAAGGAATCAAAAAACAAACAAGAGGCCATTGAACAAATGGTAGGTAGAATGGGCATTGTTACTTTGTTTTGTAATATTACCGCAGCCATTGGTTTTTTTGTTTTTGCGCTTACCAAAAGCCCTTTATTAAAAGAATTTGGTTGGGTATCTGGTTTAAATATTATGGCCTTGTTTTTAATTAGTCTTTTATTTATACCTCCTGTACTAACTTTTTTACCTCCGCCTACTACAAAACATGTAAAATATTTAGAAAATAAATTGTTAGAAAGAGTATTGATTAAAATTGAAAGGTGGACATTTAAGCATACTCAATGGGTCTTTGCCATTACTAGTATTTTGGTGGTAGTTTCTATTATGGGATTGATGCGTATTAAGAAGGAAGCCTTTATTGTAGATGACCTTCCTAAAAAAGATACATTATACACGGATTTAAAATGGTTTGAAAAAGAAGCGGGTGGTGTAATGCCTTTGGAAATTGTGATTGATACCAAGAAAAAAAATGGTTTAGTAAGGTCCATTAAACCATTAGAAGCAATAGATGAGTTACACCAGTATTTAGTAGCGCAACCAGAGTTGGGAAAACCATTAGGTTTATTAGAGGGTATTAAGTTTGCCAAACAAGCTTTTTATGATGGAGACTCAAATGCCTATACTGTGCCCACTGGAACAGAAATGGCATTCATGGCCCCTTATTTAAAAACAGATTCTCAAAAAACTACGAATACTACAGGCACGAGCCCCACACAGTTATTATCGAAATTTATTGACTCGGCTAAAAGAGAAACAAGAGTGAGTGTGAATATGAAAGATATTGGTAGCGCCGAGCTTCCTTTATTTTTATACAAACTAGATAGTGCTACTAAAACAATTTTTGATACCAGTAAATACAAGGTAGAGATTACGGGTAGTAGTGTTACTTTTTTAGAGGGGAGTAATTTTATTGTAAGAGGGCTAGGTGAATCTATATTTTGGGCATTTTTATTAATTGCTATTTGCATGATTTTCTTATTTAGATCCTTTCCTATACTTATGTGTTCATTAGTGCCCAATATTGTGCCCTTGCTTATGACGGCAGGCTTAATGGGATGGGTGGGTATTTCTTTAAAACCATCAACAGTACTTGTATTTAGTGTAGCGCTTGGTATAGCCATTGATGTGACTATTCGTTTTTTAGTGAATTATAAGCAGGAACTTCCACGTTTAAGTAATAATGTGCATGAGACACTCATACAAACTATTAAACATACTGGTATTAGTATTATTTATACCTCTTTAGTATTAGTGGCAGGCTTTGTTATCTTTTGCTTTAGTGATTTTGGAGGTACCAAGGCTTTAGGATGGCTCACTTCACTCACCTTAGTGGTAAGTACATTTACCAATTTAATATTGTTACCTGCTTTAATTAAAACATTTATTAAGCAGCGTTAATAGTTTCTATTACAGAAAAAATGGATTAGCTTCTAAGTAAACTAATATTAATTATAGAATTCTACTTATTTAGATTAGATTTTACTGTAAAATAGAAGCTAAGGTTTCTTGTAAGGCAGGGCCTCTTAAGTCTGTTGCAATTATTTTCCCAGTAGGGTCAATTAAAATATTAAAAGGGATACCTTCAATTTGATAAGCACTCACTACAATGCTTTCCCATTTTTTGAGATCGCTAATATGTTGCCAATTTAATTTATCATCTTGAATGGCTTCTAGCCAGCTATCTTTATCATCATCTAAAGAAACACCTAAAATAGTAAAATTCTTTTTCTTATACTTTTCATAGGCAACCACTACATTGGGATTCTCCCCTCTGCAAGGGCCACACCAGCTTGCCCAGAAATCTACTAGTATATACTTACCTCTTAAGCTAGTGAGTGAAATTATTTTTCCATTGGCATCAGGTAATGCAATTTCAGGGGCCATGCTTCCAATAGCAATGGCGCTTGTTTTTACATTGGCCTGAACTTGTGTACTTAATAAATTGGCAAATTGTGTAAGCGGTTCTGCTTTTAATTTTTCTGCAGCAGCCTTGGCTAAAGCCAATACCTGCGCCGATTCCATGGATCTTAAACTAAGCCCTAAAGTATAGTAAACGAAAGCGGGGCTGGTAGAATTACTAATGATATTTTCAACCAATTTATTAATATCGTTTATTTTATTTACGCGTTGTTTTTGTAACCAGAAGATGGTACTGTCTTTACCGTTTTGTTCTTGCAATGCGTCTAAATTATAAATAGTGGACATTAAAGAAGAGTCTTTTTTACGGTAATCTATTAGAAAATTAATTAAAGCTTGACTTGTTGCAGATCCTTTAATGGTATACGATTGATAATTATTTGCATCTGCATTTATTTGTATGTTTTCTTCATCATTGATAAATAGTATTTCCATTTCTTTTTCAGTAGCAATACGGTAAATGCCTTCTTGTTTAGCTATGAACTCAAATGAATATTTTCCGTCTTCCCCTAGAGTGATAGAATCCATGGTAATAATTGGCAATCCTCCATAAGGTACTTCTTGCAACAATAGCTTTTGCTTAGCAGCGTGTTGTATGGTTCCAGAAATAGTATAATTTTTTTCGTTGGAACTATTTTTACAGCCTGTGACAATGATCATCATGGCAGCTAGGCAGGCTAATAAGTTTTTAATATTCATTGTTTATTTTTTTAATTTCTATTTATAAGTTTAATTTTCAAGTTCTATTTTTTCTATTCAGTGCAACCAGAAATGAAGTGACTAGTATCTAGTTACTAAATTAAGTTAATTTTTGTTCTAATAAACTAGTGGTCATTTTGGGATCGGCCTTGCCCCTGCTTATTTTCTTCACTTCACCCATAAATAATCCTAAAAGTCCTTTTTTCCCCTTTTTATATTCAGCCACTTTCTCAGGGTGCATTGCTAAGACTTCATCAATCCATTTTTCTATTTCTTCAGTAGAGCCTGTTTGCAATAAATTATGAGTGCTGGCATATGCCTTGGGGGAGCCAGGATGGGCAATCATTTCTTTTAAGACCTTCGTACTTGCCACTGAAAAACTTAATTGATTGGTTTCGACTAATTCTACCAGTTCTACTAAAAAAGGAATCATGGTAGATAAGGTTTGAAAATTAGTTAGGCCTTCATGTAGGGCTACTCTAATGGGGCCAATCATCCAATTGGCCATGGCTTTGTAATGTGTAGAAGCGGCTGCCCAGTCCATATAAAAATCGGCTTCTTCTTTATCTTCTATTAATTGATCAATGGCGTAATCAGACAAATCGTATTGTATTTTCCACTGCTTTTTTAAAGTAGCGGGTAGGGCAGGTAATTTTTTTTCAATGCTTTCAATAAAACTATCTGTTAAATGAAAAGGCGCTAAATCTGGGTCTGGAAAATATCTATAGTCATTTGCATCTTCCTTGTCTCTTATAGAAAAAGTAGTATCATTGTTAGTATCAAAGCTTCTTGTTTGTTGTATAATAGTACCACCCGTTTCTGTAATTTGAATAAGTCGATCAATTTCAAATTCAATGGCTTTTTTAATATTGCGAATAGAATTTAAATTTTTGACTTCTACTCTAGTACCTAAGGTGGTAGCGCCTTTTAAACGAATGGAAATATTGGCATCGCATCTTAAACTTCCTTCTTCCATATTGCCATCACAAATACCTATCCAGCGTACTAGCTTTCTTACTTCTGTTACAAATAAAAAGGCTTCTTCTGCTGAATGTATACAAGGTTCGGTGACCATTTCAATTAAAGGAGTACCTGCACGGTTTAAATCGATAAGTGTATCAGTTGCAGATATATCGTGTATGCTTTTACCAGCATCCTCTTCTAAATGAATTCTATTAAGCTTTATTATTTTTTCACCAGAGGATAATTGAATGCTAATGGTACCGCCTTCACAAATAGGGGTTGTATGTTGTGATACTTGATAACCTTTAGGTAAATCGGGATAGAAATAATTTTTACGTGCAAAATAATTATCCTTCGCAATCTTGGATCCGCAGGCAAGTCCAATTCGAATTGCATATTCAATGGCCTTGGCATTGGTCTTGGGCAAACTGCCGGGATGTCCCATGGTAATAGGGCTTATATGGGTATTGGGGGCTGCTCCAAAAGAGGCATCGTCTCCACAAAACAATTTGCTTTTTGTGGCTAATTGTGCATGAATTTCTAAACCAATGACTGCCTCATATTTTTGTCCCTCTGCCATAAGGCAAAAGTACTAATTTAAAAGCCTTTGGCATAAAAAAGCCCATCAATATATGATAGGCTTTCAATAGCAACTTTAGTATTTTCTATAAATCTGCAGAATTTATTTTTTTTGGAATTTTAACCTCAATTGTTTTTGAAGCTTTATCTCTAAAGATAACCACTTTAATGCTCTGGCCTGCTTCAAAGTATTGCCCTTTGATATCATTTACCTCTTTGACTTCATCTTTATCAATACTTGTAATGATATCACCTACTTTTAATCCAGCTTTATCTGCTGGAGAACCCTCTTGAATAGCTTTAATTTTGACACCTTTCCCTTCTTCCAAATCTTCAATACTAATACCCAACTTTGGTTTTTTCTCAAAGCCAGGTATGGTCATACCTTCCATGCCTGGGAAATTAGGTATAAAACTAAATCCTCTCTGACCTGGTTGTAATTTTCTAGTATTGGGATCAAAGTATTGTTTGGGTGTAATATCAAAACTAGGTCCTCCTTGTCCCTCAGGGCTGCTGAAATTATAATACTGCATGTTATTTTTATTCTTTGCTAAACTTGCGACAAGTGTATTGGTTTTACCTTTTCTAATGTAACTAATAGTTACTTTATCTTCTGGTTTAGATTTACCAATGGCATCGTATAAAGAAGCCGGTCCATCAATTTTTATATCATTTACTTTTGTAATAATATCTCCTTCTTTTAGTCCTGCCTTCGCTGCAGGACTTTCTTCACTAACTTGATTAATTTTAGCACCTTGTTCTGTTTGTTCTGTAACTACTCCTAAAAAAGCTTGATTTGTTTTTGGTTCATTAGGAACAATTATATCAAAATTATCATCTCCATTTTCATTGATAATTATATCGCCATCTAAATCAAGCCCTTTTCGAAAGTCAAGACTATTAAGAGGTCTCCCTTCAACAATAATTCTTGGCTTTTTGTTATCTAAATTTCCAAGGCCATTTAAGTTTTTATCTAATTTTTTTAAAATAATTCTTTTATTGCCTTTTCCTTCTATGCTTAATCGAGGATCATTCTCGTCCACTTCTTTTCCGTTAATAGTTACTTTGTTACCATCTACTACCACTGTCATATTTACATCCGCATCTTTTTTTACTTTAGCGGCCTTTGAATCATCTATAGTAACGATTACTTTGGTAGAATCTTTTGGTGCATCTTTGTCTGCATCTTTTGTCCCCTCTTTTTTTGCATTCTTTTTACTGACAATCTCAACCACGCCATCAGCTGCCTTTTCGCCGTATTTTTTTATAGCCATGGCACCTTTTAATACACTAACGCTTTCAATATCATTAGGTGCAATATCGCTAATGCTTGTTACAATTTTTCCATCTAGTATATACAATGGTGTTTTACCATCAGTACCAATGACTACTGCAGGTGCATTGTCTTTTGGATTTTTCTTTGTGATGATCACTTCACCCGTTTGTGCCATTGCAAAATGAAAAGTAAAGCTTACTAATAAAGAGAAAAGTATTTTTTTCATGGTCGTTAATTGATTAATGCTTTAATGATATTTTTAGTGTACTAAAATTGAATTCGAATTTCAAAAATAGTAAAAATTATTAACTACGAAACTATTCGCAAATATTATTTTGTTAAAGTCCTAATTAATTGAAAATCAATAAATTAATGAAAATTAGAGACCTTGTTTCACCACCTCAATTACCTTTTTGAGTTGACTTGTATCTTGTCCACCTGCAGTAGCCAAAGTTTTTTGCCCACCACCACCACCTTTAATAAGGGGTGCAATTTTTTCTTTAATTAATTGAGTAGCTGGCATAGTAGCGCTAAGTGATTCACTAATGGAAACTGCAACAGAAGCTTTTGCTTCAATAGTAGCTACTAAAATAATGCAATGATTATTTTGAGTAAGTCCCAGGGCTACTGCTAATTTTTTTAAGTTATCGGCACTTGACAAAGCAATTTCTTTTCCTAAAAATGCAATACCATTAATAGTTTCAAATTGACTACTATATTGTGTAGTTAATTCATTTACAAGTAATGCTTCCTGGCTTTCTAATTTTTTTGAAAGTTCTTTTTGACTTGATTGCAAAGAAGCAATCGTATCATTTAAAACAGATACAGCAGAATTTTCATTCCACTCAGGTGCTTTAAAGGGGGCGCTTATTTTTTCGGCAAGTAATGCACAAGCTTCAGTGAGTTGTACTATTTGCTTATGTAATTTTTCATTGACCTCAGTAATATGTTTTGCAGCAGCTTCTCCCACCACTGCCTCAATTCTTCTCACACCAGCAGCAACAGATGCTTCTGCTTTTAAAATAAAGGCACCAATTTCTCCTGTATGTCCCACATGTGTACCGCCGCATAATTCAATAGAATAGGCAGGGTCCATCACTACCACGCGCACTTTATCTCCATACTTTTCTCCAAATAAAGCCATCGCACCTAAACCAATGGCTTCTTCTTTATTCATTTCTTTTATAACTACTGGAATGTTTTCTTTTATTTTAGCATTCACCATGGTTTCCACTTGGCTAATTTCTTCTGCAGTCATTTTAGCGAAATGTGAAAAGTCAAATCGCAGTTGATCGGTATTGACTAAACTTCCTTTCTGTGCTACATGCTTTCCTAAAGTATTTCTAAGAGCAGCATGTAATAAGTGAGTTGCCGAATGGTGAAGGGTAGTTGCTTTTCTAGCACTTGCATTTACAGTTGCTTTTACAGTATTAGAAATACTAGCAGGCAAGCTATCCGTGAAATGTATAAATAAATTATTTTCTTTTTTAGTATCTGTTACTGCAATGCTAGTACCATCTTCAAATTGCAAACTACCTATATCACCCACTTGTCCACCGCTCTCTGCATAAAAAGGCGTTTCAGATAAAACCCATTGGTAGGCTTCTTTACCTTTGGCTTTTATATTTCTATATTTAATAATAGTAGCAGTAGCATCCATTTTTGTATAACCCACGAAATTAGTTTCCTTATCAGGGTTTACTTGTATCCAGTCTCCTGTATCAATGGCAGTAGCCGCACGGCTTCTGTTTTTTTGTTGTTGCATTTCTTTTTCAAAGCCGGGTTCATCCACTTGCAATTCATTTTCACTTGCTATCAACCTTGTTAAATCTACAGGGAATCCGAAAGTATCAAATAATTCAAAAACTAATTTTCCTTCAATAATCGCATTCTTTGGATGGGTACTAATAATATCATCCATGCGTTTTAATCCCTTTTCTAAAGTGCGTAAAAAACCTTCCTCTTCTTCTTTCACTACTTTAGTTACAAATTCAAGTTGTCCTGTTAATTCAGGAAACACATTTTCAAATTGTTTAGCCAATTGAGGCATTAACTGATGTAGTAAGGGATACTTGTAATCAAGATAAGAATAATAATATCGTACGGCTCTTCTTAAAATACGACGTATAACATAACCAGCGCCTGTATTGGCAGGGAGCTGACCATCTGCAATGGTAAAGGCAATGGCACGAATATGATCGGCAATGACTCTAAAAGCTACAGCCTGCTTAGTATCGCTGTAATCGTATTTTTTATGGGTAATATTTTCAACCACTTCAATCGTGCCGGTGAAAACATCGGTATCGTAATTGCTTTTTTTATTTTGAATCACACGCACTAGTCTTTCAAAGCCCATGCCGGTATCCACATGTTTATTAGGCAGTGGCTCTAGGCTGCCATCTTTTTTTCGATTGTATTGAATAAATACATTGTTCCAAATTTCTATGACTTGTGGATGGTCTTTGTTTACTAAATCACGACCTGGTATTTTAGCAATCTCTTCTGCAGATCTCATGTCTACATGTATTTCACTACATGGGCCACAAGGTCCAGTATCTCCCATCTCCCAAAAATTATCTTTTTTATTACCGTAAACTATTTTGTCTTCAGTCACCCATTTTTTCCAATGCATTAATGCAACGCTGGAAGGGGGTAAGTTTTCTGAAGCGTCTCCTTCAAAAACAGTTACATATAATCTTGCAGGATCAATACCATATACTTTTGTTAATAATTCCCAACTCCACTCAATGGCTTCTCCTTTAAAATAATCACCAAAACTCCAGTTGCCTAACATTTCAAACATGGTATGGTGATAGGTGTCAACACCTACTTCTTCTAAATCGTTATGTTTACCACTGACACGTAAACATTTTTGCGTATCGGCAATTCTTTTATGACTTGGTTCTTGGTTGCCTAAAAAAAAGTCTTTGAACTGATTCATACCCGCATTGGTGAAAAGCAAGGTAGGGTCGTTCTTAACGACAATAGGAGCGGACGGAACAATGGCATGCCCTTTAGATGCAAAAAAATCTAAAAATTGTTGTCTTATTTCAGGGCTCTTCATCATGTAACTTAATTTTAGGCTGTATTGGTCTTAAAAGCTATATTTGTTATGCTTTTTTAATGTCCTCAAAGGTAAGGAATTGGGGCTTTTTTATGGCCTAATTAGACAAAAAAATGGCTTATTTCAAATGAAGAAAATAAAATACTTCTTTAATACCCATAGCCTTCGATTTGAAAAAGTGGAAGTGCCTCTTCGAGTGCGCCTGCTTCAGCTTTTTGGCTTTGTAGCTGCCTCCATAGTAACAGGTGTTATTATTGTGATTATAATGTTCCAATACATTGACTCTCCTAAAGAAAAGCTATTGCGTCAACAAAATGAGACGTATAAAGAGAATTACAGTGTTTTGTCTGCAGAGCTAAAACAATTACAATTACAAATGGTTGAATTAGAAAGTAGAGACAATGAAGTGTATCGATCTATTTTTGAATCTAGCCCCATTCCGGATAGTGCAAGAGTCAAAGAAATGGAATCTAAAAAAGAAGTGCGCTTATTACAAAGTTTTTCTAATAATGAATTGTTAGAGAGTATGGTTGATCAATTAAACAATTTAAGTTTAAGAATGGCCTATCAAACTACTTCCTTTTCAGAGATAGGTACCATGGTGAAGAACAAAGAAAAATTATTAAAGGCCATTCCTTCTATTCAGCCAGTGAGTAATAAAAACTTAAATAGAATTGCAGGAAGTTTTGGTTATAGAATTGACCCCATCTATAAAGACGTTCGTTTTCATCAGGGATTAGATTTTACAGCACCATCAATACTGATGGCTACGGTAATAAAGTGGTTATTAATCATGGCTTTGGTTACCAAACATTGTATGGACATATGGTGCGTGTTAAAGCCAAGGTGGGTCAGTCTGTAAAAAGAGGGGAAGTGATAGGATACATTGGTAATACAGGAAAGAGTACCGGTCCACATTGTCATTACGAAGTAATCAAAAGAAATGTAAAAGTAGACCCTGTTTACTATTTCTATAACGACTTAACGCCCGCGCAATTTGATCGCTTATTAAAAGCAGCAGCCAATAATAAACAAAGCTTAGACTAATTATGGAGCCATTATTACTTCAATACCTCAATAGAATTATGCGCACCATTGGCTTGGTGGTATTGTATATGTCCATCAATGTAGCCTTTGGCATTATGTGGGGCTATGCATTTATTGAAACCGAGTGGAAGCTAGGCAATGTATTATTTTATCTATACCTACTTATTAGTTTTATAGGCTTTGCTTATACTTTGTATAGAATTTGGAAAAATCCTATTGGTATAAAAATAGACTAATGCCTTTCTAGATAGGTTGTATCAGTCTAGTAGCTAGATTTAATTTATCTAGCTCGTATGATCTGCAATGATTTTCCAAACTCCCTTTATTTTTCTAAATAAGAGTGTAAAATTTCCATGGGCATCTCCGATATTTCTTTTTAAATGAAATTGTCCAATGATAAAATAATGGTCAGAATTGAGCGCTTGCATTCTTGTAATGGTAAAAGCTAATTGACCCATATGGTCGGTATCGGGATAATTCTTTTTATAATTCACCATGGTCGTATTGTAGCCATAAGTAGGACCATTTTTACCCATAAATAAAAGGCTATCATTTTCCCAATAGCCCAACATAAAGGCATCTATATTGCCTGTATTCCAAGCGGCAACTTGCTTATCTAATAATTGCTGAATGGCTTGCTTGTCCTTGTTTTGCGCAAAACTTATTAAACAAATTAAAAGCCCTGCAATAGTGAAATATTTTTTCATAGTCTATGATTTATTCATTGAAAAGTTAATTAAAATTATTGAATTCTACCTATTTTGTGCCTATGAGCTATCAAAGACATTTAAAAAAAGATAAAGGCTTGGCAGAGCTAGTAAAAGGGGAGGCTTATACTTTACAAAAAAGAAAGAATACAGCCATTCGTTTAATAGCCAGTATTGTCTCTCAGCAATTGAGTACGAAAGTAGCCGCCATTATTTTTAAAAGGTTTTTAGATATCTATAAAGGCAAAGAGCCTAGCATGCAGGCCATTATAGATACTCCCTTTGATATATTAAGAGGCATTGGTTTAAGCAATTCAAAAGTGAACTATGTTCAAAATGTAGCTCAATTTTTTATAAGTCAAAAAATAACAGATAAGCAATTATATGCAATGGAGCCCGAAGCAGTGATTGAACTACTTACTCAAATAAAAGGGGTGGGTAGGTGGACGGTGGAGATGCTACTAATGTTTAGTCTTGGACATGAAGATGTTTTTGCAGTGGATGATTTAGGTATTCAACAAGCCATGATAAGACTGTATAAAATAAAATACAGCACTAAAAAAGAATTACAAATAAAAATGTTGAAAAAATCGCTGGCCTGGGCTCCTTATAGAACCTATGCCTGTTTGCATTTATGGAATTGGAAAGACAGTGGAGCGGTTTAATCGTATTGCAAAAATATTTCTAGATATTTCTATTGGAAAGAAAAGTAGGCTGACTAATATCATGGTAAAATGCGAAGGTCCAAGCTTCTTTATTGCCTTCTTCCCACCAACGCTGTCTGTATGCTAATGCTTTCTTTCCGTCTAAATCGTATTTAGCCACAAATCTTGATTTCATTTGTTGTATTTGTGGAGCGACATCTGCACCAAAAAAAATTATTTCTTCATTTTCTTTGATCCAGGCAATTTGATGGAACTCGCAATGCGCGCCCGTAACTTCATAATGAATCAAATCATCAATACTGCCTTTATCCTCCGTAAGCCATACCGTTCCGCTAAAATCTTCTAATGTACTCACTTGCGCTCTTAGTGTTGGGTTATTACTATTTTGCATGACTTCCTCAAATTCTCTTTTTTGCACATAGTATTTTGCATAAGGAAAACTTATAAATTGCTCCTGATGTAAGGGATGCAAATAACTAATTCCCCCTGCATGGTCCTTGTGTAAATGACTTAAAAAAACCTTTGTGACCTTTGAAGGGTCAATGCCTAAGGCCATTAAATTTTCATGAATTTGTAATACGCCTAACTTATTCAAATAGCCAAGTCCCGTATCTAATAAAATAATATCGTTGTCGGTAATGATGACAAAGGGTTGGACCTCAACTAAAATAGAACCCTTGGGCCTATTAGGATAATCAGGGCTACTGCTATCAAAAGGTTTAAAGACCTTTGTTTCATCAATGGAAAAACTGCCTTCAGATAAAGGGTAAATGCGCATACTGCAAAAATAAGCATTAACGAAGCACCATCTGTCTGTCTGCGTCTAATCTTAATAAAATAAATAAAAGGGCTGTAAAGGTAAGTAGGGAGGATCCGCCATAACTAATTAAAGGCAGTGGAATACCCACTACTGGAAATAAGCCAACGGTCATACAAATATTCACCGCAATATGAAAAAAGAAAATACCTACCACACTATAGGCGTAGACTCTTGAAAAAGTACTTCTCTGTCTTTCCGCAATTCTTATAAGTCTAAATAAGAAAAATAAATATAGGGCTAAGAAGCTGAAAGTACCTACAAAGCCAAAAGCTTCTCCAAGGGAAGTAAATATAAAATCGGTATGCTGAGCGGGTACATATCTTCCTCTAGTTTGTGTGCCTTTTAAAAAACCTCTACCCCAAAAGCCTCCAGAGCCAATGGCAATCTTACTTTGTTTCACATTGTAGTCATCGGGCTTTTTACTTTTTTTCTCAGTTATTGAACTGGCCGATTTTTTATTTAAAGAACAATCATACTCTTTACCAATCATAGAGTAAATACGGGTACTTTGGTAGCACTCAAATACATTATTAAATATATAGGGTACTGCAAATCGAACGGTGCCAAAGCTTATTACCCAAATGGTAAGTACTATTAAGATATTTTTTTTATTACGTTTAAACCTTTTAATCATGTTGGCAATAAATAGACCTGCTAGGGCAGTTAAGATAATGGCTAGGGTAGTAGGCTCTATTAATAAAGTTGCAATAACAAGAATAGCGAATGAGAGCAGAATAACTAGTATGACCGGAGGAAGCCCTTCACGGTACATGGCAAAAATAAAAGCGCTGTACACCAAGGCCAGACCCAATTCATGTTGCATGATGGATAAAACCGCTGGAAGAGCAATCATTATACCCGCAATGATATGAGACTTTATTTTGGTAAAATCGGTTTCGGGTTTTGAAATAAACTTGGCTAAAATGAGGGCAGTAAAAATTTTACATAATTCTGCGGGTTGTAAATTAAAACCGCCTGCAATGGGAATCCAACTTTTGGATCCATTTATATTTTTACCTAAAACAAAAGTGGCCAACATTAACAAGATACCCAGTACATAAGAAATATTCGCAAGGGCTGTAAAGAGTTTGCTATCGATAAGTAAAATAAAAATGGCTACAAACGCGCAGAAAATAGCAAAATAAATTTGCTTGCTATAATTTGTTTTAGCTGTTAAAAAAGAATTACTCCAATCTAAATTGGGGTTATATTCTACCATAAAAATACACATAATGCCAATGGCCACCATGATCAGGTAAACAACTATGACTGCTAAGTCGGTACCTTTTGAAAAATTATTATTGTTACTAGATACTGACATTAATTTTTTTAGTATTTGCTTTTTTCTTTTTCATTGTTGGATTCAATGCATTTTCTTTCGCTTTTTTATTCTTAGCCTTAGGTACTATTGGTTGAGCGGGCGGGATAGCTGTATCTAATTTTTTGATAGTATCTGGTTTTGCTTTGATAGGAGTTGATTCAGAAAGCATTTCCATATCCCAAATATCTGCTAATTCATCATTGTTATATTCAATAGGAGTGAGCATTTCTGTTTTATTATTTCGAACATACCAAGTTTTAATAGCTTCTGGCATCAAATCCACATTGGATAAGTAGTCTACCTTAGCTTTACTTTCTTTGGTTAAAGTATCATTTAAATATTTTTCCATAACTAGTCCTGCTATAGGGCCTGCCCAAGTAGAACCGAAGCCCGCATTCTCCACTATTACAGCTACTGCAATTTTGGGATTGTCTTTGGGCGCAAAGCAAACAAATAAGGAGTGATTTTTTCCATGTGGGTTTTGAGCAGTTCCTGTTTTGGCGCAAAATTCATGACCAGGTACTTTAATAAAGGCAGCTGTTCCAAAAACAGTTACATCATGCATACCTTCTTTAATCACATCAAAATATTCTCTAGGTATTTTGGTCACTTCTTGCTTCACGCGAAAGTTCTCCAATAATTTTTTATCTATTTCATCCTCTTCTTCTACACTGTCAATAAAATGTGGTGTATAATAATATCCTTTATTCGCAATAAAGGCCATGGCATTGGCTAATTGTAAAGGAGTAGCTGTCATTCTATCTTGGCCAATGCCTAAGGTTAACATATAGCAACTATTCCAGTACTTGGCTCCACCAAAGTCTTTATTGTACTGGGCGGTATCAGGAATACTGGCTCTGTTTTCACTAGGTAGGTCAATGCCTAATTTTCTACCTAGGCCAAAACTATTCATGTACTGCTTCCATTTCAAATACCCTTTTTTGGCATCGCGGTATTTTGGATTATCAATAGCCATTCTAAAAACTTGTAAAAAATAAGAGTTACAAGAATAAGCCAAAGCCAATTGTAGATTAGCGGCGTGTCCGGCATTATGGTGCTCACATTTTCTAGGGTCACCACAAGATGTATACAATCCAAAACAATTGTATCCAAAACTAGGCGTGATGAGTCCCTCATCTAATGCAATCAAAGCGCCCAAGGGTTTAAAGGTAGAACCTGGAGGGTATTGACCTTTAATGGCACGGTTGTAAATAGGACGTGCTGTATCGGTTAATAACCTGCCAATTGTTTTTCTTCTTTGATTACCCGTTAATAAATTAGGATTGTACCCTGGACTAGAAGCCATGGCAATCACAGATCCTGTTTTAGGATTTAATGCCACCACACTTCCTATTTTATGTTGTAATAATTTTTCTGCGAGTTGTTGTACTTCTACGTCCATGCTGGTAAATAAATTTCTACCTGCAATGGCCAATGTATCAAATTCTCCTTTTTCAAAAGGGCCTTGTATTTTTCCTTTATTATCTCTTAAAAATCTTTTCACACCTCTTTGACCCATCAATATAGACTCGTATTGTTTTTCTAGTCCTGTCATGCCTGCATAGTCGCCCATCTCATAACCTTCTTCACCATGATTTTTTAAAAATTTAACATCTACTTCCGCTACATAGCCAAGTACATGGGCTGCGGTATTATAAGGATAAGAACGAATAGAACGCTCAGATAAAGAGAAGCCTGGAAAGCGGTATAAGTTTTCTGTTAACTGCGCATATAATTCTGCAGAAAGAAAAGGCTCAAAAACACCCGCTTTTACACGTGTATTTTTAATAATCACTTCCACTATTCTTTTGTTATACTCTGCTTTATCTATTTTTAATATTTCACATAATGTAGCTGTGTCAACACCTCTGGCTTCATTGGGAATAACTACCAAGTCGTAGCTAATGGTATTTTCTAAAAGGGCTCTTTTTTTACGATCGTAAATAATACCTCTATCGGGGTAAATTATTTTTCTAAAAATGGCATTGTTGTTGGCGGCAAGTACATACTTGCTAGAAAATATTTGTAAACTTATTAATTGCGCAATGACTAAAACAAAAATAATACCAATGATAATTTGAATAATCCCCCCGCGATTCGAATTGTACATTGACATGAATTATCTTTTTAGCTTTCTTCTGTTCATGATAAGCTCCACACTAAAAATTAATAATAAACTTATGATACTAGTGAAGAAGACTTTTCCAATGAAGTAACCAAAGTTACCAAACTGCAACCATTCTAATAAGACTAAATAGAAATGGTGAATAAATGTGAGTGCAAATGCATAAAAAGCATAAGGGCCCCAGCCCATGGTGGCAATACTAGGCTCTTTGGTCACCTCTTCTGAAGCCTCTTGAGATAAGAGTAAATTTAAAATAGTGGGTCTAAGGTATCCTATTAAACCACAGGCGGCTGCATGTAATCCGGGCGTTTTGGTAAATAAGTCAAGGCTATAACCGAAAATAAATCCAAGAAAAGTAGTGCTAATGCGACTGGTTCCAAAAGGCAACCATAATAAAAATACAAAATAAATATAGGGGGTGATAAATTGATGAATTGGAGGCACTTCATTTAAAATAACAATTTGAACTAGTAAGAACAAAATAAAACGAGCAGTATTTTTAAGTAAATTATTCATTACCTGCCTCCTTTATATTTACTTTGTTTTGGTCTTCCATTCTTCTATTCTCTACTAAATAAACATATTCTAAATTGAAAAAGTTGGTGCCGGCCTTTACATTCAAGGTTAAGAAGTTGCTTGCAGGGTCTTGGATGACGGTGGTGACGCGTCCTACCATTAACTGTGCAGGGAAATTCGAAGAGTAGGGGCTGGTAATAACGGTGTCGCCCACTTTAGGTGCTGCACTTTTAGAAATATTTTTAAGTACTAGTATATTGGGGTCGGCTCCATCCCATTCTATACTTCCTGCAATTTTATCTCTTTTCAACATCGCACTTACTTTACTATTGCGATGTAGTAAACTCATAATGGTACTATAATTTTCATTGACTTCTACCACCACACCTACAATACTTCCATCAGGACTAATGGCAGCCATGTCTTTTTTTATACCTTGTTTGCTTCCTCTTTCAATAACGATATAATTTTTTTGAAGCGTAAAAGTATTGCCCACTACTTTAGCAGGGTAGTAATAGAATTTTCTAATTTTTTCTAAACTATCTCTTCTTAAAATAAGGGTACCTAATTTTTTAGTCGTGTCAAAGCCTACAAAATTTTGTGCTAATTGATTTCTTAAAATTGCATTTTCTGCAATTAGTTTTTCGTTGGTTTCTTTTAAACTAAAAAAATAAGTCCAACTTGAATAGTACCTATTAATGTTTCCGGTTACTTGATTGCTCCATCCGCCAAAAAAAGTTTCATGTGATTTACTATTGGAAGACAACATGACGAGTGACAGAATCTGAAGTATCAGAAAACTAAAGAAAGTAAAATTTTGTCTTATGAACCCAATGATATTCTTCATTTGGTATTATCTCATGATAAATGGAAAGCGTTGATAATTCTTAAGTGCAATACCTGTTCCGCGCACCACACTTTTAAGTGGATCCTCGGCTACATGAACGGGTAATTTTATTTTTTGACTTAATCTTTTATCTAATCCGTGAAGTAGTGCACCGCCTCCTGTTAAGTATAAACCTCTACGGTATATATCTGATGCAAGCTCCGGTGGCGTTGTTTCTAAGGCTTTTAAGATAGCCTCCTCAATTTTAAAAATACTCTTATCTAAAGCCTCGGCTACTTCTTGATAAGTAACCATAATTTGTTTAGGGATACCTGTTACTAAGTCACGACCATTCACTGGCATGTCGTCTGGAGGATTGTCTAAATCCTTTAAAGCAGCACCCACATGAATTTTAATTTGTTCTGCAGTACGCTCTCCAATTAATAAACTATGATAACGTCTTAAGGCTTCCATAATATCTGCAGTAAATTCATCACCTGCAATACGAATACTTTGATCACAAACTATTCCTGCAAGTGCAATAACTGTAATGCCTGTTGTACCACCTCCAATATCAATAATCATATTTCCAACGGGCTCTTCTACATCAATACCAATTCCTAATGCAGCTGCCATAGGTTCGTGAATCATATATACTTCTTTGGCACCTGCTTGTTCAGCACTATCACGCACCGCTCTTTTTTCTACTTCGGTAATAGAAGAAGGAATACAAATAACCATTCTCCAACTTGGAGGAAATAATGGCTTCTTTGGATAAATCATTTTCATCAACTCACGAATCATTAATTCAGCAGCGTTAAAGTCGGCGATTACACCATCTTTTAAAGGGCGCACTGTTTTAATACTTTCATGCGTTTTTTCATGCATCAACAATGCTTTTTTACCTACACCTAAAACTTCTTTCATATTATTCCTGTTCAAGGCAATAATAGAAGGTTCATTCACTACTACTTCATCGTTGTGAATAATAAGCGTGTTGGCTGTACCTAAGTCCATCGCTATTTCCTGTGTAAAAAAATTAAATAATCCCATTGTAGATCGTTATTTGAATAGTTGAAGTTGAATGTAGCAAAATTCATCTAAAATCCTTACAATACAAAGCTTTTTGCAAATGATTCACAAAGTTTTTTTAACCCAAAATTTTATGCAAACTCGTAACCAATATCTTTTCTAAAATACATGCCTTCAAACTGAATATGGGAGAGTGCTTTTTGTGCTTTTTGAACTGCATCTTGTAGGTCTGTACCTTTAGAAGTAACTGTTAATACACGACCTCCTTTGGTAACGATTGCATTATCTTGAAACCCAGTACCAGCTTGAAATACAAGGCAGTCGGGTAATTGCTGTGCAGCTTCTATTCCAGCAATGGGAAAGTTTTTTTGATAGGAACCTGGGTAGCCACCACTTACAGCCATCACTGTTGCAAAGGCATCGTCATGGTATTGAATATTTACGTCTTCTAAAGTGCCATTATCGGCAGCAGCTAGCAGACTTACTAAGTCGGTTTGCAAGCGAGGTAGAATTACCTCTGTTTCTGGGTCCCCCAACCTGCAATTGTATTCAATCACATAGGGTTCTCCCTTGCAATTCATAAGTCCAAAGAACACAAATCCCTTATATACAAGGCCTTCCTGCTGAATTCCCTGAATAGTGGGCTCCACAATTTGAGTATTTACTTTATCCATAAAAGCGGCGTCCATAAAGGGTACAGGGCTTACGCAACCCATACCACCCGTATTTAAACCTGTATCTCCTTCGCCAATTCTTTTATAGTCCTTGGCATGTCCAATGATTTGATAATTTGTGCCATCAGTTAAAGCAAAAACACTCACCTCAATACCTTCCAAGAACTGCTCTATCACTACCTTATCGCTGGCAGCGCCAAACTGTTTGTCCTGTAGCATTTCTTTATAAGTCCTAAGCGCTTCTTGGTGGGTGCTGGCAATAATAACGCCTTTGCCAGCCGCTAGTCCATCTGCTTTTAAAACAATGGGTAGGGCATGAGCGCTAATGTAGGCAAGACCTTGCTCATAATTTTCAAGGGTGAATTCGGCATAACTAGCAGTAGGAATTTTATGTCTTTGCATAAAATGTTTACTGAAGGCCTTGCTGCCTTCCAACTGCGCTGCATTGGCAGAAGGGCCAATTAGATTAATATGTTCGGTTAAAGGGTCGTTCGCAAAAAAATCATAAATCCCTTTTACAAGAGGTTCCTCTGGTCCCACTACAATCATTTCTATTTGATTGGCTAGGGCTGCTTTTTTAAGGGCTTCAAAATCATTTATTTCAATAGGTAAATTCGTTCCAAACTGAGCAGTGCCAGGGTTTCCAGGGGCTATAAAAATTTCATCACACTGATGACTTTGCGCCATTTTCCATGCTAAAGCATTTTCTCTTCCACCGCTACCAATGAGTAAAATATTCATAATTAAAGGGATTGCACCACGAAAGTAAAATTTATTGAATGGATTTTATTAATTTGAGTCAATTAAATAACAAATACTTATGTCATCCACTACTTCTAAACACCCTAAAGGATTATATGTTTTATTTGCAACAGAAATGTGGGAGCGTTTCAACTATTATGGTATGCGTGCTATCTTGGTTTTATTCTTAACCAAGGCCTTGTTATTTGACAAAGTTTTTGCCTCACAAGTATATGGTAGTTATACAGGCTTGATTTACTTAACACCGCTTTTAGGGGGTTATATCGCTGACAGGTATTGGGGTAATAACCGCTCTATCATTGCAGGTGGCTTGGTGATGGCCATTGGAGAATTTGTACTGTTTTTTTGTGGGCATTTTTATGAAAATGCAGGACTCGCCATGCCCTTATTTTATATTGGACTAGGTTGTATGATTGCAGGTAATGGCTTTTTCAAGCCCAATATTTCAAGTATGGTAGGGCAGTTGTATCCCAAGGGCGATAAAAAAATTGACGCAGCCTACACTATTTTTTATATGGGCATTAATACAGGGGGTGCATTGGGGCCAGCAGTTTGTGGTCTCTTTGGAGAAACGGGTAAGAATGGCGATTTTAAATGGGCTTTTTTTGCAGGCGGTGTTGCCATGATATTAAGTGTTATTACGCAAATAGTTTTTCAGAAAAAATATTTAGTGGATGCAGAAGGTCAGTCCATTGGAGAAGCGCCTAAAGATGCACCAAAATGGTTTCAAAAAATTCCAGCCATGGTGGGCTTTTTATTTTTAATTTCTTTAGTCACCATTGCCTTGGTATACATTGATATTAAAGTAGTGAGTTATTTATTTTGGTTGTTACTAGCTTGTATAATTTTAATTGCCTTTGTCATTTTTTCAGATAAATCATTAGATATGATTCAAAAGAAAAAAGTAGCCGTGCTATTTACAGTTTCTTTTTTCGTGATATTTTTCTGGAGCGCTTTCGAACAAGCAGGTGCCTCCCTTACTTTTTTCGCTTCAGAGAATACACAAAGAGACCTTGGATTTTATGTAGTGCCTGCAAGTTATTTCCAATCGCTTAATTCATTATTTGTTGTAACACTTGCGCCCTTGGTGGCATGGGTTTGGATAAAATTAGGAAAGAGAGAACCTTCTTCTCCTTTTAAAATGGCCATGGGTTTAATGCTATTAGCCCTAGGTTATTTATGGATAGCTACTGGTGTGAACGGAGTAGGTACAGGTATTAAAGTAAGTATGATTTGGTTAATAGGTATGTACATGATGCATACATTCGGAGAACTTTGTTTATCACCCATAGGCCTTGCTATTTTCAATAAACTAGCGCCTATTAAATTTGCCTCTTTATTAATGGCAGTATGGTTTACAGCCAATGCCTTTGCGAATAAATTAGCGGGTGTATTTAGTGCCCTCTATCCAGAAAATGGAAAGATTACTTCTTTTGCGGGTTATCAAATTTCCAACCTACATGAGTTTTTTATGTTCTTCGTATTAATGGCAGGAATTGCTTCAGTCATTTTGTTCTTGATTTCGAATAAGTTGAAAAACTTAATGACCCAGTAGTATTTTAATTACGCTATAAAGTAATAAAAAAATATCAATCCTTCGCTCCCTCTCGCTTCACTCGAAAGTGCACTCAGGATTGTATTTTATTTATTTGCTTTATACTTCAATTAATGAATGAAGCGTCATTATTTAATTCGTTTGAAAAACAATCTACTTGCGAATTTATGTGAATAGCGTTAAGAAAATATTTTTATACATCGTAAAAAATTGTGTGTTTGAGCGAAGCGAGTTCGCAATTTTTAGATGAATAAAAATGTTTTCAGCGTCATTCACATCGAAGAGCAATAGATTTTTTCAAAGCATTAAATTGCAAAGAAAATAAATTGTTAAAGTACTCCTTTAACAATCTCCTCCACCACTGCAGGATCAAGAAGTGTTGAAGTATCTCCTAAACTTTTCAATTCACCTTCAGCAACCTTGCGCAGTATACGGCGCATAATTTTTCCAGAACGTGTCTTAGGAAGTCCCGATACAAATTGAATTTTATCTGGCTTGGCAATAGGTCCAATAATTCTAGTAACTGTTTGTAAGATATCTTTTCTAATCATGTCGCTACTTCCGAGTGTGTCTTGATCATGCGATCCAGTATAAATGACATAAGCATAAATGCCTTGTCCTTTCACATCGTGCGGGTAACCCACCACCGCACTTTCTACGACACCTGCGTGCATATTAATAGCGTTCTCTACTTCGGCCGTACCTATTCTATGACCACTTACATTTAATACATCATCCACTCTGCCCGTAATTCTAATTTGACCTAGTTCATTTTTTAAGGCACCATCACCTGTAAAATATAAATTAGGATAAGTGGCGAAATAATTGGTTCTGCATCTT
>Ga0315899_10001657_pt1 | contig 25289 bp, 15 predicted proteins | sample LakEriMetagenome_2_FD_203518 | JGI IMG/M metagenome (GOLD analysis project Ga0315899, IMG submission 203518) | Freshwater fungal communities from buoy surface, Lake Erie, Ohio, United States - Buoy 4 MA112 | ecosystem: Environmental > Aquatic > Freshwater > Lake | place: USA: Lake Erie, Ohio... | reverse complement strand
AGGGAACAGCCGATCGCGCGCCGACGGCGAGCCGTGTCGCGAACTCTCGTGTGTTGGCCAGAACCGCGCACCAACCGCCGGTCATTCCCCCACGGGGGGCGGGGTCTGGCCTGTGGTCCGGAAGCAGACTTCCTCGGTTGCCAAGACCGAGCGCCGCGCGCAGACTGGGGAACAGGGTGGGCGAAGACCTCTCTTCACCCCAACCCGGCTCGAACTCTCCCCTGTGGAAAGGGACTTCTGATGTTGCGTTTTGGTTTGTGTCTGGTGAGCGGTTTGGCGTTGAGCCTGGTGGGGTCGGTCTCGGCCACCCACGGCGAAGAGTCCCCCCAGTGGCGGGGGGTCGACCGAACAGGGGTTTCGAAAGAGGCGGGCCTGCTCGCCAAGTGGCCGGAAGGGGGCCCCAAGGTCCGCTGGAAGAAGACCGACCTCGGGACCGGGTATTCGTCTCCCTCGGTCGCCCAGGGTCGGGTCTATCTGCAGACCACCCGCGACGGGAAGGAATTTGCCCTCGCCCTCGATGAGAAGACCGGCGACCAGCTCTGGTCGGTCGAGATTGGCAAGGTGGGAGAAAACAAGGGACCGCAGTATCCCGGCACCCGCAGCACCCCCACCGTCGACGGCGACCACCTCTACGTGCTCGCGTCCGATGGCCAGCTCTCGTGCCTGCAGGCGAAGGATGGCAAATCGGTCTGGTCGCGGAACCTGATGAGCGAGTTCGCGGGGAAGCCCGGGCTGTGGGCCTACACCGAATCGGTGCTGGTCGATGGCGATGCCGTGGTGTGCACGCCTGGTGGCGAGACCGCCTCGCTCGCGGCTCTCAACAAGAAGACCGGCGCGACCCTCTGGCAGGCGGTGGTTCCCGAAGGGGGAACGGCCGAGTACGCCTCGATCATGGTCCTCGGCAAGGGAGACGACCGGCAGTACGTGACCAGCGTGCGGCGCGGTCTGGTGGGGGTGCGAGCCAAGGATGGCAAGTTCCTGTGGGTTTACGAGAAGACGATCGACCCGGGGGCCAACATCATCACCCCGGTGATCGCCGGCAACCGCATCTTCTCGGCCGGTGGCCGGACAATGGGTGGCACCGTCCAGGTGGCGGCCGAGGGAGACGGGGCCGCGGCCCGTGAGTTGTATCTCGACAAGAAGCTGGCGGTGGGGCTGGGGGGGGCGGTGCTGCTCGATGGCAAGCTCTACGGCACCACCGGTCAGGCGATGTTCTGCGCCGACTTTGAAACGGGCAAGGTCCTCTGGACCGAACGGGCTCTGGGGGCGGCGTCGATCTGTGCCGCCGGAGGCAAGCTCTACGTCCGCGGTCACAAGGGGGGCGAGGTGGCCCTGGTCGAGCCGTCGCCTGAAGGCTACCGCGAGATCAGCAAGCTGACCCAACCCGACCGCAGCAGCACCGACGCCTGGCCGTACCCGGTCGTTTCCAACGGCGGCCTCTACCTCCGTGACCAGCAGACCCTGGTCTGCTTTGACGTGCGGGGCAACTGACCAGAGGGGAGCCAGGGGAAAAGTGGCCAGTCGATTCCCGCCGGGTTCGACTGGCCACCGATTCCCCCCGTCACGAGCCCTTTCTCGGGAAGCATCCCCGCCTCAAGCGACATACTCTGGGCTGGCCACGGAATACGGCGCCAGGAACAGACGGCTCAATCCTCTTCCGGCAGATCGCGCTTCGATTCCGGGAACGTGATTTCCCTCACTTCCTGCGAATCATTGAAAACTGCCTGGATCCGCAGTGTTCCCCCCATGGCTTCAATGACTCGCCGCAGGGACGAGACCTTCACATCGTCCCGCCGCTCCAGTTTCGAATAAGTCGCCTGCCGCACCTGGAGCTGTTCCGACAAAACCTCCTGAGACAGCCCCCGAGCGTGGCGGATGTCAGAAATCGTCGCTGCTCGTGGCCGGGTACTGCGTCGGTCGAAAACCAGTGACGCCACACGATGGAACGCCGCCTGCTCCGTGTGGTACCACTCGCTTGGAGCAGCGAACAATCCCTCCTGCGGCGAGGAATCGTCACCGAAGGAAGAGATTCCAAATCCAAGTTCCGGCTTCCACTCGACACCGACTTCGAAGTCGTCCAGCACCAGGTTCAGGAACTGGAAGCCATGCGGATCGTCCGACTTCCGGGTTTCAATCTCGGCTTCCGGGAATTCGATTTCCAGTTGTCGGCTCAGTCGATCGACGGGTGACATCGGCGTGATCTTCATTGCGGCTGCGCTCCTGACCGGGATACTAGAGATTGCGGTTGGCAAGCCTGGGACAAAACTCGATCAGCATTCGACCATCCGAACCGGCCTTTGAGAAATGAACGTCCGCTGCTCCGTTCCGACGCCGTCTCGACCGAATCTCGATCGCTCCATTCGCAGCGATATAGGTGATGTGCCGGAGGTTCTCGAAACGCGTCACGGCGCACCCCTCAACACGCGACATTCGATCGGATTGGGGAGGAAACATCCGATCCAGGGTTAGCCATCGTTCAGGCTGGTTTGGCAGACCACTCATCTCGTCCTCAACCTGGTCGAGCGTTGAGCAGAGCAATCGGTAGGCCTCATCCCCTGACGAAGCGGCGCTCGCTGCGCCGAGTCGCCGGAAGAACTCCGCCAGCCGTTCAGCTTTTGACGGAGTTTCTTCCATGTGCCGCATCTCTTGAGGCCTTGTCATTTGATCATCAGATCGGCCAAATAATAGCCTTAAGCGACTAGTCAGTCAAGCGACTATCTTTCCGTCTCCGCAAACAATGCAGTCAGTTAGAGATCAGCGGGCTGTTTCGATCGCAAAAGTCTTCGCGTGCAGAATCCGCCAGATCCGTCGCAATGCTTGACCGCCATGTTCGCCCTCACGGCGAATCAAGTTTCCGCTCGTCCCAGTAGAGTCGATTTGCCAGGGTCTGTTCGAGCGACTTGCGGTCCGCCAGGGCCGCAACCTGCGGGACCACCGCCAGTTCATGCCAGGCGTGCATGCCCGTAAATCGCAAGTTGGCTTCGCCAACCGGAAAGACCCAGGCGTCGATGTAGACGTACTCTTTTCCAGGTTCAATGTCTTGGGTGAGCAACTTCATAAACCGAATCCATTCGTCGATGTCTTCCTGGGTTGGTTGCCTGCGACCCATACTGTCGAGATCCCGGTGGGCCAATTGCTCCCACGTCAGATCGCACTGCTCGGCGCGGGCGAACGTGAATGCCCGCCGACACTGCGGGCAAATGAACAGCCAGCCGCAGCCGCACCAGGGGCAGTCCACTTGGGCTGGAGCGCCGATCCACGTCTGCCGGCACGTGCAGTGGGAAATCAGATTGTCGTTCGCCTTGGCCAGGAACACGCCGACGGAGTCTGTCATGGTTTTTCCAGAGCTGCCTGTGGTGGGCCACCAATGAATCGGATGAGGCCGGGACGGACGATGAGGAACGCTTTCGCGCGTCTCCCTGAGACGGTCTGGCCTCTTTGGAATTGTACTCGGTCGAGGCAGGAACAGGAGCGTCAGAGTCTTCCCGGAAGTGACTGAGGGATCGGCTTCCGGTGGAACAACAATCGATGGCCCCACCTGGTTCAGAGAATCGGTGTGTCCGGGGATCCCGCATGGGTCGCGAGGCGGGTCGCGGGGTTGCGCGTCCAGCACTGGTTGCCGGGCCTTTTTTTGATCTCGGCCTCGTGCACGGTCGCAAAGCGATGGATCCGTTCCCCGGTTTTTGCATCGCGCTCGGGTGAACCCGCGGGGGCCGGGGGAGTGGGGGGACGAATCGCCGGCTGGATCTCAATCCGCACGTGTCCGTCCGGCTGCAGTGTCCAGAACGAGGGAAAGATGGTGGCACCCGACAGCAGTGACAGGTTGGCCATCCCCTGGGCATACAGTCTGGCCAGCTGCTCTTCTGTCGACCCGATGATGCTGGTTCCAGCCTGTCACCGGCAGTTGCCAAACTGCGAGTACGGCCTGTTCAATTCAGCTTCGGATGCGCGCCGGGCGATTAGATCAATTCCGGGGAGTGCCCTGGGCCGCTCGGGTTGCCAGGTATTCGATCACGTCCTCGATTTGCCCAGACGACAGCGAATTCAGGAATGACGGCATCTTTGCGAAGGGGTTGTCAAATCGCGGTTCCTCGATGTGATGCCGCAGCCAGACTCGAAATCGTTCTGGCCCCTTCGTCGCGTCCAGAACGGCTTTCAGGCGTGGCCGCTGATTCACGCGGAATTCATGTTCCGATGTCATCAGTTCACGGACTGTCGCTGCGTAACCGACTGATGACAGGCGACGATCCAACTCGATGCCTGCGTGAGTCAGGTTGGGCCCCTCGTTGCCACCAAATCCATCCATCGTGTGACACTGCGTGCAAAAGCGGAAGAAAACCCGTTCGCCGCGCTGATGCGGTTTGAGATTCTCCAGATCTTCAGATGCTGCTGCTTCCAGATAGAGAGTTGAGTCTGAGTGGAACACTCTCCAGATGGATGCCACGGCAGAATCCGGCGTTCCGTCAGCTTCACCGAAGAAGTCGGTGAAGTAGAGTCCATCGGGTCCCTCGGCCAGTCCCAGTACAGTCGCCTGTTTGGTGCCCTGATACCGCAGAATGTCCACCGGAGTGGTTTTGAGCAGGCCGGTCGTCGGGTCGAGCACGAACTCCATGATGGACTTGCCAATGGTTTTTCCCAACACTCCCGGAGGACCGTAGCAGGCAACGTAGCACCGAAGCGCGGTCTCGCTCCCCAAAACGGGCTTTTTCAAGATTGCGATCCCTACGGGGGCCGCGTTCCTGACCGGGCCCCAGGTCCAGAGCCCATTCATCCGGGTGCTCTGGAAATCGCCGTTCCATCCGTAGCGAGCACCAGGAAGGATGGGGAACAGCCGATCGATGTTCTTGCCGTTGTCGACTGCATAGAGTCTGCCCGTGGTCGGGTGGAAATCAAAATCGAACACATTTCGGACCCCCGAGGCGAACACAAATTGACTCGGGGCATCGCCAAGTGCCGCGTTGAAATACGGATTGTCACCACATGGCTCACCCTCCGGAGTCATCCGCAGAATCTTGCCCCCGAACTTTTCCAGGTCGAGACTCAGCCGGTGGTTCTCGGCGTCGCCAACCGACACATACAGCATTCCGTCTGGACCAAATAGCACCTGTTGGATCTGGTTCGAGGGGGAAGTGTACTCGGGAAGTTCACGAAGGATCTCCTCTCGTTCGAGTTGACGCCCATTGGCAGTCAACTTGAGCCTCACAATCTGATTGACCAGAAGACCTGACGCCTTGTCCATCGCAGCACGGCTGATGATCAGGTCGGGCGAACCGGGGACAGTCGTCAGCCCGCTGATGCCGGTCTCGCTGCTTTTCGACGCACTGATTGGAGTGAAGTTGAGCAGTCCCTCGGTCAGGGTTTTCAGCGATCGATTGTTGGTCACATATCTGATCGCTCCATTGAGTTCGCACACATAAAACTGCGGCGATTCCGGATCGTCGCCCGGTTTGTCGACGAAGGCCATATTGATCGGATAGCGGAGTCCGCTGGCCACGCGTTCGACTTCCAGCCCGCGGCGCACGAGCCATTCAGGAGCGTTTCGCGACGTCACTCCATTCATTTCTGTGACCGACAAATGGCTGTCGTGCCCGAAGGAATACTGGTCGAATCCCTTCATCGCAGTCTTCCTGCCATAAACCAGCCGGTTGAAGAGCTGCTTACCACTACGGTTGTAAAGAACGAGCGACGCAGCAATGCATCCGATTGCCACACCAGCCACCAAAAAAACAAATCGTCCCAAAGTCGTCTTCATCTGACCCACTGTCTTTTGGATCTGCAGCACAGGCGGGCCGCGATCGGCCAATCCTTGCCCGACAAGTCGCCGTCTTTGTACAGCAGTAACGGTTGGACCGACTGAAGTGTTTTAACCTAGGTTTGAGAGCGGCGTTGTTCAAGTATCGGGTTACGTTGTGTCAGTCCCCAAGCGCCATGTCACAGGGTGAACAGGCTGTTGAATCAAGGCTCAAATGAGTCAGATCGTGGCAGCGAACGCCAGACCGCACGAACTGCGGGTCAGATGGACAATCGGCGCGCAACAATGCGCGGAATTGCCGCTCCATCGGTCTGCGACTGCTCCGGTTGGGGGGTGGACTGAGTGAGTCACTCAGGCGGGTATCGAATCAGGGCCCCACAGCCTGCCCAAACCACACCTCACCCGGGCCACGCGATGATCTGGACCAGACAGGAATCGCCGTCGTTGCGCTGTGGCAACCGCGGGTCGGAATGGAAATCCCCTTGGAACGATTGGGGGGGCTGTCGGCGGCCGCAAGAGACAGGGTGGACGACAGCGAAGACGGGAATTGTGGGGAAAGGTCTTTGTGTGCAGGGTCCCGACGTCTCCATCCCGCGTCGTCCGAATCGCAGCAGAAGAGAACGGCAGCTCCGTCTCTTCGGGTACGGGACATCCGGGCAGGCAAGGGTCCGCTCTCAATCTCCCCCGCGTTCAACCCGCCAATCTCCCAATCGTCCTGTTTCCATTTGCTTTTCAATCCCCCGCGTGGTGGAATCTTCCTCAGTGGACTCTGCAACGCGGTGCCCGGCGTCGCCGCGGGGGAATGGCGGGAGATGCGGGACACTGTGGATGGGTCCGATCATCGAATGATTTTTCTGGATGCGCCGAGGATCGTGGCATGTTTGCACGCGGAGTTCTGGGGGGAGTCATCGGGGCCGGGGCGGGGGCTTTGGTGTGGGGTGCGTTGACACATTTTCTGAACGTGGAAGTCGGCTACGTCGCCTGGGGAATCGGGGCGGCGGTCGGATTTTTGGCGCTCGCCTTCTCGGGGGGAAATGGGAGCCCGGCCCTGGGTGCCTCGTCGGCGGTCATCGCGCTGTTGGGAGTGGCGGTGGGCAAAATCTTCGCAATCTGGTTGGCCCTGGGAAGTCTCAACGCACCTCCGAAGAATCCCGAGCAGGCGGCGCTGAGCATCCTGGCCGACAGTATCATTGAGGAACATCAAGCCGCCGGGAAACCGGTGATCTTTCCCCCCGGCAAAAACCTCGAGAACGCCCTCGGGAAGCAGGATTATCCCCCGGCCATCTGGGCTGAGGCCGAGACGAGGTGGCAGGCCATGTCCGCCGGGGAACGTGAATTGAGCCTGAAGGAACTGGACCAGGAGGGGCAGATCTCGGCCGCGCAGCGCATGGAAATTTCAATTCTGGCCCTGCGCAACGGAGCGGGGCTCTCGCTGTTTGATCTGCTGTGGGTCTTCCTCGCGGTCTCGACGGCGTTTAAGCTGGGAAGTGGAGGCGAAAGTTCCCAGGTGGCCGGCGGGGAGATCGAACGATAGCGATCTGTCGTTCGCCACCTGTCGATCGCAACTCGGTCCTCCCTGCCAAGATCGCGGTTGGCTGATCCCTCACGACCGCGCACGGGGGAGCGGGTCCACCGGTGTGTCCGAAATTTCCCACGGACCGGCCGACACGGTGTTGTGCGGCCTGTGATTTCACCCTTTCCGGACGCCGTCTTCCATGTCTGCCGTTCCCGCGCTCGCCAAGAAGGTCATCGCCAACATCGAAAAGGTGATTCTCGGGAAACGGCAGGAGGTGGTGCTGGCGCTGGTGGCGTATCTGTGCGAGGGGCACGTGCTGCTGGAGGATGTGCCGGGGGTGGCCAAGACGATGCTCGCCCGGGCCCTGGCGGCCAGCGTCGGCTGCTCGTTCAAGCGGGTGCAGTGCACCCCCGACCTGCTTCCCGGCGACATCACGGGGGCTTCGGTGTTCAACCCCCGGACGACCGAGTTTGAGTTCCGGGCCGGGCCGATCTTCGCCCAGATCGTGCTGGCCGACGAAATCAACCGCGCCACCCCCCGTACCCAGTCGGCCCTGCTCGAGGCGATGGCCGAACGCCGGGTGACCGTCGACGGGCAAACCTACGCCCTCGAGCCCCCCTTCCTCGTCATCGCCACCCAGAACCCGGTCGACCATGAAGGGACGTTCCCTTTGCCCGAGGCGCAGCTCGACCGGTTTCTCGTCCGGCTGTCACTGGGGTATCCCTCGGCCGAAGAAGAGACGAAGATGCTCGATCTGCTGCGGCAGGCGCATCCCATCGACTCGCTGGGAGCGGTGGTCTCGGCCGACGAAGTGCTGGCCAGCCAGCGGGCGATCCGCGAGGTGTATGTCGACCCCAAGGTGCGCGACTACATCGTCGCGCTGGTCCGCAACACCCGCGAGCATGAAGACGTCGCGCTGGGAGGAAGCCCGCGGGCGTCGATGGCGCTGTTCCGCTCGGCCCAGGCGGTGGCCGCCGTCCGGGGGAACGACTTCGTCCTGCCCGATGACGTCAAACGGATGGCCCCTGCCGTGCTCGCCCATCGCCTGATCGTTCGCCCCGAAAGCCGGCTGCGGAAGGTGACCTCGGCGGCGGTGGTCCAGCAGATCCTCACCGAAACCCCGGTCCCCGCCCTCGCGAGGAACGGCACGTGATGCGCTGGGTGCTGGGGGCCCTCGCCCTGCTCTTCGTCGGCTACGTCCTTGACGCGGGGCTCTTGGTCTACGCCATGTACGCCCTGCTGGGTGTGCTGCTGATCAGCCGGTTCGTCGCGCGGGAGTGGGTCGACCACCTCGCGGCCGAACGGGAATGCACCCACGTGACCGCCGAAGTCGGCGACAAGGCGGGAGTGGCGGTGACGGTCACGAACACCGGATCATGGCCGATCGCCTGGCTGCTGATGGAAGATGCCATCTCACGCGAGGCGCTGGAACAGCGTCCCCCCCGGCTCAAGGTCGAGGGGGCCCGCACGCTGCTGGTCCGGCTGGGGCGGGGGGAACAGAAGTCGCTGCGGTACACCGTGCGGTTTTTGATGCGGGGCTATTACCAGTTCGGTCCCGTGCTGCTGGAGAGCGGCGACCTGTTCGGACTGCACCGGCGGTTTCGGGTCGAGACCAGTCCCGCGTTTGTACTGGTGTACCCGCGGGTGGTCCCCATCACCGGGTTCGACATCGCGTCGCGCCGGCCGATCGGCGAGGTGCGTCTGACCCACCGGCTGTTTGAAGACCCGACCCGCATTGCCGGGGTCCGCGAGTACCAGCCGGGCGATCCGCAGAACCGCATCCACTGGCGGGCGACCGCCCGGATGGGTGCGCTGCATTGCCGTGTGTACGAGCCGTCGTGCGTGGCGGGAGTGACGCTGCTGCTTGACTTTCATAAGGCGGACTACCCGGCGCGGAATGAGCCGATCCGTTCGGAACTGGCGATTGTGACCGCCGTCTCGCTGGCGAACGCCGTGTATCAGTTGGGACAGCAGGTGGGGCTGGTGACCAATGCCCGCGACGCGGCCGACCGGGTGCGGACCGAGGGGATTGCGCGAGAGTTCCGGACGCGGGAGCTGGCCCGCGACACGGCCCAGGCGACCGGTCGGGCCGACCGGCTGCGCCCGCAGACGGTAGAGACCCGCCGGGGGGCCGAGCAGTTCCAGCGGATCCGCGAGACCCTGGCGCGGGCCGAGCTGACCGACGGACTCGACATGAGCCAACTGGTGCTGGAAGCCGCCAGCCGTCTGCCGCGGGACGCCACGGTGGTCGCGATTCTGCCCGGGGCGAGCGAGGCGACCGCGCTGGCGCTCGGTTCGCTGCGCCGGCGGGGGTTTGCCGTGACTGCGGTGGTGGTCTTGCCCGACGACGAAACCATCGCGGGGGTCGGCCGGCTGATGGCGGCGGGAATCGAGGTGCGGACGGTGGCCGACGAATTGTCGATCGGCAACCTCTGTTCCCAGGCGGTGCTGCGATGAACGCCTGCACGAGTGCCGTCGCTGTGTGTGCCATCTCTGCGAGGATCGTCCATCACCGGGAGGGAGCGACATGGGTCGTGCTCGCCGGGAACTGACACTGGCCGACTACGTGGCGATCGCGATCAGCCCGGTGCTGATCATGACGCTGGTCGGCAGTTTGGTCTTCTTTCTGCTGGAGGTGGTGTATCGGGGCGAGCACTCCACCCGCATCCAATGGGTGCTGATCTGCTTTGTGGGGGGAATGGTGCTGGTCGCGCGGATCGGGATCGAGCAGGGGGTGGAACAGGCGCAGCTCTACGGCGGCGTGCTGCTGGTCGTGACGCTGCTGTTCACCTTCCGGTTTCTCGATGCGTTTACCGTGGCGGCGGGGCTGCTTTTCCTGATTGCGTTTTGCGCCTGGAAGCTGACCTGGGACTGCACGCTGGTGGACGACTCGGAAGATGCCTCGGGAGAGGGGCTGCTGCGCGCGACGGGGCTGGAGGTCGAGGCGGGCGCGGGGGGAACCACCGCGGCGGAGGGGGCGGCGGGAGGAAGCACGGCGTCGCCGGCTCTGCGGTCGCTGGTGGTGGAGGGACCGGCCGAAACAAAACGGCCGGCGGTGGCGCAGGAAGATCTGGCGGGGGTGCGGGCTCCGGTGCCAACGGTGCTGGTCTCGGGGCGGGGGCTGGCCGAAGAGGCCGAGCGGAAAGCGGAGCGGGCCGAGCGGTCGGCCGCGCGGCAGAAGAAGACCCAAAAGCCGCATGCTCCTGGAGTGTGGGTGGTCTATTTCTCGCTGGCGGCGTTGCCGCTGTTTGGGCTGGGGCAACTGCTGATTCCCGCGACGCAGTCCGGCCGGCGGGGATATGCGTTTGGCCTGCTGGTGGTCTATGTCGCCTCGGGACTGGGGCTGTTGCTGACGACCAGTTTTCTGGGGTTGCGGCGGTACCTTCGTCAGCGGGGGGTGACGATGCCCGGCGGGGTGACGCGGGCCTGGCTGCTGCTGGGGCTGGCGATGGCGGTGGGGGTCTTGGGGCTGGCGACGCTGCTGCCCCGTCCGAGCGGTGTCTACACGTTCAACGACCTGATCGATCGACTCGACAAGCAGGTGGCGGCCTCGAAGTGGGCGCTCTTCGACGGGGATGCCGGTGAGGGAGAGGGGGCTCCCGGAGCGGTTGTCGCGGCCAATCCCGCCGGAGAGCAACCGCCGGGACAAAACCCCGGAGGTGCGCCCCCCAATCGGGCCGCCGACCCCGCAGGACAAAAGCCGGGAGACCTGGCGGACGCCCCGGCAGTTCAGGCCCCGGGTGGAGAACAACCGGGTGGAGAACAACCGGGTGGAGAACAACCGGGTGGAAGCCAAGCCGGCGGGAACCAGCCGGGGGGGAAGCAACCGGGAGCGGGACCAGGAGACGCGCAGGGACGAGCACAGGGACAGTCCCGGCAGGGTTCGCAACCTGCCCCGCCGCAGGCTTCGACTTCGTCCGAAAGCGCTTCTCCGGAGCAGGCTCCCGACACCGATCCGGCCAGCCAACCCGAGTCGTCGTCGAAGCAGTCTCCTTCCGAGACACAGGACCCCAACAGCGAATCGCCCGAGAGTCCCTCCGAGGGCAAACCGAACGCGCCGCAGCGGGATCCCCAGGGGGCACGCGATCCCAACAATCCAGCCGGGAATCCGAAACCCAACCCGGGACCCAACCCGCCGCCGAACGCTCGGCCGCCGGGGGGGGCGGAGCGGCCGGACCAACCGCGCCCGCCGGCTGCCAACCGACCAGGCAATCGACCGCCGCCGCGTGACGAAGCAGGGCGGGCGGGGGGACCGCCTCCGGCGGCAACTCCGCCTCCCGCCACACCTCCCAGTGCCGATCCGCTCAAGTCGGCCCTCTCTCAATTCACGCAGTTTCTCGGCTCTCTGGGGGGGCCGCTGAAGTGGCTGATCTATGGCCTGCTGGCGCTCTTGGGGCTGTTCCTGGTCTTCTGGAAGGCGGGGGCGATTCTCGACTTTCTGGCCCGGTTGTGGCAGGCGTTCCTTGGGCTGTTCGGGGGGCAGAGTGAGTCGAAGCGGGAGCCGGGGACCGAGCCACTGGGAGCCGAAGAACCCCGCCGGTTCGCTGACTTTCCCAATCCCTACACCAACGGCACCGCCCGCCGGATGAAGCTGCCGCAGTTGCTGGACTATTCCTTTCAGGCCCTGGAGGCGTGGGCCCGGGAACGGCGGGTTCCTCTGCGGAATGGCCAGACGCCGCTGGAGTTCGCCCAGTCGGTGGCCGCCCGGATCCCCGCGATCGAGCCCGAGGTCACCCGGGCGGCGCAGTGGTATGCCCAGGTCGCCTACGGCAAGCGGGCCCCGGCGGGGGATCCCCACGAGGTCTTCGAAAAACTCTGGCGCCGCCTCGACGACACCGCCAGCTGACAAAAGGGGACAGGTCCAATTTTCGCTCGCAACGATGGCACAGGCTGTCGGCAGTTGGGCACCAACAGGGAACCAGGACGATTTGCATGAAATATGGACCTGTCCCCTTTGTAGAATAAACACAGGCCAGGTCCGGCTGTACCGGCTGTGCCGGCTGCGATGGTTGTGTCGCCTGGGGCATCCGGGGGGACCGGTGGCCCGAAAAACCCACTGGTCATCGGTTTTCGCCTGAGCATCCCCCTCGCTGCGCTCATTACTCTGGCGGGAGTGCCTCCGGAATCCCTTGTGTCACTCTCCGATGAACCGCCAGCGACCCGCCATCCCCCGCTCGTGCCTGCTGTTTGGCTATTGCGGCAACCGCAATACGGGGTCCGATGTCCGGATGCTGACCATCATCGAGGATGTGCGGTCGGTCTTCGGCCCCGAAACGCTGGTGACGGTGGTCTCGCAAGACCGCGAAGTCACCCGGCAAATCGTCGCCGAGGGGCCCCTCCTGCAGATTGTCGAGATTCCGTTTGGCGAACCGCTGTTGTTCGGCAACCGGGTCCAGCGGCAGGTCATGAAGCATGACGCGACCTTCCTCATCGAAGGAAGCGCCCTGCAGCAGAATTTCAGCCCCTGGCTGCTGTATGCCTACCTCTGGACCGCCTTTACGGCGTGGCTCGCCGGGCGCCCCTGCATCGCCTATGCGGTTGACGTGGGCAATCTGACCCCCTTCAACCGGTGGCTGGTGGTTCGCGCGTGCGGCTTCATGGACCTGGTCATCACCCGCACCGAACGGGCCCGCGAGCGACTGCTGGCGATGGGATTCCGGGGTCGGGTGCTCTCCAACACCGACACGGCGTTTCAGTTCCTCAGTCATGCCGCGGCCCGGCCCCAGCCCCCGCGCGAGCGCCCCCTGGTGGGAATCGCCCCCATCGAGTTCTACCACTGGCCGGTGCAACTGCGGCTGTGGGGCCGCCGGGAAGACCGGTATCGCTGGCCATACCACTTCACCTGGACCGCCGAGGGGCGGCAGCGCAGTCGGGAACTGATTGCCGTCTACGCCCGGTTCGTCGAAGAATGTCTCAACCAGCGGGGGGTGGATGTCGCCCTGATCGCCATGGAGCAGCTCGACACCCGCTTCTGTGAACAGATTCTCGCGGTCCTGCCTGCCCCCCTGCGGCCGCGGGTCCGGCTGGTCAGTTCGCGCGAGACGCCGCCGGTCGGGATGACCCAGTTTCTCCGCGGTCTCGATTACCTCGTGACCTCGCGGTATCACGCCAGTGTGTTGTCTCTGGCCGCGGGTGTGCCGCAACTGGCGATCGCCCACGATGAACGGATCGAGTCGATCTACCGCGAGGCGGGCATTGTTGACGACTGCCTGCTGCCCCATCAGGCCTCCGATCTGGCACAGCGGTTGTCGACCGCCTTCACCGGCCTGCAAGCACGCCGGGGCGAAATGCGACAACACCTGCTGACGATGTATCACGAGCAATTCCTGCCACGGTGTTTGCACAACCGGGCCGATCTGCAGTCGTGGGTCGAGCAGCGCAAAGCCGCCCTCAGCCCGGCGATCGGTTCGACCTGAGCATGCGGGAGGCCGGTTGACAGCGACACGGCTTGCCGGAGCAGAGACGCCGCCGGGTTCTGGCGACCCAGTCCCTCCCCCGAGACGTGTCCCCTTCCCGGAAGATGCGGATCGCACGGCAAGGTCGTGTGGCAGGCTCTTGGGGAAATGCGGTTGGACCCCGGAGAACCGTCTGCCAACCGGTTGGCTTGCCTGTTGGCGTCTGGGTAGACTCACGGGCTGTCTCCGCAGGAATCCTGCGGATCCCGCGGTTGGTCCGTGGGAACGCCCTCTCCGCCTCGTCCCAGGGAAGCGTCCGGCATGAACCTCTCGGATGCCCGGTTCAAGTTGCTGTTGTACCTGGGCTCGTTGACGTTCATCCTCTATCTCGACCGGGTGTGCATCGGCAAGGCGGCCTCGGCGATCGAGCAGGAGCTGGGAATCAGCGATGCGGCGATGGGCTGGGTGTTCACCGCCTTCACCATCGCGTATGGGCTGTTTGAGGTTCCCACCGGCAGTTGGGGTGACCGCTATGGCTCCCGCCGCATTCTCACCCGCATCGTGCTGTGGTGGTCGGCCTTCACCATCCTGACCGGATGCATCCCGGCGTTTTCGTGGGGCTTGCCGACCCCGGCCTGGTTGGCGGCCCTGGTGCCGGGACGCACGCTTGTGCTGGCGATCGACAGTTTTCTGCTGCTCTTGCTGGTGCGATTTCTGTTTGGGGCGGGTGAGGCGGGAGCCCTTCCCAATGCTGCCCGCGTGGTCTCACGCTGGTATCCCCGCCGCGAACGGGGGCTGGCGCACGGTGTGATCCTCACCTGCATGCTGGTGGGAGGGGCGGCCAGCCCGATTCTGGCCGGGAAGATCATCCAGAACTTCGGCTGGCGCTACACCTTTCTCGCGTTTGGCCTGCTGGGGCTGGTGTGGGGAGCGCTGTTTTATGCCTGGTTTCGCGATGATCCCGCCGAGCACCCCGAGGTGTCTCCCCAGGAATTGCAGCTGATTCGCAGCGAGACCGTGGTGCGCGAGGGAGAGTCGGAGCATCCCCCCATTCCGTGGGCGTTCATCGTGTCGAGTGCCAACGTCTGGCTGTTGGGGGGCATTATCTCCTGTGCCGCGTTCGCCTCGTATTTCTACTTCAACTGGTTCCCGCGCTACCTCGAGAATGGCCGGGGATTGCCCGAAGAGTCGACCGGCTGGCTGGCGGGACTGGTGCTGGCGGGAGGGGCCTGCGGTTCGCTGTCGGGGAGTGTGATTGCCTCGTGGCTCGACCGGCGGGGTGAACAGGGGCGTTGGAAGCGTCCGCTGGTGGGCTGCGGCCTGATGGTCACCGCCGGTTTGTTTGTGCTTCTCAGCCGGTCAATTGAACATCCCGGGCTCGCCACCCTGTGCGTCGCCCTGGCGTTTGGCTTCGCCCAGGCGCAGCAGGCGACGTGGTGGGCGGTGGTGGCCGACATCAGCGGCCGGCATCTGGGGGCGATGTTTGGCCTGATGAACTCGCTGGGAGTTCCCGGGGCTTCGTTGTCAACGGTGTTCGCCGGTCAATACGTCGAGGCCCGCAAGGTGGCCGGTTTCGTGGGACGCGAGGCGTGGGATCCCGTGCTCAATTACTATGCCGGAGTGTTGGTGGTGGGGGGAATTCTGTGGCTGCTGGTCGACCCGCGGCGGTCGGCGGTCGAGCCCGATGCCGAGACGGCCGCAGGGCTGCTGGCGGGCCGGCTGGTCCCCGCGGTTCCCGAAAAACTGGGGCCGGAACCGGTTCCCGCCGGTTGAGTGTCGGGGGAAGCATCAAATCTCGCTGATTTACCTCCTCGGGTGGGAACTCCCCTGGCGGGTTTGACGTCTCATGAAAGACTATGCACTGGGTGGACCCGATTTCCGCGAACCGGTTTGACCGGTGCCAGAGGATGGGGGACGCTGGACTCTGCGTCCGACGGTTGGGCCGCAGTCCAACCCCCCGGGGCCGTCCGGTTGGGTCGGTAACCCTCCGGGACCGGGATCCACCGGGAACCGGTTTCCCGGGGGAATGACGGGAAATGTGTGGAGCGGTGAAAAGTGCGTGAGGAGCCTGGCCCGAGGGGGGAACGGGTGCCTGCCGGAGTTGTGGTGGGGGGGGCCGAGAGAATAGCCGTCTGAATCAGCGACTCGGTCGAGCCGTGGCCCACGGTGACACAAACCAGCCACTCGCGCGGCAAGTCGCTCTTGTCAGTGTTCTGGAACCAACGAAGGATTCCGCGATGCGTGTTCGTGCAGTGGCCTGGTTCGTCCTCCTGGTGGGAATGCTGATGGCAAATTCCGGCGTGGCGTGGGCGGGGGGTGAGATTGGATTTGTCGAGGACTACGTGCTGGCCCGGGACCGCACCGCGGCCCTGCAGCAGCTCATTCCCGGCACCGAAGACCATTATTACTACCACGCCCTGCACTTTCTCTCGACCGAGCAGTACGAGAAGGTCCGCGAGATTCTGGGGCCCTGGGCCCAACGGCATGGCGAGACCGCCCGGGTCTGGCAGGTGCGCACCCGGCTGGCCCTGCTGACCTACAACCAGCAGCCCCAGGAGACGCTCGACCATCTGCAGCGTCGGTTGGGGCTGGGCTTTCCGCACCAGAAAGAAGACCTCTCGGCCGAGCCCAACCTGCCCGTCGCGCTCGACCCCGCCCTGATCACCCGCGAAGCCTTCACCAACCGGGCCAACGCGGTGACGCAAGACAATCTCGACGGGTTTGAAGACACCGCCCTCGACTGGCTGGCCGGCGTTCAACTGAACCCCAACCACCGCCGCAGCCTGTTGTCGCGTTTGCAGCGCCCCGACTATCCCAACCTGGTCCAGCGGATTGTGGAAGACCTCGGGCATCCGGGATCGGGGGGATTTGGGTCGCTGGGAATTCACAATCAACTGCTGCGCACACAACTGGAAGAGCTGGTGCAGGCCAAGCCCGACCTGCTGAACCAGCAGGCGCTGGTGCGGGCCATGCTCATTCGCCTGCAGCCCACCGCCGACGAAGACTGGCGGAATGACCCCGAACTGTTGCAGGCCCATCTCGACCGGCTGGCCCGCTTCGCCGGCCGCCTCTCCCCCGTGCACAACACGCTGAAGGCGCTGGTGCTGTACCACCGGCTGCAGCTCGATCTGCGCCGCGGCAAGCCCGAGAAGGCCCGGTTTCTCGAATACCTCAAGCTCCCCCGCCCCGTCGGCTACGCCCCCCGGGCGTTTCTCGAATCTGAAGCGATCAAGCGGTTTCCCTGCGATCTGAATTCGAATTACGAAGGGGCCACGCTGCTGGCCCCCATCGGGAATGACGAACCGCTCGTCCGGCAGTATCTGCTGATCTTCCTGAAGGATGCCGAAGACGCGAAGGAATACGAACCCTACATCAACGATGTCTACCTGCGGCACCTGCTGGCCGAGGTCAAGATCACCAATGGCCTGGGCAACCCCGAGCAGTGGGCCAGCCTGCTGCCCCCCGAGCTGTACCAGGCGCTGAAGGAGCGGATTGACCTGAATTTCGTCCCGACGAACCCGGCGCGGTTCGCCGTCGACCAGCCGGTGGTTCTCGAACTGGACGTCAAGAACGTCCCCACGCTGATCGTGAAAGTGTTTGAGATCAACACCGCCGCGTATTACCGCGAGAACCAGCGCGAGATCGATACCGACATCAATCTCGACGGGCTGGTGGCGAATTCCGAGCAGACCTTCAAGTACAACGACGCTCCGGTGCGGGTGGTGCGGCGGCGGTATGAATTCCCCCAGCTCAACAAGGCGGGGGTGTATGTCATCGACTTCATCGGCAACGGCAAAAGCAGCCGGGCGCTGATCCGCAAGGGACGTCTGCAGCACGTGGTGCGCACCGCCGCCAACGGACAGGTCTTCACCCTGTTCAACGAAAAGCGCGAGCCGGTCCCCGAAGCGACGCTGTGGCTGGCGGGACGGGAATACAAGCCGAATGACCGGGGCCAGATTCTGGTCCCCTTCAGCACCGCCCCCGGACGGGTGCCGATCGTCCTGTCGCTGGGCGACTTCTCGTGCCTCGACTTCTTCCAGCACGAAGCCGAAAACTATGGACTGACCGCGGGCATCTACGTCGACCGCGAGTCGCTCTTGACCCGCCGCAAGGCGACGGTGGTGGTTCGGCCGGGGCTGTTCCTCAACAATGCCCTCGCGACGGTGCGGCTCCTGGAGGAAGTGCGGCTGACCATTCAGTCGACCAATCTCGACGGCGTGGTGACCACCCAGGTGGTGACCCCCTTCCCGCTCTACGAAGACCGCGAGACCGAGCATGAGATTCTGGTCCCGCCCCGCACGGCCCAGGTGACCTTCACGCTGAACGCCGTGGTCAAGCGGAAAACCGCCGGGGGGGAACCGCAGCCGCTGGCCGTCGCCTCGACCTTCTCCCTGAACAACATCGAACGGACCGAGAAGACCGAAGACCTGCACCTCGTGCGGAGTGCCGGGGGTTATGTTCTCGAGCTGCTGGGGAAGATGGGGGAACCCAAGGGATCGCGTCCGGTGAACCTCTCGTTCAAGCACCGCGACTTCCGCCAGCCAGTCAGCACGACACTCAAAACCGATCCCGACGGGCGGATTGTGCTGGGCCCGCTGGTCGACATCGACGTGATGACCGCCCAGGGTCCCCAGGGCCCCCCCCACACCTGGAACCCGAGCCGGGACCTGTCGACCTACGCCACCGTGCTGCACGGCCAGGTGGGAGAGGTGTTGACGGTTCCCTTTCTGCCCGGCCCGGAAGGCGAGCTGACCCGTTCCGAAGTCTCACTGCTGGAGTTGCGGGGCGGGGTCTTCGTGGCGGATCGTTTCAGCAATCTGAAGCTCAAAGACGGGCTCTTGTCGCTGGAGGGATTGCCCGCGGGAGACTACGACCTCTACCTCAAGCGGGTGGGGGCCCGGATGATGGTGCGGGTCTCGGCGGGAGATCGCCGGGGCACGTACCTCGTGGGGCCGACGCGCCTGCTGGAGACGAGCCGGCTGGCGCCGCTGCAGATTGCCTCGCTCGACACGGCCGAAGGCAAGCTGCGGATCCGACTGGCCAACGTCTCGAAACTGGCCCGCGTGCATGTCTTCGCCGACCGCATTCATCCCGAGTACTCGGTGTTCGATCAACTGGCCCGGGTCCGGGCACCGGGGCTGATTCAATTCACCCCGTCGAGTGTGCAGACCCTGTACCTGACGGGGCGGAACATCGGCGATGAATACGCCTACATTCTCAATCGCCAGCAGGCGCAGAAGCTGCCGGGGAATATGCTCGAACGGCCGAGTCTGCTGCTGAATCCCTGGGCGGTGCGCGAGACGCAGACCGGCGAACAGCAGGCGCAGGGGGGAGAGCAGTTCCAGCAGGCGGGGCAGCCGGCCCCCAGCCAAATGGATGCCGCCGATCGCGCGGCGGCCTTGACCGGAGGCGAGGCGGGGAATTTCGCCAATCTCGACTTCCTTGCCGAGACCTCGGCGGTGATGGTCAACCTCGTCCCCGATGAGCAGGGCCTGGTCACCATTCCCCTGGCCGATCTGGGCCCCCATCAGCATCTCGTGGTGGCGGCGGTGGATCCGCTGCAGACGACGGTCCGGCACCTGGCGCTCCCCGAGCAGGATGTGCTGGTGGTTGACCAGCGGCTGTCGCGTCCGCTCGATCCGCAGAAGCACTTCGTGCAGCAGAAGCAGTTCTCGGTGCTGAAGGGGAAAGAACCGTTTGTTCTGGACGACATCTCGGCCAGCCGGTTCGAACTCTACGACAGCCTCTCGAAAGTCTACGACCTCTACCGCACGCTGTCGCACGATCCGCAACTGGACGAATTCGCCCCGTTGATGGGCTGGCCCGAGATGACCGCCGAGGCGAAGCGCACCTTCTATTCGAAGTACGCCAGCCACGAATTGACCTTCTTCCTCAAGAAGAAGGATCCCGAGTTTTTCCGCGAGGTGATTCAGCCTTATCTGGCGAACAAACGGCACAAGACCTTCCTTGACCGCTGGCTGCTCGATGAGGATCTGGCCGAATGGCGCCAGCCCTGGCGGTTCGGGCAGTTGAACATCGTCGAACGGATTCTGCTGTCGCAGCGGATTGCGGGAGAAGGGCCCGCGACCGCCCGCCACGCGGCCGATCTGTACCAGCAGCTCCCCCCCAATCCCGATCGGGTGCTGCAGTTGTTTGAAACCGCGATCCAGGGCTCGGCGTTGTCGGCGCAGCAGTCGCTGTCGCTTGTCGACGAGACGCGAAGTCTCGAGAAGGGAGCCCAGGGAGAACGGTTCTTCAAACGGAGCGCCGGTGACCCGGCAGGATCCATGGGGGGTATGGGCGGCGGCGGCGGAATGTTCGGAATGCGGGGAGGCGGCGGTCCGGGAGGGGGTGGCCGTGCGGCCGAAGCGAAGTCGTCGGTGGCTGGCAAACCCGCCGCTCCGCCTCCCCCCGGTGCGGCGCCCCGCGGACTCGAACGGCAATTGCGCGAGCAACTGTCCGAGGAGGCGGAGAATCGCGCCACTGATGGCCTCGCCCGGAAAGAGTCGTCGCTGCGGCGTCGGGGCGCAGCCCGCGATGCCCTCGAAGCCGACAAGAAGAAAGACGCCCGCGCGGGAGAGGAGGCCGCCAAGGCAGAATTGGATGAGGTCCTGTACCTCGGTATGGGTGTGGACAGCGGCGTGGAACTCGAGGCTCTGCGGGCCCTGTACCGCCAACCCGAGAAGACCAAGGAATGGGCCGAGAACAACTACCACCACCTCACGATCGACCGGCAGGATGCCAACCTGATCACGGTGAATGCATTCTGGCGCGACTACGCCCGGCACCCGGCCAATGAGCCGTTTGTCTCGCGGAACTTCGCCGACGCGTCGCGGAATTTTCCCGAGATGCTGCTGGCTCTGGCGGTGCTTGATCTCCCGTTCGTTTCACCGAAGCAGGAGCCGGTCTTCGACAAGGCGAAGATGACGCTGACCCCGCCCGACCTGGCGGTGGCCACGCATGAGGAAATCCGCGAAGTCGCCGCCCGCGAACCCGCGGCCCGGGTGCTGGTGGGGCAGACGTACTTCCGCCTCGGAGACCGCCATCGCACCGTCGATGGCGAACAGGTCGACAACTACGTGACCGAAGAATTCCTCATCCACACGGTCTATGGCTGCCAGGTGGTGGTCACCAATCCCAACTCATCCCGGCAGAAACTGAATGTGCTGCTGCAGATTCCGCAGGGGTCGATTCCCGTCCTGAATGGACGGGAGACGAAGTCGGTGTTCCTCACCCTCGAGCCGTATCACACCCAGACGCTCGAGTACCACTTCTACTTCCCGGCTGCCGGCGACTTCGACCACTTCCCGGTGCATGTCTCCCGGAATGACGAGCTGGTCGCGTTCGCGGCTCCCTTCACCTGCCATGTGGTTGAGAAGCCAACGAAGATCGACCAGAAGTCGTGGGACTACGTCTCGCAATTCGGTACGTCGGACGAGGTGCTGGCGTTTCTGGATGCCAACAACGTCTCGGCTCTCAATCTCGACCGCATCGCCTGGCGGATGCACGACAAGGCGTTCTTCGAGACGGTGGTGGCGAAGCTGGCCGCCCGGCATGTCTACAGCCACACGCTCTGGTCGTACGCCCTCAAGCACAATGTGCCCGGGCCGGCCCGCGAATTCCTGCAGCATGCCGACCCGGTGGTCAATGAGATTGGCGGCCGGCTGAAGAGCCCCCTGGTGACGATCGACCCGGTGTTGCGGCGGACGTTTGAGCACCTCGAATACAAACCGTTGGTCAATGCCCGGGCGCATGCCCTGGGCAAGCGGCGGCAGATCGTGAACGACCGCTTCCACGAGCAGTATCACCGCTGGCTGAACCAGGCGGCGTACGATCGCGAACTCTCGACCGACGACAAGCTGACCGCCACCTACTACCTGCTGCTGCAGGACCGGGTGGCCGAAGCCCGCGAGCTGTTTGCCCAGGTGCCGGTGGCCGAGGTCAACAGCCGGCTGCAGTACGATTACTGCGCCGCCTACCTCGACTTCTTCAACGACGAGCCGACGCAGGCCCGCGCCATCGCCCAGAAGTATGTCGACCATCCGGTCGATCGCTGGCGGAACACCTTCCAGACGATCCTCGCCCAGCTGGATGAGGCGGAAGGGAAAGACGCCCAGGTGGTCGATCCCCGGAACCGCGATCAGCAGCAGGGAGCGCTGGCCGCGACCGAGCCCTCCTTCGAGTTCCAGGTCGAGGGAGGCCAAATCCAGTTGGCCTACCAGAACCTCAAGCAGGTGCGGGTCAATTACTACCTGATGGATGTCGAGTTGTTGTTCAGCCGGAACCCGTTCGTGCAGCAGTTCCGGGGGCAGTTCAGCGCGATCAAGCCAAACCAGACCGCGACGATCAACCTGCTGGAAGGACAACCCGCCGATGCCAAGGCGGGCTCGGGAACCCGCAAGATCCCGCTCCCCGAGGCGCTGCGGAACCGCAATGTGCTGGTCGAGGTGATCGGAGCCGGCCAGACGCGGGGAGTCGCCTACTACGCCCATTCGCTCTCGGTGCAGGTGATCGAGAACTACGGGCAGGTGCGGGTGACACGGGCGGAAGGGGGCCGGCCGGTCCCCCGGGCCTATGTGAAGGTCTACGCCCAGTTGGCGGACGGGCAGGTCAAGTTCTACAAGGATGGATACACCGACCTGCGGGGCCGGTTCGACTACGCCAGCCTCAGCACCGATGACCTGGGAGGGGTCCGCAAGTTCTCGATCCTCATTCTCTCGGAGGAACACGGGGCCCTGGTCCGCGAGGCGACGCCCCCCAAGCAGTGAGATGTTTCCAACGGTCCACCCGATCCCCTCGCTGAGCCGAAAGAATGAGGATGCGTTCGCTGCCCCCCTGGTTGCTCTGGCCGTATCGCGGAGTCTGCCTGGTTGCGCTCGCGTGGATGCTGATCTGCATCCTGCTGGCGGTGTTCCAGCGGCGGTTGATCTATCACCCGGCCCACGTGGCCGAGTTGTCTCCTCCCGAGTCCCTCCCCTGGGGCACGGTCGAGCCCCTGCAGTACGCCGCGTTCGATGGGCTGACGCTGCATGGCTGGCGGGTCCGTCCGCGCGGTGCCGACGCCTCGGCCTCCCCCCCGGTGGTGTTGTACTTTTCCGGGAATGCCGGGCATCGCGAATACCGCCTGGACGAGTTCGAGGTCTTGGTCCGGGCCGGGGCGGAGGTGTGCTGTTTCGACTACCGGGGCTATGGCGAGAATCCCGGCTCACCCACGGAGGGGGACCTGCATCGCGATGCCCGGGCCGCGTGGAACCACCTGACCCGGTCGCTGAAGATTCCCGAGCGGCGGATTGTGCTCCTGGGGGAATCGCTGGGGGGTGGCGTGGCGACCCGCCTGGCGGCCGACCTGTGCACGGCCGATGAAGTCCCCGGCGGGCTGGTGTTGCGGTCGACGTTCAATACGCTGACCGCCGCGGCCAGTTGGCACTACCGGTGGCTGCCGGTCGACTGGCTGCTGCGCGACCGGTTCGAATCGCAGCGGTGCATCGGTCGGGTGGTCTGCCCGGTGCTTTGCCTGCATGGCGAGCGGGACACGATTGTGCCCCTGGAACTGGGAGAGCGACTCTACGCCGCCGCCCCCGAGAAATCGGAAACGGGCGTGACGAAGGCATTCATCCCCCTGCCGCAGGCCGACCACAACGACGTCGTGCAGTCCGAAGGAGAACGCATGCTGCAGGCGCTGCGCCAGTTCCTGAGCCGCGCCGTTCCCGACCGGGGGTAAGGAGTACGTCTTTGCCACTGCTCTCCCCGACAACGTGGGGATTTGCAGCGACCCAGGCCAGTGAGCCAGACCAGCGACCGCTTCCCGCAGTTCGCTGACAACTCGGCTCAGTCAAACCACACGGAGAGGTCGGGGGGCTGCACGGGGACAACCGGCTTCTCAACCGGGGGGTGAGTCGCGTTGGACGACCGTATTCCGGTCGCATCTTCGACGGTCTCGGCGGCCGACTGATTCATGGGGGCCCCACAGCAATGGGGACACTCTTCCCACATCTCTTTGATGGCAATCGAGCCGCACTTGAGACAATGATAAATGTAGCGATTGTGGGTCGACATGGGCCCCCTCCTGGCCGCGTATCCGGCGGAACCATCTGAATGACCGATGGGGCGTCGAGGAGCTGGGCCTGACACCGGGTGAGTTCCGCAGCCGAGTCTCGTGCGCTCTGACACCTCGAATCTTACGCGTCGGGTCCCCGGAACAAATCGGGGAAAGGCTGAAAACGAGGCGGGCGATCGGCCTTCGCGGCGATCCGAAAACAGAGCGCGGCGGGCGGGACCGACTGCGAACCAAGACGGCCGTCGGCAGCAACACCAACCGGAACGGGGCTGTGCCTCCCGGTCGGTTCCGTTCGCAAAGCCTTCGGGGCGATCGATCCCTCAGTTCCGCAGCGGATCGACCGGCGGCAGGGGATCCTGGGCCCACTTCGGTTCGACGAAGAGTTCCCCCACCGAAACGGTGAATCCCCAGAGGACGGTCCCGCCGATCAGGGTCTGCTCGGCATGCAGCCGCTGGCTTGAGCGGTGCGACTCAAACGAATGCACCTGCTTGGCGTGGGGGTCGAGCACCCAGACCATCTTCACCCCCCACTTCAGCCATTCCGAAACCCGCTCGTCGATACCCCGCCGCCGGTCGGAGGTCGAGGCGATCTCCACCACCAGTTGGGGAGGAGTGGTGGTGTAAACGTTGTCGGTCTCGGCAAACATCGGGCCGAGGGTGAAGTAGCTGACCGGGGGGAACCGCAGCGTGTCGGGGTTTTTGTCCACCAGAAAACCCAGCTCGAAGCAGGCATAGCCCTTCTTCTCGCGCTGCGTGTACTTCGCCAGCGCCTTTCCCAGATTCAGCACCGCGGTGCCATGCTCGGCCGTCGGCGGCGAGAGAGTAATCACCCGCCCCGCCGAGAGCTCGGCCCACCGCCCGCCGTCGGGCAGATCGAGACGTTCATCAACAAACCGTTCCGCGGAGAAAAGATCGGCCGGGGGCATGAGACACGCTGGGCGAAACACGGGACCACAAGACTCCCCTATGGTACGCGGCGAAGCCTCAATCGGCGACTGGACAGGGGGTCGGAACGTGGCGCCGGCTTGTCAGCCGGTGCGTTAAAATGTCGTCGACGAACGGCACTGACAGACCTGGAGGTCTGTCACCACGAGGCCGTGGGGTAGGCCTCTGGCCTGCCAAGTACGATAGGTTTTCAACCTGTCGGTGATGCGACACGGCCACTCGGTGGGACCGTCACCTGAATCCCCGCAGCCATTCGTTTCACACTTCGTTCTACACGGAGGCCGGGCTGCGTCATCCTGTTGGGCAGCGCGGTATCACACTTGAGTGTTCGACAAGCTGAAAGCTCGTCGCCACGGGGGCGTGGGGTAGGCCTCTGGCCTGCCAAGTACGACAGGTTTTCAACCTGTCGGTGATGCGACATGGCCACGAGGTGGGGCCGTCACCTGAATCCCCGCAGCCATTCGTTTCACACTTTGTTCGGCACGGAGGCCGGAGTGCGTCATCCTGTTGGCGGCGCGGTATCACACTTGAGTGTTCGACAAGCTGAAAGCTCGTCGCCACGGGGCCGTGGGGTTGGCCTCTGGCCTGCCAAGTACGATAGGTTTTCAACCTGTCGGTGATGCG
>Ga0315899_10001656_pt1 | contig 25290 bp, 26 predicted proteins | sample LakEriMetagenome_2_FD_203518 | JGI IMG/M metagenome (GOLD analysis project Ga0315899, IMG submission 203518) | Freshwater fungal communities from buoy surface, Lake Erie, Ohio, United States - Buoy 4 MA112 | ecosystem: Environmental > Aquatic > Freshwater > Lake | place: USA: Lake Erie, Ohio... | reverse complement strand
CTTCGAATCTGCAGAATGGGCAATTCATCTCGGCGTGTCCTCCCTTCAATGCTCGTATTTAGCTCGTTCTAGATGTATTGAGCGGACCAGCAAACTTACCCTAAAACCACCACTTATGGAAGTTTTTGCTGGTTTGACCCCTACATGTAGTAGTAACTATAAAGCATTTCTTGAGGCTTTGCCTGATAAACGGGTTAGAGGCTTCTTAGCGGCGTGTCGGAAGATCTAGGTCAGATTATTTTTGAGTTAGAACCGGCACTCGTAGCTTTTGGCCAGATTGAAGATCAAAGCCTTTGAGATTGTTAGCCTCGCGAATAAGAGCGAGCATCTCTTGGGCATCTCCTTGTGAGTAAGCCGCGGCCACGCTCCAGAGAGTCTCACCTGGAGCCACAACGATCGTTGAAAATGAAGGCGCTGTGCTTGCCGCTTTCTGGTTTGCACCAGATTGGGCAGCAAAGCCAGCCACCATCACCACAGTAAGAGAAAGCAACACAACGGCCCTAGCGAGTCGACCTCGACGAGACAATCGAATTACTGGCATCGATTGCTGATCGGACGGATTGGCCAAAACTCTTGGAAAACCTTGATTTACAATGCTTTGAGAGCCTGTAAACCCTGTGTTAAAAACTACTGTACTCATGTTTTCTCCTGCGGTCACACCTTGGGGAAGGATTCGAACAACTGTTCGAATAAGACAATTAAACACCCCACCACTGACAAATGCAAGCAAAATTCGAACAGGTGTTTGAATTTTTTGGCCAGCTGTGTCACCCTATATCCATGGCTAAAAACGTAACCGAACTATCCGATGGCCCAGCTGAGGCTCATGGCCTAACTTCCCGCCAGCTCAAGATCCTTGGGGCTATCAAAGACGCCGTTGAAAACAACGGCTATCCCCCAACGATGCGTGAGATTGGCCAAGTTGCAGGACTTACTAGCCCGGCCTCGGTTAAATACCAACTTGAAGCCCTCGAGAAGAAAGGCTTCATTCGTCGCGATCCAACCCGTGGCCGCGCACTAGAAGTTTTGATGCCAGATGAGAAGACCGCTGAGAACTCATCACCTGTAGATGCCACCAGATACATACCTCTCGTCGGTCGAATTGCAGCTGGTGGCCCAATTACTGCCGAACAAGAAGTCGAAGAGACTTTCCCGCTTCCCGAATCAATTGTTGGTTCTGGTGATTTGTTTATGCTCAAAGTTGTTGGTGAATCAATGATCGATGCAGCAATTTGCGATGGCGATTACGTTGTAATCCGCGCTCAAAAAGATTGCAACAACGGTGAAATCGTTGCAGCAATGATCGATGGCGAAGCCACCGTAAAAACCTTCTCACGAAAAAACGGCAAAATTTGGTTGCTTCCAGCCAACTCTGATTTTGCGCCAATTGATGGTCAAAACTGCGAAATATTAGGAAAAGTTACAGCAGTACTTCGCACAGTTCGCTAAATTTCTCCCATGACTAAAGATTCATCCCGGGAATCTCACTTTCCTGCCATTGAAAAAAAGTATGGCGAAAAAATGGCCTACTGGTTTAAGGTCATGGCAAAGATTAAAGACAAGAAGTATCCAGAACAGATTGCTCATCTAAAGGAAAACTACGGGTTTTCACAGGGCCATGCCAACGCCCTTGTTATGTACTCGCGGGGCTCTGTTTCTTCGAAGCGATTTGAAAAACCTGCAGATTACTTTAAGAGTATCGATCCGCAACAATCCAAAACTATTAAGGCGATTTTTAAAGCGATCAAAGCAAAACACCCAGAGCTAGAGCTGGTAATTGCATGGAACCAACCGATGCTCAAAAAAGACACCCACTATATTTTTGGTGCATCTACATCTAAAAATCACATCTCAATTGCACCCTGGAATCAAGATGTTTTGGCTACATACTCCCCTAAATTTGCAGAGTACAAAGTTCTGAAAAAAACGATTCAGATACCAAATGACTGGGATTTAAATGCATCCAATGCGAAACTGCTGCAAGGGATGATCACGGCCTCTCTAAAGGCTTTGAAGTAAATACTCAAGTAAATACTGAAGTAAGCGCTGAAGTAAGTCTGACTATTAGCGCCTAAATTAAAGGGTTTTAAAGCCGCTTTTGAGCCGTTAGAATTGGCATATGGATTTAGACAAAGTCATTCTGTACTACGGTTTCACGCCGATTGCAGATACTGATGCCATGAAACTGTGGCAGAAAACTCTGTGTGAGTCCCTCAATATCAAGGGTCGAATCATCATCTCCCCCCATGGCATAAATGGCACCTTGGGCGGAAAGATGAAGGATTTGAAGAAATATGTAAAGGCAACTAGGTCATATCCGGGGTTTAAAAAGATTGACTTTAAATGGTCGGAAGGTACGCCTCTAGATTTCCCTAAGCTAAAAATTAAAATCCGACCAGAACTTGTTGCCTTCGGAAATCCAGATGAGATCAAAGTTGATGAAAATGGCGTTGTAGGCGGTGGAGTACATCTGCGTCCAGAGGAAGTTAACAAACTGGTAGAAGATCGTGGGGATGAAGTCGTCTTCTTTGATGGCCGTAACGCTTTTGAAGCCAAGGTTGGAAAGTTTAAAGATGCTGTCGTTCCGCAGGTTGAAACATCGCATGATTTCGTTGCAGAGATAGAAAGTGGAAAGTACGACCATTTGAAAGATAAACCTGTGGTCACATACTGCACTGGTGGAATTCGTTGTGAGATTCTCTCTGTCGTGATGAAAAACCGTGGCTTTAAAGAGGTGTATCAGATGAAGGGCGGAATCGTTCGTTACGGAAACAAGTACGGCGATGATGGGTTATGGGAAGGTTCTTTGTATACCTTTGATGATCGCCTAACAATTGACTTCAGCGATCACACAAAGCTAATTGGCACATGCGCCGAATGTGGAGAAAAAACAAAGCAATTTAGAAACTGTCAAAAGCCAGAGTGTCATCAATTAGTGTTGCTGTGCGATCCTTGCTTTGACAGCCACACCGAGCGCCCTTGCAATCACGAACGTGAAGTAAAACGAAACCGCGAACTCATAGGCTAAAACTGAGTAGCCATGTGCCTAAGTTGTAGACTGTGAAAATGGCTCATACTGCGCGGCACATGTTCATCAATGGTGTTGCCAGCACTGGAGCCGAAGATTCAGATTTTGACTTTATCGTTCCAGGATTTATTGATATCCACTGTCACGGAGGCGGCGGAAAATACTTTTCAGAATCTGCAGAAGTTGCAGCCCAGGTTCATCGCTTAAATGGAACTGTTGTTCAACTAGCAAGTTTGGTCAGTGAATCAATCCCAACCCTTGTATCTCAGATAAAAACCTTAAAAAATAGTGATCAGGTTTTTGGCATCCATCTGGAAGGCCCTTATCTTTCTCAGAGGTTTTGCGGGGCGCATGATCCATCCCTACTTAAGGCCCCGGTTTTATCTGAAGTAAAAGAGCTGGTCTCTATCGGTGAAGGCAAAATTAAAATGGTAACAATGGCCCCCGAGCTAGATGGGGCTATTGAAGCGATTGAATTTCTAGTGAGCCAAAAAGTAGTTGTTTCAATAGGCCATAGCAATGCAAATGCTCAACAAACCAGAGATGCCATTTCAGCCGGGGCAACGGCAGTAACTCACATCAATAATGGAATGTCTAAGCTAGGAACGTTAGATTCTTTATCCGAAGTAGCGTTAGAAAGTGAGCTTTTTCTTGAGTTAATTCAAGATGGCCACCATGTATCAAGGCAAGATTCGCTTTCAATAATTAATAAAGCACCCCACAGAATCATCGCTGTAACAGATGCGATGTCGGCCGCAGGGTGCCATGATGGTGGGTATTTAATCGGATCTCTACCGGTGGAAGTTAAGGCAGGCGTTGCGCGCTTAAAAGGTAGTCAGACTTTAGCTGGCAGTACATTGACAATGGTCGACTCGTTTATTAATTACGTCAATCTAGTTGGATTTGAATCGGCTGTTGAATTCACATCTATTAATCCAGCAAAATTGCTTGGAATAGATCCTGCTAATTCATATATTGGAATTAAGGACGGGCTAGTAACCCATCTGGTTAATTTGTAAGAGTTACTTTTGAAAGCCCCACAGGTGCGTCAGGGTCAAAGCCTGATGCCACAGCAAATTCAAGTGCAAATCGTTGAAGAGCGATCGCATCAACTAGGCTGGAGGTAATTTCATCATCACAATCTGACCCGGCAATAACAATGTCATTGCCAGTTGGAACGCCGCCATTTCCAATCCAGAAAATACGTGAACTAATAGTGCGAATCTTTGAAGTTGCCTCTGTAATTGATTGAGTTGGTAAACCAGTTGGAGCGACGATGAATACTTGTGTCTGCTCAGTTAAGGCAGAGATTGGACCATGCAAATAGTCGGCTGTTGAAAGCCCCTGCACAGAAATCTTGCATGTCTCTTGAATCTTTAAAGCAGTCTCGCGAGCATTTGGATATGCAAAACCGCGACCCAGAATGACTATTTCTTTTTCACGCGTCACTTGTGAAACAGCGTTGGCGACTAAGTCATTATTTGCTACTAGTTTAGAAGCCTGTTTGATGATCTGCTCTGAATTAACTTTCTTGCCTGTCCAAGCCATTACCAAGAGAAAAGAAACTAGTAGTTGAGCGTTATAGGACTTGGTTGCCGCTACTGCTAATTCTGGGCCAGCCAACAACGAAATATGGTGGTGAGCGATAGAGGCAAGTGGTGATTTATCATCATTGGTCATTGCGATTATGTAAGCCATTGAGCTACGCGCTGCTGTGGCAAACTTTACTAAATCCGGGGACTGCCCGCTTTGGCTGATTGCAACGATTAAGGTGTTGGCATATTTCAGATTTGATCCATAGATAGTCACCGAAGATGGAGATGTCAGTCCTACCGGTAGTCCAATCTGTGTTTCAATCAAATACTTTAGAAAGTGCGCGGCATTATCTGAAGTGCCTCTAGCAAGAATTAAAACTGAGTGAATTTTCTCAGTAGCTAGAACATCCTTAACCTCATTGAACACTGAACTATTCTCGAGAAGAGATGCAAACACTCCAGGGGTCTCGGCTATCTCTGAAGCCATGATTCTGCCAAATTGGTTCATGCACTTATCATTTCATAAATATTCACTTATTTGCCCTCGACCGATAGTTCAATTGACCTCAAATTCGAAATTATGGCTCACATTTTTAGTATTCGAATGCCTGACATTGTGGCCACCGTCTTTTTATTCATTCTCCCACCATTAGTATTTGCTACAGCAGCTCAAAAGTTCTTAGTTAAGGGGCTGCCCTCAGGTGCGGTGAAGGGGTAATCATGTTGGTGATCGATCTCGGCCAATCAGGTTCCCGAGTTCGCCAAGAATCTATAACGACAACATCTTCTCGCGGCAAAAGAAATGGTGAAACAGTTCTTGAATCACTTCGGGCCATTTTTCAGGAATTACCTAAAACTTCTGTTGAGGTTGTAGCACTCTCCTGTACAGGTTTTAACGGAGTAGTTAAAAGCGCTGAAAAGTATGGATCTCTATGTAAAGAGTTTTTCGGATCATCCCGAGTAGCAGTTATTGATGATGGTTTTGCCGGTTTTATTGGGGCGTTAAATGGCCGAGATGGAGTTGTGCTATCTATCGGTGGTGGAGTCGTTTCTATTGGTGGTCGCAATGGAATGTTTAGTCATCGTGATGGCTTAGGTAGCACCTTTGGAGATGAAGGTGGCGGTTTCTGGTTGGGTGCCTTAGCAATTACCAAGTCTTTGGCTCTTCGTCAGGGACGCGGAAAAGATGATCAGATGCTCGAATACTTTGCTGCTGAGTGTGAAAAGTACGATCAGCTCACTATTAAAGATGGCGCAGATGCATCTACACTATCAATCAACACAGCAAAGAAAGTTTTAGATGCTGCAGATCTGGGAATTTCTACAGCTGTTTCAATAGTTACTGAAGGCTCACTTTTGTTGGCACAAACTGTGGTTGCAACGTGGTTAGGTGCAGGTGGAGATTACAAAGATGTAGTAGAGATTGTCATACAAGGTGGCCCAGCAAAAAATTCACAGTACGTTCAAGCAATCTTCAATCAAATAAAAATTGAGATTCCACATGCAGTTCTTGTCGAATCACAGGGCGATAACTTAGATGGAGCGACGTGGATTGCAGCGAATATGACTGAGGATCAGCCGCCACTACTTCTTTGGGCTACGTCTTAACTCCGTAATGGGATTCCACTCACGAAGAGGAGTGCGAGTCTTTTTTGGTGACAACATCAACGCCAATAGAACCCAAAAGGTTCCGATATATCCAAGTAGTACCCAAGGAAGTACTCGTCGTCCAAAAGCATAGGCACACAGACCTGCAAATATGCCAAAGAAAAGATGTTGGGCGTCAAAAGGAATCATGGATAAGATCCTACTCAATTTACTCAAAAAAATAATCTCCCTCCCCGCACAATTAAGTGCGAGTAGGGAAATCTTCTATGTAGCCCCGAAGGGATTCGAACCCTCGTAGCTGCCTTGAGAAGGCAGAGTCCTAGGCCGCTAGACGACGGGGCCATTTTCCATTGCTGGAAAGTTTTCCTAGAACATACTTTACGAAACTGATTCTCAGTCGCGTAACTGATATTAAGTTGTGAAACCGGTACTGCGCTGGGGTACCAGGACTCGAACCTAGACTTACTGAACCAGAATCAGCAGGGCTGCCAATTACCCCATACCCCAAGGTTGTTACACCTTGTATTGCAAGGCTTAAGAATACCAGCGGATTTATAGAGTCAAAGCCGTGTTAATACGTGAAAGACATGCCTCTTTGCCCAGCAACTCCATAGATTCAAATAACGGTGGTGAAATCGTGCTGCCCGTAGTGGCAACACGCAAAGCGGTAAATGCAATACGTGGCTTTAGTCCAAGTTCGTCAATAAGGGATGTTCTCAAAGCTGCTTCAATATTTTCGTGGCTCCATTGTGAAACTTCCTCTAACTCTTTAACGGAGCGCTTAAGAATCTCTTTAGAACCTGAATCCGTAATCTTTGAAACGCTATCTGCATCAACTTCAAAGTTTGTGACGAACAAGAATTTAAGCATTTTTGGCACTTCGCTGAGCACAATAATGCGCTCTTGAATAAGTGGAAGCGCTTTTTTAACTAGCTCAATTTCTTGGCTGCTCCCCTGGATGACGTTGGCTTTTGTTAAAAACGGTAGTGACCACTTTAAAAACTCATCAATTGTCAGAGCTCTAATTTTATCGCCATTAATCGCTTCTAATTTCTTCATATCAAAACGAGCAGGTGAGGAGTGCACCTTTTCGACTGTAAACATTTCTGTTAACTCTTTCATGGTGATGTTTTCAACATCATCACCTGGAGACCAACCTAAAAGTGCTAGATAATTACAAATAGCCTCTGGCAAAAAGCCCATATCTCTATACCAAGCGATAGAGGCTTCACCATTTCGCTTAGACAGTTTGGCATTATCGGTACCCATTACAAAAGGTAAGTGGGCAAAAACTGGATAGTCTTGCGGAGCTACTCCCATGGCTTGATAAACACGAATCTGACGAGGTGTTGATGAGAGTAGATCCTCACCGCGAAGCACATGCGTTACCTTCATTAAAATGTCATCTACTGCAACTGCCAAGGTATATAACGGTGAACCATCTGCACGTACCATCACAAAATCTGGAACAAAGTTATGATCGAATGAAACTTCGCCTCTGATTAAATCCGTAAACGTTGTTGAACCATCAGGCATTCGCATGCGGACAACAGCTGCGCGACCTTCAGCTTTATATGCATCTATTTGAGCTTGCGTTAAATCTCGACAATGACCGTTATATCCCGGTGCAACATTTGCTTTGCGCTGTGCTTCGCGAACTGCTTCTAACTCATCAGGTGAGCAATAACAGTGGTATGCATCTTTTTGATCCAAAAACTTTTGAGCGTATTCGGCGTAAATATCTAAACGCTGAGACTGCAAATACGGACCATGGTCTCCACCAACTTCTGGACCCTCATCCCAATCAAGGCCTAACCACTTTAAAGTTTCGATTGCGGCTTGAATGTATTCATCTGTTACTCGAACCGTATCTGTATCTTCGATACGGAAAAGAAAAATGCCTCCCGTGTGGCGTGCATAAGCCCAATCAAAAAGTGCGGTCCGAATATTGCCTACATGCAGATCGCCAGTTGGCGATGGCGCAAATCGCACCTTTACAGGTTTAGTACTCATCTACTTCGCCGCCACCTTATTAGTTAATTCGCCAAGTCCTTCGATTGCAACACTAACTTTACCGCCAACTACCATCGGGCCAATACCTGCTGGAGTTCCAGTCAAAATAATGTCACCGGGCAATAACGTCATTACTCGTGATACAAAGTTAACAATTGTCGGAACATCAAAGATCATCTCGTTTAGTTGAGCAGATTGCATAACCTGTCCATCTACTGAAGCTGTAAGTCTTTGCGTTCCGGGTATGAAATCTGTATCAATCCACGGTCCTATTGGGCAGAAAGTGTCAAAACTTTTAGCCCTGGCCCATTGGCCATCTTTTTTCTGCAAATCTCTAGCTGTTACGTCATTGGCAATTGTGTAACCAAAAATCACATCACTAACGCGCTCCTTAGGAACATCTTTACAGATACGCCCAATAACAATTGCAAGCTCGACTTCATGATCAACCTGTTCTGACATTTCAGGCCAAACTATTGTGTCAAGAGGACCGATAACTGAAGTGTTTGGTTTTAAAAAGATAAGAGGCTCTTCGGGAACTTTCCCACCCATTTCGGCGGCGTGATCTGCATAGTTCTTCCCGATACAGACAACTTTGGAACGAGGAATAATCGGTGCTAACAATCTGACTTTATTAACTTCGATCCTTGCTGCGCTCTTTTGAATTCCAGAGTAGATCGGATCTCCACTGATTACGGTAATGAATCCATCATCTTCGAGCACTCCAAAAAGTGGATCTGGACCTAACCCTGCATCTGGTCCAGGAGTAAATCTGACTATGCGCATTAGGACATTCTAACCGTTGTTCAGAGCTTGTTTTACGGGAAGTAGCGCGTGGAGATGTTGTTTAGTTTTACTCTGCGTCTTCAATCGCATCGACTAAGCGTTCAACCAAAACAGAGGAGATTCGACGACGTCGACCGAGAGGACGCTCTGAAGTAATAGCCCAACCATTCCAAGAAATTGTGCTGCCTGCAATCGGCACGCGTCCCAATTTCTGCGCCATCAACCCGCCGATGCTATCGATGTCTTCGTAATCTGATTTTTCAATCTCAATCTTTAATTCATCAGCCAAATCTTCAATATGCAAAGTTGCCTTTGCGCGCGCTTTATCTGGTGTTAACCATGTGAACTCATCTTCACCATCATCAAACTCGTCTTCAATCTCGCCAACGATCTCTTCAATAATGTCTTCAATCGTGATGATTCCCGCGGTCCCACCGTATTCATCAACAACGATTGCAAGGTGAATCTGATTCTTTTGCATCTCCCTAAGCAAGTCATCTGCCATTTTGATCTCAGGTACAAAATTGGCAGGACGCATGTGCTGTTCGATGGTTTCGCTCTGCTCAGCGTCGCGGTGATCAAGTGCTCTCTTAGCCAAATCCTTTACATAGACAATTCCAACGATGTTATCTATTCCATCTCCAATTACAGGAATACGCGAATACCCACTTCTTAGGGCAAGGGATAAGCCTTGACGAACAGACTTGTCCTTTTCAACCCAGACCATATCGATTCTCGGAACCATAAGCTCTCGTACCAAAGTGTCACCAAGTTCAAAAACTGAGTGAATCATCTCCTGTTCATCTGACTCTACGAGTCCGCGTTCATGGGCTTGATCCACTAAATCTCTAAGCTCAGCTTCCGATGTAAATGGACCTGTTCTAAATCCCTTACCTGGAGTAAGTGCATTACCAATTGAAATGAGTAATTTTGTGACTGGGCCAAGCAAAAACGCCATTCCGTGGGCAACAATAATTCCGTAGCGCGCATATTTATGAGGTTGTTGTTTACCCAACGTGCGTGGACCAACACCAACAACTACATAGGAAAGCACAACCATTATCAACACAGTCAAAGCCATGGCCTGGGCCGATGGATAGTTGCGCAGCAAAATTACTGCCAATAGAACGGTTGCAGTAAATTCACAGAGTTTTCTTACAAGCAGAATCACATTCAAATATCTTGCAGGTTGAGCACTGTACTTTCGAAGTAGCGCGCCACCACGCTTTCCCTCTAACTCATCAATGACGATACGTGAAATCGAGGTCAGTGCAGACTCACTTGCGGCTAGAAATCCCGCAAAAATCAAAAGCACAACGATGCTAATTACTGCAAATAGACTCATGATCTCTTTTCCCAGTCGGTGACGATTTTTTCCTGAAGTGCAAACATTGTTTTTTCATCTTCTTTATTTGCATGGTCATAGCCAAGGATGTGCAATAAACCATGCGTTGCCAAAATGTAGATCTCATGATCGGTTGTATGGCCCTGCGCAATCGCTTGTGTTTGTGCAACAACCGGGCTAATAACAATATCTCCCAAGGTAACAACGTCCTGAGATGTAAGTGGCATATCCATAGGAAAAGAGAGCACGTCAGTGGTGCCTGGTTCATCCATCCATTTGAGGTGAAGTTCGCTCATATAATCATCTTTCACAAATGAAACATTGAGATCACTTTCAGCATTTAGATCTAAGACGCCTAGTGCGAATGTCAACAAGGAAGTTATCTGCTCTGCTGGAACTAACTGCCCTGAAGTATTTGTAACTTCGATACTCATCTATTGTCGAATAGGCCGCACAACATGTTGGTTTACATCAAAACTTTCATAGGCCTTAACAATGTCACCAATTAATCGGTGGCGCACCACATCTTCAGCTGTTAGCTCTAAAAATGCGATGTCGTCAATATCTTTTAAAATTTCGCGAACAACTTTTAACCCAGATTTCTGGGCATTTGGAAGATCAACCTGAGTGATGTCGCCTGTGATGACCATCTTGGATCCAAAACCCAATCGTGTTAAAAACATTTTCATCTGTTCTGGCGTCGTATTTTGTGCCTCATCTAAGATTACAAAAGCATCGTTAAGTGTGCGCCCGCGCATGTATGCAAGTGGGGCAACTTCGATGATGCCAGATTGCATTAATCGTGGGATTGAATCGATATCGATCATGTCATGTAGAGCATCAAAGAGTGGGCGAAGATAAGGATCGATTTTCTCACTTAAAGTTCCGGGCAAGAAGCCTAGATTTTCGCCGGCCTCAACAGCAGGGCGCGTTAAAACAATGCGATTGACTTTCTTTGACTGCAAAGCTGCAACTGCTTTTGCCATTGCAAGATAGGTCTTACCTGTACCTGCAGGACCAATTCCAAAAGTTATTGTGTGATCTTCAATTGCTTCAACATAGCGCTTTTGATTTGCGGTTTTCGGGCGAATAGTGCGGCCACGGTTACTAACAATATTGAGTGAAAGTACTTCGGCAGGATGATCAACCGGTTTATGTTCAAGCATTTCGATTGCCCTATTGACGGCATCAACATTTAGAACGTTGCCACTTCGAATTACAACCATTAACTCATTGAAGAGATTTTCCAACTTTGTGCAATCATCATGAGGTCCGCGCAAGGTAATCTCATTGCCACGAACCGTAATATTGACTGAGGCAAAAGCCGCTTCAATAGTTCGCAGATTTAAATCTTGGACACCAAGCAAGGCGACCATCTGGATTGCTTTAGGTACCGTTATTAACGTTCGCTCCATATGGGGATAAATCTATCTTTAACCCGGTGGCCATGCCATGGCACGACCGCCCAAAAGATGCAGGTGAGCGTGGAAAACACTCTGACCGGCCGCTTCTCCGGTGTTAAAAACGGTTCTGTAGCCTTCAAGGCCACGTTGGGTTGCAATCTCATCTGCGGCTAAGAAAAGTGCGGCAGTAATCGTGGCACTGTTTTTGGCAACACCCACGGCATTTTCAGTGTGCAAAGTTGGAACAAGAAGGACATGAGTTGGAGCCTGTGGATTGAGATCATTAAATGCAACAACATTTTCATTGCGATAAACAATCTCTGCTGGGATTTCACCTGTAATTATTTTGCAAAATATGCAATCAGAAACTAGCGCCATGACTTCACCATACCTTCAAAAGTGCAGAAACTGCTGAGACGGCAGCGATACCAGCATGGGCCGAACGCAAAATCGGTCTACCCATGAGAGCAACTTTGGCACCGGCCTGCGTAAATGCTGCTAACTCTTGATCTGTTATTCCACCCTCTGGACCAATGATGATCAATAAATTTTCGACGCTACCAGATGTGATTTGATCTGAAAGTTTTGTATCGGCGCTTTCATGAAAAACAATTGCGAGATCACTTAACTTTATGGTTTCACAAACTTGAGATGTCTGAGCTACCCCTGTTACTTCTGGGATTCTAAATCGACGGGACTGTTTACTAGCCTCGCGGGCAGTAATCTGAAATTTCTCAGATGTTTTCCCAATACTTCGAGTGGCAAGCCATGGAATGATTTTGTCCACGCCAGCTTCAGTTAAAAGCTCAATAGCCTCTTTTGAACGATCTCCCTTTGGAATCGCCTGCACAACTGTAATTTTCGTTGATAGCGGCTCTTGAAACCCCGAATCTAAAACTTGAACCATCATGGATTTCTTCTTTACCTCAGTGGCTTCAACTTTTGACCAAGCACCATTGCCATCGCTGAGCATGAATTGATCTGCTACCTGTGTCCGGAGCACACGAATTGCATGGTTTGCATCATCATTTTTAAATTCGTACTCCATGCCAACTGTTGTTGGTAGATCCTCTACAAAAAAGAGAGTAAACATTATTTGTTAAACACACCCTTGAGTTTGCTAAAGACAGATCCATCTTGGCCCTTAACGTGAGCCTCACTAGCTTTCTCACCTCGAACTTGAGCAAAAGTGCGCAGAATCTTCTCTTCCTCTTTGCTTAACTTTGTAGGTGTTTGAACCTCAATATGAACAATTAGATCGCCTCTATCTCCGCGTCGCAATCTAGTCATACCCTTACCTTTAATTACAACCGGTGATCCACTTTGAGTTCCAGGTTTTACGTTAACTTCGGCGGGACCATCTAAAGTTTCTATCGAAACTGTTGTGCCTAGTGCAGCTGCGATCATGCTTATTTCAAGTGACATGTGCAATGTGTCGCCATCTCTAACTAAATACTCATGTCGCTCTTCAACAATTTCTACGTACAAATCTCCTGCTGGACCTCCCCCAGCTCCGACTTCACCACGACCTGCAAGTTGAATTCTGTTTCCTGTTTCAACACCTGCCGGAATTTTCACATCAATGACTTGACGGCTTCGCACACGACCTTCACCGGCACATTCGCGACAAGGATTCTTAATAACACTTCCATATCCCTGGCATGCATTACACGGTCTAGATGTCATTACTTGGCCAATAACCGAACGGACTACTTGTTGAACTTCTCCCCGACCTTTACATGTTAGACAGACCTCTGGATGTTCACCATCTAGACAACCAGTACCAGTGCACTTAGTACATACAACAGCTGTCTCAACTGTAATCTCGCGTTCGGTTCCAAAACATGCTTCATTTAAATCCACTTGAATTCGAATCAGGGAATCTTGACCTGCGCGCATTCGTGGACGTGGTCCACGAGAGCCGCCACCGCCAAAGAATGCATCCATGATGTCGCTAAAGCCGCCGCCAAAGTTTGCTCCACCACCAAAACCGCTTCCACCCATGTCGTATTGCTGGCGTTTTTGTCCATCACTTAAAACATCGTAGGCCTCGGTTACTTCTTTAAATCTTTCTTGAGTCTTTGGATCAGGGTTCACATCTGGATGTAGCTCGCGCGCAAGTTTGCGATATGCCTTTTTGATTTCTTCAGCAGTTGCTCCCTTTGTCACACCTAATGTCTCGTAATGATCGGCCATTTATGCACCCTCAATGATGAAACGACCAACATATCTAGCAACGGCATCTACTGCTGCTATTGAACCGGCGTAATCCATTCGGGTTGGCCCCAAGACACCGAGTGCACCAATTTGTGCCGAATCTCCACCATAACCAACGGTCACAAGTGACGTTGCCTGAAGATTAGTTTCCATTTGTTCGCGACCAATGCGCACGTGAACAGTTGAGTTTGCCTCATCTAGTAAACGCATCAAAACAACTTGTTCTTCGAGTGCTTCAAGAATCGGTGAAAGCGTTAAACCTAAATCCTCTCCAGAGCGTGCTAAGTGAGCCGTACCTGAAACTGCTAACTTTTCGCGACCCTCTCCAATAATTGGATATGTGACTACGGCAACCTGCTTTGTAATATCTGCGAGTAACTTCACTGATTTTTTCAAAAGCTCTTCTAGATCGCTAGATCCCTCTAGAAATGTTTCGATTGCCCTACGTTCTGCAGAGGACAATGGTTTAACAGTTGCCAACTTATCTACAAACACTCGGTATCCAAGGTCTGTTGGAATTCTGCCTGCACTCGTGTGGGGCTGAGTAATCAGACCCTCTTCCTCAAGTACTGCCATTTCATTTCGAATGGTGGCAGGTGAAATTCCTAAACTATGGCGGTCGGCAATTGATTTAGAACCGACAGGCTCTTGGGTCGCAACGTACTCATCTACTATTGCGCGAAGGATTTCAAGACGACGTGATGACATGTGTGCCTAGGGTACTAGAAAGTTAATTCTCGCACGATTCGATCTGCGATCAAGCGCCCCGTTGGCGTTAGCAGAACTCGATCTTCTAGCAGTTGGACAAAGCCATTCTCGCCATAGGTTGTCAGAGTTTGAATTTGGGTTGAACTCAAATCCATGGTTGACAATCCCTCTCGCATACGAATGCCTAACATAATTGCTTCATCTCTTTTTTGATCTATGGTCAAATCTTCACTCTCTGCAACAACGCTTTGGCCAGCAAAGACTTTCTGTTTGTAGGCAGTTGGGTGCTTAACATTCCAAAAACGTTTTGCATCAACATGCGAATGCGCGCCTGGACCAAGTCCCCACCAATTTTGATTGCGCCAGTAAGCGATGTTGTGTTTGCACTCATGACCAGGCTTAGACCAATTTGAAAGTTCATACCAATCCATTCCCTTGGCTTGGCAGAGTTGATCAACTAACAAATACATCTCAGCCATCAAATCATCATTGGACATTGCAATATCACCACGTTTGATGTTGGCAGCTAGTTTTGTTCCAGTCTCAACTATTAATGCATAGGCACTTATATGATCAATATCTAAAGCAAGAGCTGCCTCTACTGTGTGGCGCCAATCTTCCAAACTCTCCCCCGGAGTTCCATAGATCAAATCAACACTAATTGACTCAAATCCCACCGCTCGCGCCATCGAAACGGCCTTTTCAACATTTGCTGGATTATGTGTGCGATCGAGAACTTGTAATACATGTGGCTTAGCCGATTGCATTCCAAATGAGATTCGATTGAAGCCAACATTGATGTAGCTTTCAAGTTTTTCCAACGTTACAGAGTCTGGATTTGCCTCTAAGGTTATTTCACAATCAGAGGTTAAACCGTTTCGGTTTTTAATCTCTTCAATCACGCGCCCCAGATCTTTTGCAGGAAGCAAAGATGGGGTACCACCACCAAAAAAGATCGTAGGCGTTATCTCTCTTGGAGCAATTTCAAGCTCTTTTAGTACTGCATCTATGTAGTCGTTGCTTACAATTTCCAAAGTTGCACCATCTTGTAACTCTGATGGTGTGTAGGTATTAAAGTCGCAGTAACCGCAACGTTTTATGCAGTACGGAATGTGTACATAAAATGAAAGGCTCATTGGCTTGCTTTACGGGCGGCCTTAATCTTTTCTATATCCGCATCGGTTGCAAGTGCCGCAACGAAGGCCTCTTGAGGAACTTCAACGCGCCCCACCATCTTCATACGCTTCTTACCCTCTTTTTGCTTCTCCAAAAGTTTACGTTTACGAGATATATCGCCGCCATAACATTTTGCTAACACGTCTTTACGAATAGCGCGGATACTTTCTCGAGCGATTATTCGAGCACCAATTGCTGCCTGAATAGGAACTTCGAACTGTTGGCGAGGAATTAATTCTCGGAGTTTGCCCGTCATCATTACACCGTATGCATATGCCTTATCTCTATGAACAATTGCGCTGAAAGCATCTACTGCCTCACCCTGCAACAAGATATCGACCTTTACTAGATTGCCTTCGGCATCACCCTTTTCTTCATAATCAAGGGAGGCATAACCTTTGGTACGGCTCTTTAGTTGATCAAAAAAATCAAAAACAATTTCGGCTAGCGGTAAGTCATAGCGAATTTCGACTCTATCTTCAGAGATGTAATCCATTCCCAGTAAAATTCCGCGACGGTCCTGGCATAGCTCCATAATCGTGCCAATAAACTCTGATGGAGCCAAAATTGTGGATTTAACAATTGGCTCTAGGACAGCTGCAACCTTTCCTTCAGGAAACTCCGAAGGGTTAGTAACGCGTACAGTTTTTCCATCATCCATTGTTACGTTGTAAACAACATTGGGGGCAGTGGAAATCAAATTGATCTTGTGTTCGCGCTCTAAACGCTCACGAACAATCTCCATGTGAAGTAGTCCAAGGAAGCCACATCGAAAGCCAAATCCAAGTGCTGCAGAGCTTTCTGGTTCATAAACTAGTGCGGCATCATTTAGCTGTAACTTATCGAGTGCTTCTCTAAGGATTGGAAAATCGGCACCATCTAGCGGAAATAATCCAGAGAAAACCATTGGCTTTGGATCTTTATATCCAGAGAGTGCCTCTTTGGTTGGATTATTAAATGTTGTAATCGTGTCACCAACACGTGACTGGCGAACATCTTTAACGCCGGTAATTAAGTAGCCCACTTCGCCAACGCCAAGTCCCTTACTTGCGATTGGTTCAGGAGAGATAACGCCGACTTCTAGAGCTTCATGGCGCACGCCAGTTGAAAACATTTGAATCTGCTCACGAGGTGATAAATGTCCATCTACAACTCGCACATAGGTAACTACGCCGCGATATGAATCGTAAACCGAGTCAAAGATAAGTGCTCGTGCAGGTGCATTGGGGTCACCAACAGGTGCTGGAATCTGGGCAACGATTTGATCTAGTAGTTCTGCAACACCATCTCCGGTTTTCCCAGATACGCGCAGGCAGTCTTCTGGCTTACAACCAATTAATCGAGCAAGCTCGGCGGCAAACTTGTCAGGCTGTGCGTTCGGTAGATCGATTTTATTTAGCACAGGGATGATTGTTAAATTGTTTTCCATTGCAAGATAAAGATTGGCCAGAGTTTGCGCCTCGATACCTTGTGCACAATCCACCAGTAATACAGCGCCTTCGCAAGCAGCAAGTGAGCGCGAAACTTCGTAGGTGAAATCTACGTGTCCTGGCGTATCGATCATATTTAAAATGTATTCATTGCCATCAATTGATGAACGCCAAGGCAATCGAACTGCTTGAGACTTAATTGTGATTCCACGTTCGCGTTCGATATCCATACGATCTAGATACTGCGCACGCATGTTTCGTGCTTCTACAACTTCGGTGATACCCAACATTCGATCGGCAAGTGTGGATTTACCGTGATCAATATGGGCAATAATGCAGAAGTTACGAATCTGCGCCGGATTAGTAGATGCTGGTTGCGGAGCCTTAGCAAGTGAAATTGCAGGCATGAACCTAGCCTCGCTTTATAAAGAGAAGTGAATTAACGTGCGCCGGCTTTGGCAGCTGCCTTAGCCATTGAAGACTTTTTATTTGCAGCAGAGTTCTTGTGAAGAACACCTTTTTGAACAGCAACATCAAGAGACTTAGATGCAGCGCGAAGTTCTGCTGTGATTGCATTGGCATCTCCTGCAGTTAACGCATCACGGAACTTACGGACAGCGGTCTTAATAGATGAGCTCACAGACTTGTTACGAAGGCGTGCCTTCTCGTTTGTCTTGATGCGCTTGATCTGAGACTTGATATTTGCCACTGCGTACTTCTCCGAACGTTAGAGGTGCTCTTGAATGAAGCCTAAGGGTACCCATTTGAGCGCATGGGCTCAAATCGGGCTTGGATTTATGCGGTGATAATGCCTGACGAGGATGCACGGCGGCGCTTGCGACCCTTGGGTGCTGCATTGCTATTGGAATCGCTATTGGCATCGGTATTGGAATAGCTATCTGATTTGGCTGAATCACCGCTTTGATTCTCTTGATCCTGTGAATCATTAGCTTTATCTGAATCTGACTGATTCAAACTCTCATGATATTCATGGGAAGTTGCATCTACTTCATCTGCATCTTCATGACGAGATGATGGAGTATCAAGTTGAGGCATTGGTGCCTTCATCTTCACAGGTTCCATATGAATATGAATGCCGCGTCCATTACATGAATCACATGTCGTTGAGAAAGCTTCGATTAATCCTTGGCCAACACGCTTACGTGTCATCTGAACAAGACCTAGTGAAGTAACTTCTGCAACTTGGTGCTTTGTACGATCTCTTCCAAGACATTCAACCAGTCGACGAAGAACAGCCTCACGGTTTGATTCCAAAATCATATCGATGAAGTCGATAACAACGATTCCACCTAAGTCGCGTAGACGAAGTTGACGGGCGATTTCCTCTGCTGCTTCCAGGTTGTTCTTGGTTACAGTCTCTTCAAGGTTTCCACCTTTACCAATGAATTTACCGGTGTTGACGTCGATAACAACCATTGCCTCTGTTCGATCAATAACTAATGAACCACCAGAAGGTAGGTAGACCTTGCGATCAAAGGCTTTTGCAAGTTGTTCTTCCACTCTAAAGTCTGCAAAGAGATCTCCGGTGCCTGTGTATTTCTCAATTTTCGTTGTCAACTCAGGAGCGATAAAGCCCAAGTAGTTTGTTACTTCATCCCAAGCTGTTGATCCTTGAACAGTTAACTTTCGGAAATCTTCATTGAAAATATCTCGAATTACGCGCACTGCAAGGTCTGGCTCTTGATACAAAGCGGCAGGTGGATGAAAGTTTGGATTCTGACTCTTGGCGTTGATGTCTTCCCATTGTGCTTTCAAGCGAGCAACATCGTTTGTTAAATCTTCTTCACTGACACCTTCGGCAGCAGTTCTGACAATTACGCCAGCTTCTTCAGGAATTAAATTCTTTAAAATCGACTTAAGTCGTGAGCGCTCTTCTTCAGGTAAACGCTTTGAAATTCCAGACATTCCTCCACCTGGAACATAGACAACATAGCGACCAGGCAATGAAATCTGACTAGTTAGGCGAGCACCCTTTTGTCCGATGGGATCTTTTGTAACCTGAACCAAAACTGGTTGACCGGTTTTCAATACTGTTTCAATTTTACGTGGCGCAGATTCAGAAATTCCTGCTGCATCCCAGTTAACTTCACCTGCATAAAGAACTGCGTTACGACCCTTACCAATATCTACGAAAGCAGCTTCCATTGACGGAAGAACGTTTTGAACTCGGCCAAGATAGACGTTACCAACATATGAAACGTTGCTATTTCTATTGACATAGTGCTCAACCATTACGCCATCTTCAATTACGGCGATCTGCGTACGATCTGCGATCTGGCGAACTAACATTTCACGATCAACGTTTTCACGTCTAGCTAAGAAATCACCATCTGTGATAATCGTTGGACGCTTGCGATAAGGCTCGCGGTACTCGCTACGGCCACCACGATCGTTGCGGTCATTGCGGTCTCCACGATCATTGCGATCACGGCGATTACGGTTACGGTCATGGCGCTCAGTTCGTGCTGGACGCTCTACACGTTCGCGTTTTTCGCGAACCTTAACAACTGTGATTACACCATCTTCTTCAACTGTTTCGCCAGCAACAACGTCATCACCTGTCGCACGACGGCGACGACGGCGACGATGGGTACCACCTTCTGAAGATTCATCTTCAGAAGAATCTTCAGATAATGCTTCATCGGCGTTGACGCCATCTGTTGAACCTGGCTTGCGACGTCCGCGACCACCACGACGGCGGCGCTTGTTGCGATTTCCACGATCTTCACTTTCATCATGTGCAGCTGCAGATTTATTTGTAACGCTCTCTTTTTTAGATGATTCAGAACTACTTTCACCATCATCTGTTTTTTTACGAGCTTTACTTGCCGCAGCAGGTTTAATTGGCGCTGCTTGAAAAACTGGAACCGGAACTGACTTCTTGCGAGCAGTTTTCTTTGCTTCTCCTGCATCACCATCGGGTGCAGCAGAGACTTCTTTTGAACTTACTTTTTTAACCGCACGCTTGCGCGGTGTTTTAGGCTCAATAGCCATGTCACCAAATCCTCTATGCGCCAAATAGCGCTACTTGTATTCTTAAAAAATCCTTGTGGGTTTTCCGTACCGTTCGCGCTAGGCGTGTTTCGCGAGTGATCGCGCGCCGCGCTGAACTAGTGGTTTAAGTATGACAGAACCAGCTCTTTTTACCAATTTACCCGCGCAAACGAGCGTGAACATTCTGAAGTAAGCCAAAGCCAATCAAGGTGGCAAACATTGACGATCCACCATATGAAATAAAGGGTAAAGGCACCCCTGTCATTGGCATCATGCCCAAAGTCATACCTATATTTTCAAACATCTGAAAAGCAAACCATGCAATTACCCCCGTGCACACCAACCGCCCAAAGGGATCGTTGGTTCTTCGTGCAATTGAAAATGCTCGCATCAATAAAACTAAGTACAAAATCAAAATACTTCCACTACCAACAAAGCCCAACTGCTCCCCAGCTACTGTAAAGATAAAGTCAGTTTGTTGTTCGGGAACAAATCGACCACTTGTTTGTGGGCCATTAAATAAACCAGTACCAAGCAATCCCCCTGAACCAACAGTAATTCGTGCTTGGCGAAGTTGATATCCAGAGCCTTGTGTATCTGCATTGGGATCTACAAATGTCTGCAATCTCTTTACCTGATACTCACTAACAATCCCGGCCTGAACAGCAATGAATCCACCGCTTATGGCAAGAAATAAAAGTCCGACGACCCATTTACTAGATGCTCCTGAAACAGCGATCATTGTTACAACTGATGCTGCAATAATCAGAATTGTTCCCATATCGGGCTGAAGAACTATCAGTAAAACTGGAAGAGCTGCAACACCGAGTGATTGCAGAACATTCTTATTTGAAGGTTTATCACTGTCATGGGATCGCTCAGACAAGATCATTGCCATTCCAATGATGATTCCAACCTTTGCCAACTCTGCAGGTTGAATTTGAAAGCCTCCAGGAAGTGCAATCCAGGCCTTTGCGCCATTTTTTTCATAACCTAATCCTGGAATTAATACGATTAGCAAACCTAAAACCGCAGCACCCCACAAAATTGGAGTGTAAGCACGCAATAATCGATAATCAACGACGGTGACACCGTATGCAAGAACTGCACCAATCAAGATGTTAATAATGTGTCGCTTGAGGTAGTACTGCGGATCCAATCCACTGCGTGCATACCAATCACGTGTTGCAGCCCATACCAATAAAGTTCCTAGAAATAAAAGGAGTCCAACAACTACAGTCAGTACAGGATCAAAGCCATGGAAAAGTGAGCGGCGATTCTTGCTATACAGGTTTTGGCGTGCAGAAATCTGACTCACTCAACTTCTCCCTTCTTTTTGATGACAAGAGAAATCTTAGGCAGTTGTGTAGGAGGTTGGCCTTCAGGAAATAACGCGGCGCCAGGAATAATTCGATTACCACTTACCCCAAACAAGGAAGAATAAATCGCGCGAACGCCAACGCCAGATGTTGATGCACCAAAACCGCCTTGGCCAATCATCATTACAACCGCATAGCGTGGGTTATTAGTTGGTGCATACGATGCAAACCAGGATGTGTCATCTTTGGCACTTCCATCTGGATTTCGACCAAAGACTTCACCTGTTCCGGTTTTGCCACTGATCTCAACTGGAAAACCAGCGAAAACCCCTGCAGCAGTACCTCGTACAACAACTTCTCTAAGACCAGTTTGAAGGAACTTAATTGTTGATGGCTTAACATCTAATGTTCCAAGCTTCTTTGGCGTAAATCTTTCCACCACAGTTCCATCGGTTTTCACAATAGCTTTTCCAACCAATGCCTGCCAAATAGTTCCACCATTTGCAATTGCTGCATATGACTGGGTCAGCTTCAACGGGGTCATAACAGTGTCGCCTTGGCCAATACTAAAGTTAATGGCATCTCCTGCGCGAACCTTGTCACCATCAACACAGTTCTCCGCAGCTAGTTGAATTAAAAAGGCGCTCTGCTGATCCTTCTTCGCTCTTTCTTTGTAGTTGCAGTAGAAATCTTTATTCTGCTCATACCAACTCTTTTTATACTCACGATCTGCTACTCGAGATGCAGACTCTGCGGGAAGATCGATTCCAACGCGATCGGTTAACTTAAATGCCTCAGCGGCCTTAAAGAAGTAGTCATTTCGATTTGATTTCGGTTTTAAACCGCCATCTCGAAGCCATTCATCAAAGGCAATTTGATACCAGATCGTGTCACAGGAAACAGCGATAGCAGTATTGATATTCATTCTTCCCTGGTTTTTACTATCAAAGTTTCTAAACGTTCTTGTTCCAACTTCTACCTGTGAAGGACAGTCGTATGTGGCATTGAGGTTGTAGCCAGCCTTATCTGCTGCAACAACCGAGATGACTTTAAAAGTTGAAGCAGGTGCAAATAAGCCCTGGGTTGCTCGATTTAAAGCCGGAACAGATTTTTTTTCACTAAACAGATCTTTAGCTTGTTGAACAGTTAAACCCTTTTCCCATGCATTTGGATCATATGTTGGATAAGAAGCCATTGCCAGAATTCGTCCAGTCTTAACATCCATCACAACAGCAGCGCCGGAATCAGATTTGTATCCATTTGCTCGGCCACGAAGGACAGCATCTTTAAGCGCCTTTTCTGTTGCGGCCTGAAGTCGAACATCAAGACTTGTAACTAAATGATCACCATCAATTGATGCCGTATTCTGGCTTTCTCTTGTGATGGATTCTTTTCGATCAACAATGACAGTTCTAATGCCTGGCTTTCCGCGCAGATAAGAATCATATTGAATCTCTAGTCCACTTTTTCCTATGCTCTCACTTCTAAAGTATTGCTTCTCATTTGTTGAGAGAAGATCATTTTCGGTAAGAGGACCTACGTAACCAAGCAAGTGCGCAGCATTAACATCGAAAAAACTTGGATAAGCGCGAATGGCTACTGGCTTAGCTGTTACACCCGGAAAAAGATCTGCTCTTTCTACGATTTGAATCGCAGTGTTCGGGTCTGCCGATTTTGTAATCGGGATTGGTTGATAACGAGATCCTTGCCAACAACCAGCTTTTTGTCCTGCTGGCAACTCTCCACAAAGGCGAGTGTTTTGATAAATATCGGCGTATTCAAGTTGTAAAAGATTTGCCAAACGCTGCATTAGTGCTGCGCCTTTGTCCTCTAATTCATCTACGACAATTCGATCAATGGTGATGGCTAGACCAACTTTATTTGATGCCAAAGCCACACCTGAACCATCGACGATGATGCCGCGGATTGCAGGGGTGATTACATCTCGACTCTGAATACTTAACGCTGCATCTTGATACTTAGCACCAGATGCCACCTGTAAGAAGAACAAACGTCCAAACAAAGCAACCACTAAAGAGACAATGAGAATCTGGACCACCAGTAAAGAAAGACGCGATTTGCTGTTCATGCCAGTGTTCCAGTTTGGAAAATAGCTTTATGTAGCTTGGCAAAAAGAGGAAGAACGATTGGAGTAATAAACAATGTCCATACGCTTGTTCCAAACAAAATGGTGAAGATCTGACCAAATGAACCAATAGAAACACCCAAAAGTGGACCAGAGATTAGAAACATTATTTCAAGAAGGAGATTTGCCAAGACAATTGAAAAGACAACACCAATTGCACCGCCAAAGAAATTATCGTCGCCATAACCAAGATATGAAATACCGTAGCTAGCAAGCAGCATAATCAAAGTCCATTGCCCGAAAGGACCAGAAGAGCTTTGTGAAAGATCCATGAGTAATCCAGCTGCAAAACCAATAACTGCTGCAACTTCTCGCTCGCTCATGATGGCCCAACTGAGTGCAAAGATAATCAAGATTGAAAATCCACCACCAGGTAGTCGAAACTGCGAAATCAAAGACTCTTGAATAACAAAGATGCTCAAGAAAACTACCGATGAGACGCTGATTAGACGTGTAGACATAGTTCTTAGTTACTTGGTGATGGAGTGGGAGTTACGAAAACTGTGACTGTTGGAGTGGGGATTGGTTTTGGCATTTGTGGAACTAATGCATCACCAGGATTTGAGCTTGGGCCTCCAACAACCACTGCCAGAACACTTAACTTTGAAAAATCCGTGTAATAACGAACAGTGGCAGACTGGGCAATTGTTCCTGCAGAGTTATCTACCGTTGTTATGTAGCCAACGGGCACGCCCGGTACGAATGGTCGGTTTGCAATGCTGCCTCGTGACATTAATACATCGCCTTCATTGATATCTGTCGAATTATCTAGCAACTCCAACACAGCAGAACGCTCTCCTCGGCCAGATAGAAAACCAATCTGCTGTGAATTAACAATTCTCACACCAATACGAAATGCTGGATCGCTAGCAAGTTGAATCAATGCTGAGTTTGGATAAACCTCTTTAACGATGCCAGCTATTCCGTATTCTGATAAGACAGTCATGTTCTGGGCTATCCCAGCATTTGAACCACTTCCTATAGTTACTGTTTGAGCAAAAGATTGATACGAACCTTGACTAATCACTTTTGCATTCACGATCTTATAACCCGCAGTTCCAGCAAGATCTAAAATCCCCTTTAACTGTTGCAGTTGAACATCGGCATCGGCGCGCTCTAGAAGTTCTAACTTAAGGGATGCGTTTTCCTGTTCTAATTTTTCAATTTGAGAGCCTGAGCGACCCAATAATGACACATCAGAGAAAAAGCTTTTGATTGGGCTTAACGCGCTATTTGAAATACGCTGAAAAGGTGAAAGGACGTTTTGTGTGCCCTGCTTTAAATTATCAAGAAGTTGAACACCGCGAAGATCTAATGTGACTAAAAACAAAGAAGTGACGATCAAAATCACCAACAGTAATCGTGTGCGATTTTGACCGCCCCTGCTCATTACAACGTGACCTTATCGACGAGGCTCGGAGATTAGAACCTTCTCGAGTGCTTCAAACTCTTCGATACATTTTCCGGAACCTTCAACCACTGCATCTAATGGACGCTCTGCGATGTGAATTGGCATTCCAGTTTCTTTGCGAAGGCGCTCATCTAGACCCTTAAGCAACGC
>Ga0315899_10001654_pt1 | contig 25299 bp, 26 predicted proteins | sample LakEriMetagenome_2_FD_203518 | JGI IMG/M metagenome (GOLD analysis project Ga0315899, IMG submission 203518) | Freshwater fungal communities from buoy surface, Lake Erie, Ohio, United States - Buoy 4 MA112 | ecosystem: Environmental > Aquatic > Freshwater > Lake | place: USA: Lake Erie, Ohio... | reverse complement strand
GTGTTACAGTTTCAGGATCAACAATTCCAACAATTGAAACAGTAACACTTTCAGCAGGAGAAGCTACATATATCTTCTACGCACCATCTGCTGGAACTGTGACATTCACAGCGACAGAAGGAACAGCAACAGATTCAACAACAAAGGGAACAATTACAGGATCTGTAACTGTTTCTAACCCAGGTGTCGATGCAGCAACAGCTGCAGCAGAACTTGCAGAAGCAGCAGCACAAGATGCTACTGATGCTGCTTTGGATGCTACAGAGGCTGCAACTCTTGCCGGAGCTTTGGCTCAGGAAGCAGTTGACGCAGTTGCTGATCTATCAACACAGGTAGCTACACTGATCGCTGAACTAAAGAAGCAGATCACAACGCTAACTAACCTCGTAATCAAGATCCAGAAGAAGGTCAAGGCTTAATTAGCCTCGATCTTTCAAAGATCTAGAACCGAAACCCGGTTCCCTCTTCGGAGGGAGCCGGGTTTCGGCTTTTCTTAAGTAAGATTGCCCGCATGTTGAATTTAAGTAGTGAAAAGAGTCTGGCTCGCTTTATCTCCTTTGGAGCGGCATTTACTACAGTCTTTGTCCTTTGGGGATCGGTCACTGACCCAGTTAATTCACCTAAATTGTTTATCCTCGGTGCTTCTGCCTTCGCTGCTGGAGCGATCGCCTTTGCAGTGGGGTTTAAGGAAATTTGGCGCTCATCGCGCCTTTGGCTGTTGGGCTCAATTGTCTTTATTGCCTTTTCGATTTCGGCGATCATAAATAGTTCTTCGCCACTGCAGCAGAATATTTACGGAACTTACGGTAGAAATACCGGCTTTGTCACTTACTTTGCGCTCTTGTTGATCGCAACTGCTGCGACTTTGCTTCGCCAGAAATCTAGTTTTAATTTACTTATCTACAGCCTCTTCGCGGCTGGGCTTGCCAATATTGCATACTGCCTCTGGGCGATCGCCTTTGGTGACTTTATTGGTTGGAATAATCCTTATGGAAATATCTTAGGAACCTTTGGTAACCCCAACTTTATCGGCGCTTTCTTAGGAATCTTTATTACGGCGCTGACTGCTTATGTAGTTCAACCAGGGATATCTTGGAAAATTCGAGTTCTAGCTTTAGCGATTGTAGCTATAGGGTTATACCAAATCGATAGAACAAATGCTGTGCAGGGACTCGTTGTTTCGGCAGCAGGCTTTTCAATGATTGGTTTCTACTTTATTAGAAGCTGCTTTAAATCAAACCTGATTTTGGGTGGCTACACAGTTGTTGTGGCGATACTAGGTTTCATTTCGCTTATGGGTGCGCTGCAAAAGGGGCCATTCACATCGTTTATATACAAGACTTCAGTCTCACTTCGCGGTGAATATTGGCAAGCGGGTTGGAATATGGCGAGCCAATCACCGTTGACTGGTATTGGTATGGATTCATATGGTGATTGGTACCGCCGGGCGCGCGATGATCAGGCTTTGATATTGCCAGGGCCAGAGACAGTGACCAATGCTGCCCATAACATTCCCTTTGATATTTTGGCCTATGGTGGATGGCCTTTATTTATCTCCTATATTTTTCTAATTGTTCTTACCGTAATTGCAATTTTGAAAGTAACTTTGCGCAGCAGAAGTTACAACGGAACCTTTATCGCTCTAACTGTTGCTTGGATTTGTTATCAGATTCAAGCGGTAATCAGTATCAGCCAGATCGGACTTGCTGTTTGGGGCTGGGTATTGAGTGGAGCGGTGATTGCATATGAAATTGCCACCCGCGAGTCAGATACAGCGGAGAAGAGACCAAATGCAGTAAGGTCTGCAAAAACAAAAGAACAGATTTTTTCCGCAACCGCGATCGGCGGCTTGGGGTTGGTCCTAGGCGCGTTAATTGCTGTGCCGCCTCTATCCGCTGATATGAAGTGGAAAACTGCAGTCGCTAAAGGGGATTTGGCTTTAGTTAAGGCAGCGCTGGAACCGTCTTACCTGACTCCAACAGATATGAACCGATTGTTAACCATGGTTACGATTGCGGAAAATAGTAAATTACCTGATGTTGCATATGAATATGCCAAGAAGGCTGTGGAATTTAATCCAGAGAGTTTTGATGCGTGGAGAATTTTTTATTCAGTAACAAATTCAACACCGCAAGATAAAGAGCTTGCGCTGGCAAATATGAAACGTTTGGATCCAAAGAATACGAATGTGCTAAATACGCCGAAATGAAGAAAGTAGCGATAATCGGCCAAGGTTATGTCGGTCTTACTATTTCGGCATTTGCCGCAAAGAGTTACCAGGTAATTGGGTTTGATAACAGCCAGAAGGTTGTGGACCACTTAAATCAAGGTATTTCGCATATAGAAGGTGTTAGAAGTGAGGATATAAAGGCTGCGATTGCTGCGGGAAATTATCGGGCAACGGCAAATGGTGCTGATATCGCAGGGGCTGACATTGTGGTGATTGCGGTGCCGACGCCTTTGGATAAAGATCGTAAGCCGGATCTGACCTTTATCGAAAGTGCTTGTAAGACGATTGCGGAAAACATCAGCCACTCAGTTTTAGTTATAAATGAATCTACTTCATTCCCGGGCACGATTCGCGGGGAGATTAAGCCGCTGATTGAAAAGTTATCTGGCGGCAAAGTCGAACATTTATATGCGATCTCGCCAGAGCGAGTTGATCCAGGTCGCAGCGATTGGGATCAGAAGAACACGCCACGGTTGTATGCAGGTTTAACTCCTGAGGCTTCAAAGCAGACTCGCGAGTTTTACTCATCGTTCTGTGACAATCTGGTTGAGGTTTCATCACCTGAAGTCGCCGAAGCTGCAAAGCTGTTTGAGAATACTTTTAGACAAGTGAACATTGCCTTGGTAAATGAATTTGCGCAGATTGCTAATGCGCTTGGGATTTCAGTTTATGAAACACTGGAGGCAGCAGATACCAAGCCTTATGGCTTTATGAAATTTAACCCTAGCGCTGGTGTGGGTGGACATTGCATTCCGGTGGATCCATCGTATTTATCGCATGTTGCCGCAGGGTTGGGTGTGCCAGCAACGTTTATTGAACGTGCGAACGAGGTTAATTTAGGGATGCCAAAGTATGTTGTTGCTCGTGTGGCGGCAGATAATGGTGGATCTTTAAAGGGTAAGAAGGTTCAGGTTATTGGCGTTTCTTATAAACCAAATGTTGCGGATACTCGTGAAACGCCTGCAGAGTTGGTTATTGAAGAGGCAAAGAATTTGGGCGCTGAAGTTACTTGGCACGATGGCCTGGTTGGCTCGTGGAAGGGACAGAGTTCAGCGCCTTTGGGTGGTGCCGATATTGCGATCGTGGTGACTTTGCACGATGGCGTGGATAAGAAGGCAGTGTTGGCCAGTGCGCCATATGTCTTTGATACAACTGGAAAAGTGCCAGGGGCTAAAGGGCTTTAATTTACTTCTTCATCTCGGCGGCAACATCGTCAATGATGTTATCTAAAGTATTGGCAGGCGCCCATCCGATACTTGCTTTGATCTTTGTTATATCTGGCACTCGACGTTGCATATCTTCAAAGCCATTTGGGTATGCCTGGTCGTACGGTGTGTAGGTAATTTGCGAAGTTGATTTGGTGCGTTCGATAATTTTTTCGGCTAACTGCTTGATGCTACTTTCGCCAACGCCACCGATGTTGTAGACCTCACCGATTGCAGAATCTGTTGTGGCTAAGGTCAAAATTGCTTTGACTGCATCTTGCACGTGGCAGAAAACTCGTGATTGCGTGCCATCGCCATAAATTGAAATTGGTTCGTTGGCGAGCGCTGCTTTAACAAAGCGTGGCAAGACCATTCCGTAACGTCCGGTCTGGCGCGGGCCAACGGTGTTAAATAAACGCACGGTCGTGACTTTGAGTTGTTTGGTTAGAAATAGCGCGTGGGCGATCGCTTCTTCAAGAGCTTTCGCATCAGAATAAGTCCAGCGGATTTTCTGTGGTGCGCCGACGACGCGATCATCGGTTTCCGAAAGTGGTTGCTTTGGGTTCTTGCCGTAAACCTCTGAAGTGCTGGCGATGACAATTCTTTTATTTAGCTTTGTGGCGGCGTTTAGAACAACTTCTGAACCAGTGAAGTTAACAGAAACTGATTCGATTGGGTTTTCTAAGATTGTGTTAACGCCAAGGGCTGCGGCCATATGAAGAACTAGGTCGGCTGGCGCCATTAACTTTTCGACCAAGGCGGCATCGCGGATATCGCCTTGGTGGATTTCGATCTGGTCTTTGATATGGGCGATATTGGCGGCAGACCCGGTGGACATATTGTCGAGGATTGAGACTTGATCGCCTTTGGCGATCAGGGCGTCGCACAAGTGAGAGCCGATAAAACCGGCGCCACCGGTGATCAAAACGCGCATAGCGGCAAGTCTATCGGGGCGGGTATCGAAGATTGAGGGTTGGCTCCCTGGCAAGACTCAGATAACTCACAGGCGAGTAAGGCATGGTTCGGGTATGAAATCGCCAGCGACCTTCCGCACTCACTCATCGGCTGGCACTGATTGGGCGGCGTGGTTCTTGGGTATCGGCCTTGGTCTGACGCTGGCGTTGCAGTTAACGACGATGCGTCAGAGCGATATCGATTCTGTTTATGCCGCAGTTGCTTCGGTCTCGCGGGTTGCTGCTTTGATTGGGACTTACTTTGCGATCGTTGGAATTTTCTTGGTCGCGCGAATTCCTTGGGTAGAACGCGGTGTGGGCCACGATCGTTTGGTGACTTGGCATCGCAAGTTAGGGCCGTGGAGTCTGTATCTAATTGGTTTTCACGTCTTCTTTATTATTTTAAGTTTTGCGGGCCAAGATAACATTGCACTTGGCGTTGAGCTTTGGCGAATGCTCGCAAACTTTGAATGGATGTGGGCGGCGCTAGCTGGATTTGTATTGATGGTGGCGGCCGGAGTCACTTCATATAAAAAAGCGCGCGCCAAGATGAGTTATGAAACTTGGTGGATCATCCACGTTTACACATATGTCGCTATTGCGGCATCGTTTATGCACCAGGTTGTTAACGGCCAGATGTTTATTGATCATCCGCTAAATCGCGCTTACTGGACTTTTCTCTATGTTGCGATGGCGGCGTCGATTATTTGGTGGCGTTTTGGTATTCCACTGGTGCGCTCGCTGCGCCACAACTTGCGCGTTGAAAAGGTGATTATTGAAGGTCCGGGTGTCGTCTCGGTTGTGATGAAGGGGCGAAAACTCACGGATTTATCCGCCGAAGGTGGGCAGTTCTTTGGTTGGCGCTTTGCCGCGAAAGGACATTTCTTAATGTCACATCCTTATTCGTTATCTGCGGCACCGACAGCGCATTACTTGCGTATCACCGTTAAAGATTTAGGCGATCATTCGCGCTCGCTGGTGAATCTAAAGCCCGGCACACGCGTCTTTGTTGAAGGGCCATATGGCGCTTTTACTGCGGGGCGGGCAAAGATGCCGCACGTGGTTTTAATTGGTGGCGGCGTTGGGATCACACCGGTGCGGGCGTTGATCGATGAGTTTAAGAATGGCGTGCAGATTGATCTGATTTATCGCGCTTCGCGCGAAGAAGATTTGGTATTGAAAGAGGAGCTTGATTATCTGCAGTATCACTCCAATGGATCGATTCGGGTTCATTATCTGGTTGGTTCGCGCAAGGAACATCCAATGGATGCCAGATCATTAAAAGCTTTGGTTCCCAGCATTGCCGACTCTGATATCTATATCTGTGGCCCTGCGCCGCTGGTGGATGCGGTTAAGGCAGCTGCTGATGAACTTGGGGTGCCGAAGAATAGGTTTCATGATGAGTCGTTCTCATTCAGTTAGGCGTGACTATCTATTTGCATTTCACAGTGAGTAGATAGTCGCAGCGCAAGTTGTGGCAGCGTTAAGTCATTTCACAGGTTGATAAAGGAAGGTATAGATATGAAACGCGCGATACTGATTGCAACCGGAACAGTCGGTGGGCTTGGTGCGGTATTGGCGATTACTCCTCCGCAATTTACTTCGACGCAAAGTGCTTCGTTGGCGATGCCAGATGCCGGCACAACTACGGCGCCAAGTGAGCAAGCTCCTGCGGCGGCAACGCCAACACCAGATAAGACTGCGACAACTAGTAAAACAAAGACGCCAGTACCGGCGGTAAAGACTCCAGCTACTGCACCGGCACCGGCGCAAACAACAAAATCAGTATCGGGAACATTTACTGGCGATTCAGTAGATGTGCGTTATGGATTTGTTCAAGTAAAGATCACAGTGGAAAATGGAAAGATCATTGATGCGCAAGCGGTGCAAGCGCCATCTGGGCGAAATGATCGTTGGACACAGAGAGCGGTCCCAATCTTGCGCCAACAAACTTTAGAGGCGCAATCTGCTCAAATAACTGGAGCATCGGGCGCTTCATTTACATCTTATGGTTGGTACACATCGCTGGCTAGCGCGCTGGCAAAGGCGGGGCTGTAAGTTATCTTCGTGGCTCGCAAACTGTATGAAATTGAAGTTTGGGGAACCGTGCTTTTTTTGGATGTTGCATCGTCTGTAATTTCAGAGGATGAGATAGACCGTGGCGTTGAGTCAGTTAAGAAATTTGTGTATGAAGTCGATGAAGTCTTTTCAACTTATAAAGCAGGCTCGTTTGTTTCGCGTTTGCGCCGCGGTGAAATTACGATCGAAGATTGTCCAAGTGATCTGCAAGAAGTTTGGCAGCTCTGTGCCGTTGCACGCGATTTAACTGAGGGCGCATTTGATCCGTGGGCGGTATCCGGTGGATTTGATCCTTCAGGATATGTAAAGGGTTGGGCGGCAGATCGCGTCGCGCAGATTTTGGTTGATGCAGGTTGTGAAGATATTCAAGTAAATGCCGCTGGTGATTTAACTCTGCGCGGTGGGGTAAATGAGAATGGCGTATTTGGGCCCTGGAAGATCGGTGTGGTGAATCCGGATAATCGCCAAGAAGTGCTGCGCATCTTTGAGATTAACAATGGCGCGATTGCAACGAGTGGAACATATGAAAGAGGGGCGCATATCTTCGACCCTGCCACCGGCACGATTGCGATTGGGGCAAAGTCAGCGACCGCTCTAGGCCCAGATGGTGGCTTAGCTGATGCGCTGGCGACGGCGTTGATGGTTGCTGGCGAAGATGGTGCCAGATGGTTTGCACAGCCTGAATTAGCCGAATATTCGGCGTGGGTTATCGATCGCCACAGCGGTGGCGCATGGGGAGTCGGGCCAGCGATTTTGTAAGGCAAGATAGCCCAGTGGCAAAGGAGACGTTGTGAGCATCTGGGTCTGCGGTGAAGTGCTGATTGATTTATTGCCGGGCACTCCTGAACGCCGCGCCGTTGTCGGTGGTGGGCCAGCAAATACTGCAAAGGCGCTTGCGCGCTTAGGACACGATGTTCATTTTATTGATGGTATCTCAACAGACGATTACGGCGTTAAAGCGCGCGCAGAGTTATTGGCCGATGAAGTTAAGTTAGATCTCGCACTCACCAGCGATAAACCAACTTGTCTAGCAATTGTGACTTTAGCCGATGACCGCAAAGCGAGTTATGAATTTAAAATTGATGGCACCGCAACATTTGATTTCGATTTAAATTGGCTCCCTGATCCATCAGTGCATAAGCCAAATGTTTTACATATCGGCACTCTGGTCACGATCGTTGAACCTGGTGCATCTGTGCTTTACGACTGGGCGATGCAGGTTGCGGAATTTGCTCCGATTGTCTTTGATCCAAATATTCGCCCATCAGTAATGAGCGATCGCAATAGATATCAAGCAGCGGTTGAAAAGTGGGCGGCGATTTCTAGCGTGATTAAAGTCAGTGATGATGATTTAGCTTGGCTATTTCCTAACCAACCATTTGAAGAAATCGCCAAGCGTTGGGTTGCCGATGGCGCAGCTTTAGTCATTGTTACACGTGGCGTAAATGGATCTATTGGTTACACCGAAAGTGGAGTTGAAGAAGCGCACGGTGTGAAGATTGATTTAGTCGATACCGTCGGTGCGGGTGACACTGTTGGAGCGATCGTAATCGAGGCGATGTTGCAAGATGGAATTTTATCTTTGCAAGGTGAAGGTTTAAAGAAAGTGCTTACTCGCGCAGCAGCAGCCGCCGCGATCACTTGTTCTCGTGCCGGAGCCCAGCCTCCATATAAGCACGAGCTATCTAAACTTTAAATAGGCTCGTTTTATGCAATACATTGACGATGCCGAATTTCAGATTGCTATTGATTTAGATAACGGCGCGAGAATTTCCTCAATTACTTGGCGCGATCTGCAATTTACGATTCCTTACCGTGGCTCACCTCTGCATAGCGGTTGGTATGCAATGGGGCCTTGGGCTGGGCGAGTTCGCGACGGAATTATTCGTGGCGCAGATGGTGAAGAGTTTCAATTACCTACAAATATTGTGCCACCGCATGCGATGCACGGTTTTGGCTTTACATCTTCTTGGCAAGAAATTGGTCCGGGGCGTTCTTTGTTGCATCTACCAAAACCATATGGCGGCGCGACAATGGAACAAACAATTGAAGTTTTAGATGATGCGGTGCGTTGGTCACTTGAATACGATCCCGGTGATTGCGAATTACCGGCGTGGATCGGAATGCATCCGTGGTTCGCTCGTGACTTAGATCGCGGTCGCAGCGCGGAAATTGATTTTAAAGCGGCGAAGATGTTAAAACGCGATGATGAAGGAATTCCGACAGGCGAATTTGTAACACCAACAAATGGAACTTGGGATGATGCATTTACCGAAATTCAAGGCGTGCCCACAATTATTTGGGAAGATGCTGCACGAATTGATATCGAATCCGATGCGCCTTGGTGGGTGGTCTTTGACGAAGATTCCGAAGGTATCTGCATAGAACCGCAAACTGCGCCGCCGGATGCGCAGAATTTAGGCATAAGTGGCGAACATTACCTAGAAGCGCTATTTGTATTTTCACAGGCGTAAGCGAAGAGAAAATAGGATTGGGATATGTCGAAACAAATTGATCGCACTCGTCTAGCGCAACTTCGTAAAATGGAAGAAGAGCGTTTCTTAGCAAACCATAAGAAGAGCGGCGAAGCATTCGCTGATTCGCAGAAGGTAATGCACGAAGGCGTTCCGATGTCGTGGATGGCGAAATGGCCAGGTGCGCACCCTGTCTTTGTAAAGGAAGCGAAAGGTGCGAAGTTCACTGATATCGATGGCAACACATACATCGACTTTTGCTTAGGCGATACCGGATCTATGACGGGGCATTCACCTGATGCCACCATTGCCGCGATCAAGCGCCAAGCAGATATCGGCATCACCTCAATGCTGCCAACGCTAGATGCCGCAATTGTTTCGAAAGAACTCGCCACACGTTTTGGTCTACCGAAATGGCAATTTACCGTCACCGCAACAGATGCCAACCGCCACGTTATTCGTTACTGCCGCTTGATCACTGGCCGCAGCAAAATAATTGTGATCGATCGTTGTTATCACGGCAGCGTTGATGAAACCTTTGCAACTTTAGATGAAGCCGGAAACACGGTGAAGCGCGAAGGCAATTTAGGAGCGCCGGTTGATTTAGCTGTCACAACTCGCGTTGTGGAATTTAATGATTTGGTCGGAATGGAAGCGGCGCTTAAAAATGGTGATGTCGCTGCGATATTGATGGAACCAGCAATGACAAATGTTGGAATCGTCTTGCCTGATGATGGATATTTACTTGCTGTGCAAGATTTAGCTAAAAAATATGGCGCGCTCTTGATTATTGATGAGACTCACACGATCTCAGTTGGCCCGGGCGGAATGACGCAAGACTTAGGCTTAAAGCCTGATTTCTTAACTATTGGTAAAGCGATTGCTGGTGGAATTCCTGTAGGAACATTTGGAATGACTGAAGAAGTTGCGAATTCAATTAAGAAACTAGTCGAACTAGAAATCATCGACACTGGTGGCATCGGCAGCACGCTGGCCGGAAATGCCTTGTCGCTTGCGGCAATGCGCGCGACGCTGAGTGAAGTTTTAACGGCAGATGCCTTTAAAGAGATGATCGCACTGGGTGATCGTTGGAGCGATGGCGTCGATGCAGCGATTGCAGAATTTGATTTAGATTGGCATTGCAACCGCCTTGGTGCGCGCGGGGAATATATCTTCAGGGGCAAAGCACCGCGCACTGGTCGTGAAGCCGCGGAATCAGGTGACTTTGAACTTGAGCAGTACATTCACCTGCGCTTACTCAACGATGGTTTCTTATTGACGCCATTTCATAATATGGCGTTGATGTCTCCGGCTACAACGGCTGCTGATGTTGATGCCCACACCGCAGCATTTCGCGCGATGTGTGCTGACTTAGTTGGCTAGTTAAAACCTAAACTTGTGTAAAGGGCTAAGCCTTTTTCGTTATCTGCATCAACGTACAACATTGAGTGCTTTAAACCTTTGGCAACTAAGTAATTGATCGCTGCTACTGATACCGCCCGGCCAATACCTTGGTGGGCGTGATCGGGATCGACTCCGACGACGTATAACTCACCGACAGGTTCTTGATTTACAAAATCTTGATGGATTTTGGTCCAGACAAATCCAATGAGTTGATCGCCTTTTGTGGCGAGAAAGAAGCCTTCGGGATCAAACCAGCTTTCGGCCATCCGGTTCTCTAAATCTTGCATCGCCCAGTTACCTTGATCTGGATGGTTTGCGAAGATTTTATTATTTAGCTCAAGCCAACGATCTTTATCTTGCTCGGGGTTAAAGGTGCGAATTGCATATTCACGCTTGGTCGTCGGCAGTGGATCAATGAGTGATCTGTGAATTTTAAGGATATGTCGCATAGCGGCTATACCCGCTCAGTAATTTGGTTCTCTTTGCCGCTGTTAGGAAGTGTGAAGCGATAACCAACGTTGCGCACTGTACCGATGATTGATTCAAATTCGGGACCGAGCTTCGAACGTAAACGACGGATGTGAACATCGACGGTCCGAGTACCGCCGAAATAGTCATATCCCCAAATTTCTTGCAACAACTGTGCGCGAGTAAAGACACGACCAGGATGTTGCGCTAAAAATTTAAGTAGTTCAAATTCTTTAAATGTTAAATCTAGTGAACGACCTTTGATCTTTGCAGTGTATGTACTTTCATCAATTACAACTTCGCCGGTGCGAATCTCACCCGCGTTTGGATCTGCTGCATTCACTGCAGCAAGGTGTGATCCAATTGAAATTCGAATACGCGCATCAACTTCAGCTGGACCTGCGGTGTCGAGCATTACATCATCGACCCCCCAATCCGCACTCATTGCAGAAAGACCACCTTCAGTTGTTATCGCAATAACTGGCGCACCAACACCGGTTGAAGTCAGCAATCGAGTTAGATTCTTAGCTGCAGGTAAATCACGACGGGCGTCAACTAAGACGATATCCATTACTGGTGAATCAATCAGCACACTTGCTTCTGCGGGCAAAATCTTGACAGTATGTTGCAATAAAGCGAGCGATGGCAGAACTTCTGCGCTGGCGCCATTGGTGTTTGTCAGTAACAACACCTTGGCCATGGGATCAACCCTTTCTGCAAAATTGAGTTAGTGATATCTGCCTAAGTGAGAGAGAATACTCCTGTGAAAACATTGATTCCACTCGTGGCTGTGTTGGCTGGCGCCACTGGATTTGGCTTCTGGTACCAGCGCACGCGTGGAGAGTTTCGTAAGAAGAAGACAGTTAATGGGCCAAAACTCACCGCTGAAATTGTGGGTACCGAACTTGGCTCGCGCGCCACAATGGTGCAATTCTCTTCAGCATTTTGCACGCCCTGCCGAGCAACCAAAGTACTGCTCGAAGATATGGTCAAAACCATGCCTGATGTTCGTTATGCCCATATCGATGCAGAATCTCATCTAGAACTTGTTCGTAAATTAGATATTCGCTCGACTCCTACAACTTTGTTTTTAAATGGCGCTGGCGTAGAAGTCGGCCGAGCAATGGGTACGCCTAACCGCGCTCAAGTTCAGGCTGCAATCGCGGCTATTCACTGAACGAACTGAGTGCTAAAGAGCGAGTCATTGCGAAAGACTTGCAAGTAGTCAATTGGCATAAACGCCTTTATTCTTTACCTATGTTCTCTATCCAAACCAGCTACTTCACGAAGCGCCGTGTAATTGATTACGGTCGCTTAGCTGGCTCTATGTGTCGCGCTTAGTTTGCTTTTAAAAAACTAAAACATCGACCCATAAATAGACCATAAATAGAAATGTGAAGGAAGTAAAAATGTCAGTTTCAATTGATGCAAGAGGCCCCCGTTGGTCAGCGGTAATCACCACAGGTGTATTGGCGATAGCCCTGGTGACTTCAAGCCTTTGGGTAATAACTTTTCAAGCTGTTGTCTTTGCTATCGGTGCAATTCGCGGTCCGCAATTTACGCCCTATGCATTTATATTTAAAAAGATTGTTAAGCCACGTTTGAAGTCAGAAGCGACTTTCGAAGATGTGCGCCCGCCACAATTTGCACAGACAGTCGGACTTGGCTTTGCACTTGTCGCGGTAATTGCATCAGTAACTGGCGCTGGTGGGCTATTCACAGTTGCTGTCGCCTTTGCACTTGCTGCGGCATTCTTAAATGCGGCATTTAATTTCTGCTTGGGTTGCGAGATGTATTTGCTCATCTTGCGCGCTCGTACAGCGAAGTAAGTCAGCAATAACCCTTTATTTAAACTTTAAATCAATTCACTTTGAAGGTAGGCTCAAGCTATGGCTGATAGACATGAACTACGCGATAAGGGACTTCGCTTAACGCCACAGCGCGAACTCGTATTATCTGCAGTACGCGAACTAGGCCATGCCACTCCAGAAGAAGTTGCTGAAAAGGTGCGCGCTACGCATCCTGGCATCAATCTTTCCACTGTCTATCGCAACCTAGAAACGCTAGAAAATGTGGGACTTGTCCAACACACTCACCTGGGCCATGGCGGAGCGACTTATCACGCAGCCGAAGAGTTAACTCACTTACATTTAGTTTGCGGAGATTGTGGTTCGGTCGGAGATGCGCCAATCGCAGCGGCTGCAACCTTTGTGCAGAATTTAGCTGATGATTACGGTTTTAAAACAGATGTAACTCACTTTGCAATTTATGGGCTATGCGCTGCGTGCGTTAAGTAACTTGGTAGTTAAAAAGTGACTGCAGTATTAGTTGAAGATGGCGTCGATAAGGGCGCTATTTGGCACTTTGGCGAACCAAATAAAGAACAGAAAGCAATGCTTGAAGGCAAGGCTTGGGCAGATCTCTCACACTTAAATATCGTTGCAGTATCGGGCGCGGATCGTCTCAAGTGGTTACACGATCTAACAACCCAACACTTATCTGAACTCGCTGTAGGTCAATGGACCTCTGCTTTGATCCTTGATCCGCAAGGCCACATTGAATATCAATTTAATCTCGTTGATGATGGTGAAACTACTTGGCTGGTACTTGATCCGGGTTATATTGAAAAACTGATTGCTTATCTGCAGAAAATGAAATTTATGTTGCGCGTTGAAGTTCGCGATGCATCGAGTGAATATGTTGTATTGCGAGCTCCCGGAGCCGCTACAGAAATCGGTGGACCTTACGCCTTGGTGCCACGCGCTGAATTGAAAGAGATGCAAGAAACTTTCAGTGCGACTGCAATGCAGGTTGGAACTTGGGCGCTAGATGCAGAACGCGTTGCGGCAGGGCGTCCACGAATTGGCTTCGATACCGACCACAAATCAATCCCCAATGAACTCGGTGTTTTAAATAAATCTGTACATATGAATAAAGGTTGTTATCGCGGACAAGAAACTGTGGCCAAGATATTTAACTTGGGTAATCCACCACGTCGCTTAGTTATGTTGCATTTAGATGGCAGCCAAGTTGTGATGCCCGCACCAGGTACAGATGTGATGAATGGTGATGTACGAGTTGGTTTCCTTGGCACCGTTGCGCGCCACTTTGAACTCGGTCCAATCGCACTTGCCGTTGTTAAACGCACGACTCCGGTTGATGCGCAGCTAACCGTTGAAAACGTAGCCGCCTCACAACAAGTGATTGTGCCTGCATAAATGGAGACGATTGCGCAAGGGTTAATTGTCGCGCTGGCGATGATGGTGATCATTTGGACAATAAGTAGGCTGTAAAGCCTTAGGATTAAGGCGTGGAAATCGTAAGCGCCGTTCTTCTTGCATTGATCTCATTGGTAATCGGCGTTGCGCTAGTTATCTATGGATTTCGCGGACGTCGCGAATCTCAGGCGCGCGATTCGCGCACATACCGAAGGGGCCGACTCTAAGTGGTTTTTACAATTCCAGAAGGCCTACATCCTGACTTAAATCCATTGGCTTGGATGGTCGGTACTTGGCGCGGTAAAGGTCGTGGGGATTACCCAACAATTGAGAGCTTTGAATATGCACACGAAGTTGTTTTTAACCACGACGGTCGACCATTTCTAAATTATTACTCTAGATCTTGGATTATTGATAAAGATGGCGAAATCATTCGCCCAGCTGCATCTGAAACCGGATTCTGGCGCGTTAAACCAAATAACGTTTTAGAAGTTGTGATCTCACATAACACTGGAATTTCTGAAGGTTGGGTCGGTCAATTTGATGGACCAAAGATTCAACTCGTGTTGGATCAAGGTTATTCCGCGCCATCGGCAAAGATTGTTACAGCCGGTGTTCGGTTGTATGGGTTAGTCGCTGGCGAACTCTTCTTTGCTTACGACATGGCTGCAGAAGGCCAAGAGTTGCAAGCACATATCTGGTCATCGCTAGAACGACAGACTGATTAAAGAAGGCTGAATATGTTTAACGATGCAGTTCTTGCTGAGTATGTTCGCGACGGAGTCGTCGAATCAGAACATCGCGGCTTTCTTCTTGTTTTAAATGCTGATGGTTCTATCTACAAATCTCTCGGTGATATCGAAACCAAGATTTTCCCGCGCTCGACAGTTAAATGTGCACAAGCTTCAGCAATGGTGCGCAGTGGTTTAAATCTGGAACCTCGCCTATTAGCACTGGCGCAATCAAGTCATTCTGGTGGCGAGATGCACATCACCGGTGCTCGTGAAATCTTGGCGACAGTTGGTTTAGATGAGAGCGCTCTGCAATGCGCTTTAGATCGACCGCTGGGAGATGCTGAAAAAATTGCCTGGGGAGATAAAGCCCCAACGCGCATCGCGATGAACTGCAGTGGAAAACATGCGGCGATGCTCGCAACTTGCGTGAAGAATAATTGGCCAATTGAAAGTTACTTAGAGCAAGACCATCCGCTGCAAGTAGCGATTAAATCAGAGCTAGAAGAGTTAGCAGGAGAAAGCATCACCTTGACCTCCACTGATGGATGTGGAGCGCCGCTATTTCTTATTTCAGTAATCGGTCTCGCGCGCGCAATTCGCGCAATTACTCTTTCTACTGATCCAGTTCATCAAAGTGTTATGAACGCTGCGCGCGCATTTCCCGAGATGGTCGGTGGAATCGGTCGCCACAATACCGAGATGATGCAGCAAGTCTCGGGCTTATTTATGAAAGATGGCGCTGAAGCCGTGAATGTATCTTCGCTATCTGATGGACGCACCTTTGTCTTTAAAGTAAGCGATGGATCGCTTCGCGCATTTAGAACAATTGTGCACGCGATTCTGAAAGATCTTGGTATCGATACCGCGCTAACGCCTGAAAAAGTAATGGGTGGCCCGCGTGTAATCGGCACTATTCGCGCCAAGATTTAATCAGGCTTATCTCGCAATACCTTCGCTCGGCATACTGAAGTATCCTTGGGTAATGAAACGTCGCGTGGCCATGTTGATGGTTCACACCTGCCCATTGGAGCAGGCAGGAATCGGTGACGCTGGCGGAATGAATATCTATGTTGCGGAAAGTGCAGCACGCATGGCCGCCCAAGGCGTGGAAGTAGATATCTTCACTCGTCGCGATCATTTGAATTTACCTGAAGTTGTAGAGCTTTCTCCGGGTGTAAATGTCCATCACCTAGACGCCGGACACAGCCTTCATCTAACTAAAGAACAAGTACCTACCCATTTTAAAGAACTCAGTGAAGAGTTTAAAAAAGCGCTATCTGGTGAGCGACGGTATGACTTGATCCATTCTCATTATTGGTTATCTGGCAAAGTTGCGATGCCGGTGGCTAAAGAGTTAAAGCTGGATTTGGTACACACCATGCACACCATGGCGCGAGTTAAGAATTTGAATCTTGCTGAAGGTGAAACACCTGAACCAATGATTCGTGTACAAGGAGAAACCCAAATTGTTGCAGAGGCAAATGCCTTAACTGCAAACACTGATGCAGAAGCCGCCAGTTTGGTTTCGTTGTATGAAGCCTGTCCTGACATTGTTCACGTTGTAACTCCAGGCGTTGATTTGTATAACTTCACACCTGGTGCCGGACGTGCGGCGGCGCGCAAAGAGATCGGAATCGATGTCGATGCTCAAGTCATTACCTTTGTGGGTCGCATCCAGCCACATAAAGGCCCTGAGTTATTAATTCGAGCTACCGCTGAAATGCTTTCACACTCACCTCACCTGCGCCCTAAGTTACGAGTCTTTATCGTTGGAGGTGCCTCTGGTGCCAATGGAAGTGAAGTAGAACGATTAAAAGATTTGGTTTCTTGGTTAGGAATTGCTGATGTAATTTCATTCTCACCACCTGTGAGCCGTGCCGAACTTCCAAATTGGTATCGCGCTGCAGATCTAGTTTGCGTACCAAGTTATTCAGAGAGTTTCGGATTAGTAGCACTTGAAGCCCAAGCCTGTGGCACACCTGTGGTCGCAACTGCTGTTGGCGGGCTTCGCACCGCAGTCGCGGATGGTATTTCTGGCGTATTAGTTGATGGACACGATCCGCGCGCTTGGTCCTCAGTTTTGGCGCGCTTACTGCAAGAGCCGCAGCGCCGTATTCTGCTTTCAATGGGCGCAGTTGAACACGCATCGCACTTCGGATGGGATGCCACAGCTCGCGGCACGCTAGATATTTATGATCAAGTGCTGACGCAATCTGCTCGCGTAAATAAGTCGATCGGTTAACAAGTGGCGGCAATTGACCCTCGGATCGTAATCGAGGAATTTTTAGATTCACACGATTTGGAATTTGAAGCGAAAGACGGCAATACCTTTCTAATCACCTTGCCTGGCGAGAAAAAGTTGCAAACACATTGCGCTCTAATCGTTGGCGATCATTCGTTGAGCATCAATGCATTTGTGATTCGCAAACCAGATGAGAATGAGGCGGCGGTGCACGCTTGGTGCATGGCGAAAAATGCTGCAATGTACGGCATCGCATTTGCTATTAATTCGTTGGGCGATATCTTCTTAGTCGGACGATTGCCGCTGGCTGCAGTAACTGATCGCGAGATTGATCGTTTAGTTGGCGCCGTACTGCAATACTCAGATTCATCATTTAATCCATTATTAGAGCTAGGTTTTGCTAACTCGATACGTCGCGAATGGGCTTGGCGTGTAAGCCGTGGAGAATCTTTAGCAAATCTTGATGCCTTTAAGCATTTGATTTAATTTTTCAGCCCAGCACATGGCAAGATAGGGCTATGTCCAACTTTGAATTGATCTTATTGCGCCACGGCGAATCTGAATGGAACGCAAAGAATCTCTTCACCGGATGGGTGGATGTTCGCCTTTCAACTGCTGGAGAAGCAGAAGCAGCGCGCGGCGGTAAGTTAATGGCGGAACGCAACTTGCTTCCTGATGTGGTTCATACATCTTTACTGCGTCGTGCGATTCATACTTCACAACTTGCCCTCGATGCCTGCGATCGCCATTGGATTCCAGTTCGGCGCTCTTGGCGCTTAAATGAACGTCATTACGGCGCTCTGCAAGGTAAAGATAAGAAAGAGACACTGGCTAAGTACGGCGAAGAACAATTTAAATTGTGGCGCCGTTCTTATGATGTGCCGCCGCCACCGATCGAATCAAACGATCCTTATAGCCAGGCAAACGATGCGCGCTATGCAGATTTAGGCGGAGACCTTCCAGCGACTGAATGTTTAAAAGATGTTGTAAAGCGAATGATTCCCTACTGGCAAGAGTCGATTATTCCGGATCTAAAAGCCGGTAAGCGCGTTCTAGTTACAGCGCACGGGAATTCGCTTCGCGCGCTCGTTATGCATCTTGATGGCATTTCAGAATCAGATATTGCAGAGCTCAATATTCCAACTGGAATTCCGCTGCTCTATAACTTGGATACCAACTTTGCACCGATTAAAAAAGGTGGCGAGTACTTAGATCCAGAAGCGGCAAAAGCTGCTATTCAGGCTGTGGCGAATCAGGGGAAGAAGTAGCTGCAGGAACCCCTGAAGTTACATTCTTGTAGTCATCGCGCTTATCGCGAATGATTACTTCTGCTGTAACTAATCCAGCGCGAGCAAAACCAAGTTCAATGTTTACATGGCGTCCCGCAACTGGCTTAACGCCAGGGAATACTGCTTTCACATTGGCGCTCTCGCCTTCAAAGCGCAATGGCGCATTCTGCTTCAGAGTCGTATCGCCGGTAATAACCGCCTGGCCACCACCAACTGCAATACCTAGCAATTTATCTGTTTCTGCGCCTTGATTGACGATTGTTCCAACTACAACCGCATCGCCATTTTCAGTTGCGACCAATAACAAGTTAACAATCTTTATTGCGCTACCGTTTTGAGTAATTTTGAGGTCAACGCCATCGGTTACTTGTGTGATTTTTCTTGTTGCTGCGTTCTGGCCTGCAGCGCAAGCAGTTAACGATGTGGCGATAAATAAAGCAGTGATTATTGTGATGGCGCGACGCATGGGGCATATTCTCTCACGCCTTTTAGCTCGCTTTACCCCTTATAAATTGGGGTTTTCTCGCTGGAAAATCGCTGGTAGAATTATCTGTCTAGCGAAGGGCAACACATGACATTTAAGGTCGGCGAAACCGTTGTTTACCCCCATCACGGAGCAGCTCTAATCGAAGCGATTGAAACTCGCATCATCAAGGGCGAAGAGCGCACCTACCTAGTCTTGAAAGTTGCACAAGGAGATCTCACAGTTCGAGTTCCTGCAGATAACGTTGATCTCGTCGGAGTTCGCGATGTCGTCGATAGCGCCGGGCTAGATCGTGTATTTAACGTACTTCGCCAGCCATATACCGAAGAGCCAACCAACTGGTCTCGTCGCTACAAAGCTAATCTTGAAAAACTCGCCTCAGGAGATGTAATTAAGGTCGCTGAAGTTGTTCGCGATCTTTACCGTCGTGATCTAGATCGTGGCCTTTCTGCAGGCGAAAAGCGCATGCTCGCCAAGGCGAAGCAGATCCTTATCTCTGAGCTAGCTCTCGCTGAGCGCACAGATGAAGAAAAGGCTGCAACTCTCCTTGACGAGGTTCTCGCTTCTTAATTAGCGCTTTTATCTCATGATCGCTGCAATCATCGCCGCTGCAGGCAGTGGCGAAAGATTCGGCGCAGATATACCCAAAGCTCTTATCCAACTCGGTGATCGCACCCTGATTGAACATGCGGTTTCGGCGATCTCATCAGCAGCCGACCAAATTATCGTGACGGCACCTGCTGGATTTGAAGAGCAAATACAGAACTTAGTCGGCGATGAGATCACCGTTGTCACGGGAGGTGCAACTCGTTCCGAAAGTGTACGTATTGGGTTAGCAAAAGTTTCTAGCGAAGCTAAATATGTCTTAATTCATGATGCAGCACGTGCGCTCGCATCGTCAGCGCTGGCGGAGCAAGTTGTCGCGGCACTTAAATCCGGTGATGTTGCAGTTGTCCCAGGCCTTGCCCAAGTTGATACGGTAAAAATCGTCAGCGCAGATGGAATAGTTACCGCAACGCCTGACCGCGCTTCCATGCGCACGATCCAAACGCCACAAGGTTTTTCTTATGCAGTAATCAAGGAAGCGCACTCATCTGCTGCTGATGCGACAGATGATGCTGCTTTAGTGGAATCACTCGGAAAACCAGTTCGCGTTATCAAAGGTGAAGAACGCGCACTGAAGATAACGACAGCTTCAGATCTAGCAACTGCGCTGCAATTCTTAGGTAAATCATCAACCTTTAAAACTGGCGTTGGTGTTGATGCCCATCGCTTCGAAACAGGTCGCCCGCTTTGGCTGGCAGGATTATTGTGGCCAGATCAAGATGGAGTTGAAGGACATTCGGATGGCGATGTTGCTTCCCATGCAATTTGTGATGCGTTATTTGCAGCAAGTGGTTTAGGAGATCTAGGTTCTAACTTCGGAACCAATAAACCTGAATACGCTGGTGCTTCTGGGATCACATTGTTAAATGAAACTTTGGCCTTAGTCGAAAAGGCTGGCTTTAAAATTTCTCATGTATCAGTGCAAGTTATTGGCAATCGTCCCAAGATTGGTTCACGTCGTGCTGAAGCAATTGCTGCACTTTCAGCAGCATTGGGTGGAGCAGAAGTCGCAGTCTTAGCAACAACGACCGATGGAATGGGCTTAACTGGCGAAGGTAAGGGCATTGCCGCCATTGCATCTGCGCTGATTTATTCGAAATAAGCCTTGCAAGATAGACTTACCCAATGAGTTCGCTATCTCTTTATGACACGCTGACGCGAACCACATCCCCATTTGTGCCGCTAAAAGCTGGCGAAGTCGGAATCTATTTATGCGGTGCAACAGTGCAAGCACCGCCACATATCGGCCACGTTCGTTCAGGCGTTAACTTCGATATCTTGCGCCGTTGGCTAACCAAATCAGGTTACAACGTCACCTTTATTCGTAATGTCACTGATATCGATGACAAGATTCTGCACAAAGCGGTCCACGAAAAAGCACCATGGTGGGCTGTTGCTATGAAATACGAACGCGCTTTCTCTGACGCTTATGCAGCGCTCAATGTGCAACCACCAACTTATGAACCGCGTGCAACTGGCCACATCACGCAGATGATTGAGCTGATGGCTAGCCTCATTGAACGCGGGGCGGCATATGCTCCGGGCAACGGCGATGTTTATCTTGAAGTGCGTAAGTTAAATTCTTATCTAACTCTTTCGCGTCAGAAACTAGATGACCTGCTACCTGCCGCAGATGCTGATGAAACCTTTAAGAAAGATCCACGTGATTTTGCTCTGTGGAAAGCGGCAAAGCCTGGAGATCCATCTTGGCCAACACCTTGGGGTGCAGGTCGTCCCGGCTGGCACTTGGAATGTTCTGCAATGGCTTATGCCTATCTCGGTGAAGCATTTGATATCCACGGCGGTGGCTTAGATTTAATCTTTCCGCATCACGAAAATGAGATCGCACAGTCAGAGGCAGCGGGCTTTGCATTTTCAAAACGTTGGATGCACAACGCTTGGGTAACCGCATCTGGCGAAAAGATGAGTAAGTCACTCGGCAACTCACTGCAAGTAGCCGAACTCTTAAAGACGGTTCGCGGTATTGAATTGCGTTGGTATCTCGGCAGCGCTCATTACCGTTCTATGCTCGAGTTTTCTCACGAAGCGCTGGCCGAATCAGCAACAGCGTTCCGACGCATTGAAGGCTTTTTAACTCGCGCCACTGAAATATTAGGCACTGCTCCAACTCCAGTTATCTCTCAGAGCTTTACCGATGCAATGAACGATGATTTAGCGGTACCAACCGCTTTAGCGGGTATTTCTGAGGCGCTACGCCTAGGAAATAGCGCAATTACATCCGGTGATAAATCAGTCATTGCAGCATCGGCGAGTGAGATTCGCGGAGCTCTTGAAGTTCTTGGTTGCGATCCATTTGATCCCGCCTTTGCAATTTCTGGAGGAGCAGATTTAACAGATGCGTTAGATGGCGTTATTCAATTAGCGCTGGCGCAACGGACCGCTGCTCGCGACCGGAAAGATTTTGCTGCATCAGATCAGATTCGTGATGGACTTGCAGCGCTAGGTATAAATATTGAAGACACAGCACAAGGGCCACGTTGGTCAATCTCACAGATAAGCGAGAAGTAAATGGCCGGCACAGCGAAACCTCGTGGAGCAGCTCGAACCAGTTCTAAGAAAGGTCCAACTGGTGGAACTGGTGGAAAGAATAAGCGTCGCTTAGAGGGAAAAGGTCCAACTCCTAAAGCGGAAGATCGTCCGTACCACGCAGCAGCAAAACGTAAGAAAGCTGCCGAAAAGAAAGCGCCCGCTCGCACACGCACAGGACGTAGCGAAAAACCAAAGGGCGAAATTGTTTCAGGCCGCAACGCTGTCCTTGAAGCTTTACGGGCGAGCGTTCCGGCGACAGAGTTAATTGTTGCGCGCAGCATTGATGTTGATGATCGTGTTGCTGAGTCACTGCAACTTGCACTGCACCATCAACTTCCAATTCGCGAAGTCCACCGCGCGGAAATCGAAGGTATTAGCGCCAATAGCCAAGGAATTATCTTGGCAATTAAGCCATATCAATACTCTTCTTTCCAAGAGATTAGTGAACGCGCTAACCATCCAATTTTGATCGTTGCCCTGGATGGCGTAACCGATCCGCGCAACCTGGGTGCAATCGTGCGAAGCGCTGCCGCCTTTGGCGCTGCTGGCGTTGTTATGACAGAACGTCGCGCCGCTGCAATGACCGCATCAGCCTGGAAATCATCTGCGGGTGCTGCTGCACGTCTGCCTGTCGCACAAGTAACAAATATGGCGCGCACCATTGATGATGCCAAAAAATTGGGCTGTTTTGTAATCGGTTTAGATGGCGAATCTGATGAAACGCTAAGCGGCATGAAAGTTGCCAAAGAGAATTTAATGATAGTGGTCGGCTCAGAAGGTAAAGGCTTATCTCGTTTAGTCCGCGAAAAGTGCGACCTAGTTGTCTCGATTCCGATGCGCGCGACGACTGAATCTTTAAATGCCAGCGTGGCCACATCAATCGCGCTCTTCTGGGTAGATGAGCAACGCCGTAAATAAATATCAAGAAAGAACAAGGAAATGAAATTCAATCGCTTAATCGTGTGCGGAGACTCTTACTCCGAAGGAATGTCAGACGTTATTGTTGATGGGCAATATCGTGGATGGGCAGATCGAATTGCCGATGTAATGTCGCAAGAGTCATCCAACTTTACTTATGTAAATTTGGCAGTGCGCGGCAAGTTGCTTAAGCAAGTAATCGAAGACCAGCTACCAGTTGCAATTAACTATGTCACCGGACCCGAGACTTTATTGTCATTTCACGCTGGAGCAAACGATGCCCTTCGACCAGGTTACAAACCTGAAGTTGCGCAAGGACTTTATACCGAAGCGGTGCGCCGCGCTGCAGCAACTGGCGCAACGCTAATGTTATTTACCGTTCTGGAGCGCACCGGAAACACCGGACGCGGTTCAGAAGTTTGGGCAGCGCGCTTTGGAGAATTTAATAAAAATGTTCGCAAAGTTGGCGCTGAAGTTGGTGCGATTGTTATCGACGCTAACGGTGAAAGTTTCTTTAGCGATAGCCGCTTCCTTGCATTTGATCGCTTGCATTTAAATGCGGAAGGGCATCATCGAGTCGCGCAAGCGCTTTTGGAAAGGTTGGGATATCAATTTGATCCAAGTTGGCGAATCCCATTGCCGCCGGCGAAACCAACTCCTTGGCTTAAGAAAAGATTAATCTCTGCCATTTGGTTCTTTACATTTGCGCTTCCTTGGATTTGGCGCCGTTTGCGTGGGAGATCATCAGGAGATGGACGCTCCGCAAAGTATCCGACCCCCACAAAATGGCCTGTTTAGCCCCTGTACATATCGCGATTACTTGATATTCACCTAGAAGCGAGATGATGAACCTATGTCTGAAGCTGCTCATTTGATTGATCGTGAGATCAGCTGGCTCTCCTTTAATGAGCGCGTTCTCGAATTAGCTGAAGATGACTCAATTCCACTTTTAGAGAGAGTTAGATTCTTAACGATCTTTGCTTCAAATCTGGATGAGTTTTACATGGTACGCGTAGCATCCGTGTTGGGGAAAGTAGAAACTAATCCAAATTTAGTTAACTCAGCGGGATACACCCCAGCCGAATTAATTGATGCGATTTCAGTGAAGGTTCGCGAGTTAACAAAAAGACATGCCAATTTATTTCAAGAGAAGATCGCCCCTGAGTTGAAGACGCACGATATCGAGATAATTCATTGGGATCATTTAAATAACGACGAACGCAATTACGTCTCCCGAATCTTTAGCGAACGTATCTTTCCAGTACTGACGCCGTTGGCAGTAGATCCATCGCATCCATTCCCATATATTTCAGGGCTCTCGCTAAATCTGGCAGTGATTGTAAAGAATCCAAAGAGCTCTGAGGAATACTTCGCAAGAGTTAAAGTTCCGCCAATTCTTTCAAGGCTGATCGCAGTTAGTTCGGCACCTAACTGTAAAAGATTTTTGCCGCTAGAGGATTTGATCGCTATACATCTGCAGAAACTTTTTCCAGGCATGTTGATTCAAGATCACTACACATTCCGCGTCACCCGCAACCAAGACATTGAACTTGAAGAAGAAGATTCTGAAGATCTACTGAACTCACTTGAACAAGAGTTAGCCCGCAGACGTTTCGGCCCTCCCGTTCGACTTGAAATCGAAGAAGGAATTGATGAGCATCTCTTAAAGACGCTATGCGAAGAGTTAGATATTAACCCCGCAAATGTTTTCTCGCTACCGGCGCCCCTTGATCTGACTGACTTAGCGAAAATTGCAGACTTGGATCTGCCGAAACTTAAATATCCAGCCTTTAGGTCCCGCACGGTCGCTGCCCTTCGTGAAGTTGATTCAGAAGAACCAGATTTATTCTTTGCCGCAATTCGCCAGGGCGAGATCTTGCTTCACCATCCTTACGAATCATTTACCTCATCAGTAGTCCAGTTCTTGCAGCATGCCGCGCAAGATCCCGATGTTTTAGCGATTAAGCAGACGCTGTACCGCACATCAGGAGATTCTCCAATCGTTGAGGCGTTAATTGAAGCCGCGGAAGCAGGAAAACAAGTCCTAGCAGTTATTGAAATTCGCGCACGATTTGATGAACAAGCGAATGTGCGTTGGGCCCGCAAACTTGAAGCTGCAGGAGTTCACGTGGTTTATGGGTTAATGGGACTTAAAACCCACGCAAAGATTTCACTAGTCGTCCGCGATGAAGCGCAAGGCTTACGACTTTATTGCCATATGGGTACCGGAAATTACAACCCTAAGACCGCTCGATTTTATGAAGATCTTGGTTTGATAAGTAATGATCAAGTCCTTACTGAAGATTTAACAAAGTTATTTAATCAACTCTCTGGATTTGCTCCACATTCGACATACTCACGCTTGTTGGTTGCGCCACGAACACTTAGAACCGGGTTGTTGGAGAAAATCAATTTAGAAATTGCCAACGCTAAAGTGGGTAAGCC